>Ga0233437_1005531_pt1 | contig 13589 bp, 16 predicted proteins | sample SI_122_August201_FD_182714 | JGI IMG/M metagenome (GOLD analysis project Ga0233437, IMG submission 182714) | Seawater microbial communities from Saanich Inlet, British Columbia, Canada - SI_122_August2016_200_MG | ecosystem: Environmental > Aquatic > Marine > Inlet | place: Canada: British... | reverse complement strand
CGGAATCGTCGAGGGGCGCGGGCTAGGCGACAATGCGCGCGCCGCGCTGATTACGCGCGGACTGGCCGAAATCGTTCGCCTCGGCATGGCCAAGGGGGCGAAGGCGGAAACCTTTTTGGGGCTATGCGGTCTGGGCGACATTACGCTGACCTGCAACGCCATGCAGTCGCGCAATTTCTCGCTGGGCGTGGCGCTGGGCAAGGGCGAATCCCTTGGTGCCGTTTTGGGCGCGCGCAACTCGGTGGCCGAGGGTGTGTTCACGGCGTCATCCGTAATCGCGCTCGCGCATAGGGTCGGCGTCGAAATGCCCATCGCCCATGCCGTCAATAGCATCTTGAACGCGGGCGCCGATATCGGCGAAACCATTGCCGCTTTGCTGGCCCGGCCGTTGCGGGCCGAATCATTTATTTCCGAATGAAAGGAAGACGAAAAATGCTTTATGTGATTTCCTGTGTCGACAAGGCGGATCATTTCGAGGTTCGTGCCGCCAACCGGCCCGCACATGTGGAATACCTGCGCGGCTCTATGGATGATATGTTCGCCGCCGGGCCGACCCTGACCGAGGACGGCGAGGGAATGAACGGCAGCGTTATTATTATGGAATTCGCATCCGCCGCCGACGCGCAGAACTTCGCCGACAACGATCCCTACAATAAGGCGGGCCTGTTTGAGAGCGTCTCGATCCGGCCCTGGAAAAAAGTATTGCCGTAAGTGGAGGACGACATGGCCTATTGGCTGGTGAAATCCGAACCCGGTTGCTGGTCGTGGGACGATCACGTGAAAGCGGGCGTCGCCGAATGGGACGGCGTACGCAACCATCAGGCCTGCAACAACATGAAGGCCATGCATTTGGGTGATCGGGCCTTCTTCTATCATTCCGTCAACGAAAAACGCATCGTCGGCGTGGTTGAAGTGGCCTCGGATTACTACCTCGATCCGACGGATGCGTCGGGGCGTTTCGGCATGGTCGATTTCAAGGCCCTGAGCGCGTTTCCCAGCCCGGTATCGCTGGCCGACATCAAAGCCGACGGCAGGCTGGATCATCTGGCCCTGATTCGTCAATCGCGGCTGTCCGTCACACCCATCGACGACGAAGCCTGGGAAGTTTTATGCGCCATGGGCGGATTTAAGGGATGATTGGAAACTGGCTGTTGGGCGCGATGCAGGGCCCCGCGAAAAAAAGTGCCGAGAAAGAGGTCCGGCGATTTATCGAAGGCCTTCGCCGGACCGCCGATCGGGATATGGGTGTCATCGTCGGCATCGCCGCCGTTATCCGCATCAACATGGAGATCCACGGCGTCATTCCCGAACGCATATTTCAGACAGATACCCTGCCATCGGCTAATGATCTGGGCGTCATGCAGATGCGCATCAACGAGGCTGCCCGCCAGTTCACGAAAATGCGGCAGGCGGCAGACGCCACCGGAGCCATGATCTGGTCCTATTCCCTGCGCTGTCTGAACGTGGCCGAACTGCGGCCTTTGGGCCGCGAATTGTGGGGCGAGTTGAAACGCGGTTTTCCCCACGCCGAGGAAGCGCTGGACGAAGGTCAGGAGCGCATCGGCAAACCGTTCGAAGCCAGGGTGTGGGAGGAATGGTCGATGATTCCACTCGGGCTTGAGCCGGAAGAATGACGGATATGACGGCCTTGTGCCGCCTCACCGATATCGAAGACGGGGGCTCGCAACGTTTTACCGCCGATATCGACGGAAAGCCTTCTGCGTTGCTGGCCGTTCGCGCAGGGAAGCGCGTTTTCGTCTATGTCAATTCATGCCCGCATGTGGGCGCACCGCTGGACATGATTCCCGGAAAATTCCTGAATGCCGAAGGCACCCACATTCAATGCGCGAATCACGGCGCGCTTTTCTCCATAGAAAACGGAAATTGCGTTCGCGGACCGTGCGTTGGCGACGCGCTGAAGCCGGTATCGACGTTGGTGAGTGAAGGATTCGTTTACCTAGAACGGTAGTTTTTGAAATCTTTGCATACATTGGCATCGAATTGCGGTGACGGGCTTGTCTCCAACCAAAAATTCGGATAAATGTTCCCGCGAATTTTTGTGGGCTTTTCACGGGCTTTTTTGTGCCATTTCGGCCCCGGTTCGCAGGAAACGGCATTCAATCGAAAAAAACGTCCAAGCAGCATCCATCTCAAGCAAGAGGCAATAATCTATGTCAGATATTTACCCGGTTCCTGAGGCGATCGCGAAGTCGGCCTGGGCCGACGCCGCCAAGTATGAAGAAATGTACAAACGCTCGGTCGAAGACACCGAGGGTTTCTGGTCCGAAGAAGCAAAGCGGATCGATTGGATCAAGCCCTTCACCAAGGTGAAGGACGTCAGCTTCGACGCGCCGGACGTGTCCATCAAATGGTTCGAAGACGGCACGCTGAACGCTTCGGCGAACTGCCTTGACCGTCATCTCGCGACCCGCGGCGATCAGACCGCCATCATCTGGGAAGGCGACGATCCCGACGTCAGCGAAACCATCACGTACAAAGATCTGCATGAGCGGGTCTGCCGTCTGTCCAACGCGCTGAAAGCTCAGGGCGTCAAGAAGGGCGACGTGGTCACCCTATACATGCCGATGATTCCCGAAGCCGCCGTGGCCATGCTGGCCTGCACGCGCATCGGCGCCATCCACTCGGTCGTCTTCGGCGGTTTCTCGCCGGACGCGCTGGCTGGCCGCATCATCGACGGCAAGTCCGTCTGCCTGATCACGGCTGACGAAGGCCTGCGCGGCGGCCGCCCGGTCCCGCTGAAAGCCAATGCCGACAAGGCGCTGGAAAAATGCCCGACCATCAAGTCCGTGGTTGTCGTCAAGCGTACCGGTGGCAACGTCAACATGACCGAGGGTCGCGACGTTTGGTACGGCGACGTTTGCGCCGCCGCTTCCGCCGACTGCCCACCCGAGGAAATGAACGCCGAAGATCCGCTGTTCATTCTTTACACCTCGGGTTCGACCGGTCAGCCGAAGGGTGTTCTGCACACCACCGGCGGCTACATGGTTTTCGCCTCCATGACCCATCAGTATGTTTTTGATTATCATGATGGCGACGTTTACTGGTGCACGGCTGATGTCGGCTGGGTCACCGGCCACAGCTACATCGTCTACGGGCCGCTGGCCAATGGCGCCATTACGCTGATGTTTGAAGGCGTGCCGACCTACCCGGATGCTTCGCGCTTCTGGCAGGTTGTCGACAAGCACAGCGTCAACATCTTCTACACCGCACCGACCGCCATTCGCGCGCTGATGCGTGAAGGCGACGGCCCGGTCAACAAAACCAGCCGCAAGTCGCTGCGCATTCTTGGTACGGTCGGCGAGCCGATCAACCCGGAAGCCTGGAACTGGTACAACAACGTGGTCGGCAATGGTAAATGCCCCATCGTTGATACCTGGTGGCAGACGGAAACCGGCGGCATTCTGATTACCCCGCTGCCGGGCGCCATTGCCTTGAAGCCGGGTTCGGCGACCAAGCCCTTCTTCGGGGTTGAGCCGCTGATCGTCGACGCCGACGGCGTTGCGCAGGACGGGGCCACCTCGGGCAACCTGTGCATCACCGATGCATGGCCGGGCATGATGCGCTCCATTTACGGCGATCATGAACGCTTCGTGCAGACTTACTTCTCGACCTATCCGGGCCGCTACTTCACGGGCGACGGCTGCCGGCGTGACGAAGACGGTTACTACTGGATTACGGGCCGCGTCGATGACGTGATCAACGTTTCCGGTCACCGCATGGGCACCGCCGAAGTCGAAAGCGCGTTGGTTGCTCATCCCCAGGTCGCCGAGGCCGCCGTTGTTGGCGCGCCGCACGAGATCAAGGGCCAGGGCATCTACGTTTACGTGACGCTCAACGCCGGTGTGGAATCGTCCGACGAACTCAAGGTCGAGCTCGTCAAATGGGTCCGCAAGGAAATCGGCCCGATTGCCAGCCCCGATTGGCTGCAGTGGGCGCCGGGCCTGCCGAAGACCCGTTCGGGCAAGATCATGCGCCGCATCCTGCGCAAGGTCGCCGAGAACGATTACGGCAGCCTGGGCGATACCTCGACGCTGGCCGACCCGACCGTGGTCGACGACCTGATCGAGAACCGCCAAAACCGCTAACCTCGGTTAGCGACGAAAAAGAAGCGGCGGGGCCTTATGGTCCCGCCGTTTTTTTTGGATAAGCGGGTCTTAAGTGCCTGTTTCCAGATCGGCAACCAGAATTCCTTCATAGCCACCCTTGCAGGCGTCAATCAGCATGCCGCCGGCCCGCTGATGGTCCGGATGATCGGCATATTCAAGGTGCGCCGCTCGATCCGAAAAGGTCGTTACAAAACCATATTGATAAGAGGCGGTCTTATTTTCGTAGTCCCGGTTCGGGCCGTGGCTGAAGTCCAGCATGCCGGGAACCTTTCCGACCAACTCATCAAGAAGGCGCATCGGCTCATCGAGCGCTGACAGATCGTCGGGAACGGAAAGCGAAAGAAATACGCAATGCTTGATCATGTCTGTCCTTGTTTTTCCGTGTTATGAGGACGCGCCCTAAATCAGGTCGCCTTGCTGTTCGGCCTCGCCCAAACGCTGTATGGCGACCCTTTCGAAGTGTTCCTTGAGGTCCGGAAGGCGGTCCAGCAGGTCGTGGAAGGCTTCCGTATCGAGGGCCAGAAGCTGGCATTCGGTTGTTGCGCTGACGCTTGCCGTGCGCCTGCGGTTCTGGAGCAGGGCAATCTCGCCGAAAAAATCGCCCCGAACGAGGCGGCGGGGCGTCGGATGAAAATCCACGACGACCTCCCCCATGACGATGAAATACATGGCGTCGGCCACATCTCCGCGGTGCACGATGGTATAATGCGCCGGCACCAGCGTGGGCCGTAAGATGCCGGAAATATCGGCGATGGTGATCGCATCCAGATCGGAGAAAACGGGAATGGAGGCGACCATCCGCCAGGTGACGGCAAATTCCCGCTTTTTGAATTCGCGGGCGAACCCGCTAGCCAATATTCCGGCCGGCAGCGCATACATGCCAACGCCCAAGACCATGAGGACTGTTCCGAACATTTTTCCCAGGGTCGTGATCGGGGTAACATCGCCGAAGCCCACCGTCGTCAACGTCGCCATGGTCCACCACATGGCATGGGGGATGGAGCCGAAATGTTCGGGCTGGGCGTCTTTTTCCAGCAGGTAGGCGACGCTGGACGAAAACACCAGAAGGGTCACCATGATGACAAGCGCCGCCCCGAGCTGCCGGCGCTGTGCCACGAGCACGGCCCCGACCGTGGCGAGAGCCGGCGAATAACGGGTCAGCTTGAACAAGCGAAGCAGCCTAAACACCCGCATAAACCGAAGGTCGATGACCACGAAAAAAGCAAGGTAGAACGGGAGAATGGCGATCAGGTCAACCAGCGCAAGCGGCGTCAGCGCATATTTCAGGCGACCGGCGGAAACGGTATCCCGTGCCAGACCGGGATCTTCGGGCGCGCTCCAGACCCTCGCCACATATTCAACGGAAAAAATGATGATCGATATCAGCTCGAAGCCGTTGAAAAAGGCGAAATAGGCGTCGTGAACTTCCTGAACGCTTTCAAATATGATCGCCACAACGTTGGTGACGATCAGAAAAACCATGAAACGGGCGAAAAGGGTACCGGAACGATTGTCCGTCCCTTGGGGCTCGAGAAACTCATATACCTGTTTTCTGAACGAGCGCGGCATATTTTTCCAAACCCGTGGATTGGAGAGTATCTCTACCGGCGCGCCGCCAGTTCTCGGGCGCGCTTCAAATTCTTTTCAATGACGGCAACCGTTCGCTCCTGGCGGTATTGAACATAAATCTCACGTGCGCCTTCGAAGTGCCGGATAGCATCCTCAAGCAGTTGCGGCGTGCTACTGCGCCGGAACAGGGAAAAGGAAGCCGCACCCAGATTGTTGGACGTTTGCGCCCAGAGAAGCGGCGCCAGGGTCCGCAAGCGAACCTCGTGCGCGTCCTTGAACGCGGCGATGGAGCGCTCCAGGGTTCCCGTTCCCGCCACCTGACCGCTCAAGGCCATCAGCGAAACACCCAGTTGGTTGCTGATCTCGCCCCATTGGTCAGGCGCATCATCCTGGGTTAGTACGACGCGCGCGGCGTCAAACGCCTTGGCCGCCGCCAACAGGTACGATGCGTCATTGTCACTGCGAACCGCCAGCCGATAGTACACCAGCCCCAGGCGATTCTGGGCGAAGGCCCAATCCTGGGGGTATTCAATTCTGCCCACCGTCTCGGTCACGGCCTGATACGACTTGGCCGCAGCCAGCAGGCGCTCGGTCCCGGGCTCGGTTCCGGCCTTCCCTTCGAAGGCCGCAGCCATATGATTGTGGATCAGGGCTTGTGAAACCGCCATGCCGCCCGATGGGCAGGAATCCAGCGCCAGTTTGTATACGCGAACGGCGCGTTCGAAATGCTTGTCCTCGCCGTTGGTCCGCCAAAGAGCGGTGAAACAATTTCCCAGACAGGTCAAAAGCGACACGTTCTGGGTAACCGACAGCCCCGGCGGCGGGGCCTCGACAAAACCGCTGACCCGGCCCAACGCGCTCGCCAGAACACCGGCGAACGGTTCGTCATCAGGCTGTTTTACGGCCACGGATGCGGAAACGGCGGCGGCGCCGACAATATCGTGGTACTCCTTGCCGAACCTCACCGGAAGCTCCAGCGAATCACCCAGACCGAAGGTCCCGGTTTTGGCGTCGCCGTTGATCGCGCCGGCCAGAAAGCGAACCAGCGCCGCGCCTTCGGTTCCCAGGGTTTCACCCCATATCAGAACGTCCGCCTTTTCCTCAGCCAGCCAGATTTTTCCAAGCCTGCCCGATTCCGCCAGCTTTTCGACATACGTGAAATCGCCCTGCGGTTTCAGCCGTTTGTGGGCCATACGGACTTCAACCCGAGGCCAGGCCGTCAGGGCCTGACCAATCGCGGACGAAATTTCCCGTCCGTTCAGTCCATCCAGATCGGAGATCAACAGAACCACGGCGGCCGGTTCGGAAGAAGCCGGCTGAAATGCATCGCCGGGCTGACCTTCGGCGCCCGTTAACGGATTGATTAACTTCCCGAAAATATCCTTAACCATCGTTTTTTTGATTTCTTCCCAACCGCCATCTAGTGCACTGTACCATATGTATGATTCAGTGCACCAGTTCGTCATTCGGTGGGATCAGTTACACCACGATTGGCGCTTTTTGCCGTCGTATGGCCGGGCAAGCCCCGATTGCAGAAGAGCCGCCGCGAAATCGGCGAAGCGGGCGGACGAAACGCGGGCGATCACCCGCCGGGCGAATTTCCCGTGGCGCACATCATGAAGAAACACCCCATTGTCACTTCCGCCGAGTTTCTCGATAAATGCGCGGGCTTCAAGAGCCATGCGCCGTTCTTCGGGACATTTGCCGCGGATTTCCGGCGAATCCACGCCAAAAAGACGCACCCGGGTTTCCACTTCCTGATCCAGCCAGACCTGAACCCGGACGACTAGGGTGTCGCCGTCGATGACCCGAACGATCCGGGCGGCCATCGGCCCGCTCATCACATCTGCGGAAATCGCGTCGCCAAAATAAGCGAGCGATATCATTAGTCCTGCCACAAAACGGAATATCCGGACGTTCATCTGAATACCGCCTCTCCAAAGAAATTCTCGTTTTACGATTGCATGGTTATCGTACTACAACTTTTTAGGACAACACAAGGGATAAGGAAGAACCGGTGCCGCCGTCTGGCAAAAGGGGCGAGAAGGGTTTATTCAATGATCTGAGATGTGAAACCGCGTTTTTGCCTTCGGAGAATCGGATGAGCCGGATTATTCACGACGTTACCCTGACCCTTTCGTCAGAAGTCCCAGCGTGGCCCGGCCAAAAAGCGCCGAAACTGTTTCGCCTGCGCTCCATGTCCGAAGGCGGCGCCAATAATATCTCGCAGCTTGAGACCTTCGTTCATTTCGGCACCCACGTGGACGCGCCGCTGCATTTCGTAAACGGCGCGCGGCCCGTGGACCAAATGCCCCTAGAAACCCTGATCGGCCCCTGCGTGGTGGTCGATTTTCCCGATGTCGACGCCATTTCGCGTGAAGATCTGCAAGGGGCGAACATTCCGGCGGGAACCGAACGGCTGATCATCCGAACCCGCAATTGCCGGCTGTTCGACGATCACTCCCAGGGCTTCGATAAAAACTTCGTTGCCCTGATGCCGGATGCCGCCAACTGGGTGGTCGAACAGGGATTTTTGCTGGTAGGAATTGATTATTTTTCCATCGAACGCTACGAAGAGCCCGGCGCGTTGACCCATTTGGCACTGCTGGGTGCCGAGGTCGCCGTTGTTGAAGGCCTGGACTTGCGCGCGATCTCTCCGGGCGACTACGAACTTATCTGCATGCCCTTGAAATTGAAGGACTGCGACGGGGCTCCGGCCCGCGTCGCCCTGATTGAAAACTAATGGCCGATAGAAATCCACGCGCGTCCGCAAAATCAAAAGGCGCGAACCGCTACGCCACCCCGGCGCCCCTGGCCAGCCGTTATGTCGCCCTTGAACTTCTTGCGGCGGTGAGCGCGCGCGGCCAGCCTTTTGACGAAGCGATGGACAGTCACACGGGCTTTACCCGCCTGTCGGGCCGGGACCGGGGCTTCGTTCACAATCTGTGCGCCACCACCTTGCGCCGGTTGGGGCAGATCGACGCCTTGATTGCCGCGTGCGTCGAACGCCCGCTGGCCAACAAGGCCGACGCCGAAATTGCCAAAAATATCCTGCGTCTGGGCATTTGCCAGCTCGTGTTCTTGAAAACTCCGCCCCATGCGGCGGTCGACACATCCGTGCAACTGGCCCGCAAACGCCGGGCCAGCGCCTTTGCCGGACTGATCAACGCGGTGCTGCGCCGCGTCGGGCGCGAAGGCGAGGAAATGCTGGGCGCGCAGGACGCCGCCCAACTCAACACACCCGGCTGGTTGTGGGAAAGCTGGAGCGAAACCTACGGCACCCAAACGTGCCGGGCCATTGCCGAAGCCCATTTGGGCGAACCGCCACTCGACCTGACGCTGAAAGGCGAAAAGGAAAACTGGGCCGAACAACTGGATGCCAAGGAACTTCCCGGCGGAAGCCTGCGCATGTGGCCACGCGGTCCCATCACCGAATTGCCCGGCTTTGGCGAAGGGGCATGGTGGGTTCAGGACGCGGCCGCCGCATACCCCGCGCGCCTTCTGGGGGATGTCGCCGGAAAGAACATCGTTGATCTGTGCGCCGCACCCGGCGGAAAAACCGCGCAATTGGCGGCCATGGGAGCCAATGTCACCGCCATCGACCGGGCCGCCGGAAGGCTGAAACGCCTGCAATCCAACATGGCCCGGCTTGGCCTCAAGGTTAAAACGGAAACTGCCGACGGAACCCTGTGGCGGCCCGGACAACCGGTCGATGCGGTGTTGCTGGACGCGCCTTGTTCGGCCACGGGAACGCTGCGCCGTCACCCGGACGTCGCTCAGCTGAAATCAACCGCGAACGTGGCCGATCTCGCTTTGCTTCAGGCGCGGCTTCTGGAAGCCGCCTGGGGCATGGTTAAACCCGGCGGATTGATCGTTTATTGCGCCTGCTCGCTGCAACCAGAGGAAGGCCCGCAACTGATCGAGCGCGCACTGGCCTCCGGTGCGCCCATCGAACGCATTCCCATCAGCGCCCATTCCACCGGCGCGCCGGTGGAATGCATCAACACCGAGGGCGATTTGCGCTGCCTGCCCAGCCACATGGCGGAACTGGGCGGCATGGACGGCTTCTTCGCCGCAAGGCTCCGGCGCAAGGCGGAATAGGCCTGCTCAATCAGAGCGTCGATTTCAGCTTTTCATAAAGGAAATCGCCAATTTTCCGGGTTCCTGGTGGCGTATTTTGGACCGCGTCGAAAAAATCCCCGTCGTCGAATTCAAGCTCGCGCGCAAGATCTATGAAAATCGCCCCTTCGTTTTGGCAAACGTCGAGTGTCACCAGATTGAATTGCATAATTCCGCTGTACGCCCCCAAATTTGCCGGACCATTGTTGGCAGACGGCCCCTAAACCCAGCCATCACGAATTCGATATCCCGCAACCGTTTGGGTCAAAAAAATGGGCCGGGCTTCGAATTGCCGAATTTTTTTCGTTAGCATTTGCAGCCTCTGACGATATGCATCCAAGAGCCGCCCCTAGCAAATCGGGCCGCCAAAACGGCCTGCCATGCTTCACTGTCGTCAATGTAAAGCTGGTTCGTGGTGCTTCCGCCCATGGTCAGGATGTCGATATCGGATACCGCGCCGTAACGGCCACGCAGCCCTTATTTATCGCGGCTGTACCTGATCTTATCGGTCTTGCCGTATAGATTGCTGACATCGAAAACATGAAGGGAGTCGCGCGGAATGTTCATCACTCCGAAGTCCGGGCCGAATACCCACGATCCGAAGATGATTTCGGCCACGAAAATTCCGCACAAAAGCACGGATACATTGACCGCAACGATACGAAACAGGCGTATGGAAAACTTTACTTGAGGGGTTTGCGCTGCTTTATCCGTCTATTGTTACCATTCGTCAAATTCCGTCTTCCCCAAACTCTTTACCCCCCAACCTGAAAAGTAGTAAACACCCTGCGAACATCGGGCGGCATTTCATGGCAGACAACAAATTGGCGACACACGAGAACTATCAGCGGTCCCGCGGGGTCGAGGTCGGGTCGGACCGGTCATTTGGCGTCGTTTTTTCCGTCGTTTTTGCCTTGATCGGTGTTTTTCCGCTGTTGGGCGGCAGAGCCATGCGGGTATGGGCACTTGGAATTGCGGGCGCAATTTTCGTTGTTGCCATGGCCGTGCCCTGGGTTCTTCATCCGGCCAACCGTTTGTGGATGCGTTTTGGGCAATTGCTGCACCGCATTGTCACCCCGGTCATTCTCGCTTTTGTGTTTGTCTCGACGGTCCTTCCGACCGCGCTGATCATGCGGCTGATGGGCAAGGATCCCATGCGCCGCAAGTTTGATCCGCAAGCGGACAGCTACTGGATCAGACGACCGGACGCCGAACCGGCGCCGGAAACAATGAAGAACCAGTTTTAGGAAGAAGAGAAGCAATGAGTTTTCTGGCGGAACTTTGGGCCTTTATGCGGGTGAGAAAGAAATTCAGGCTGTTGCCGATCCTGCTTGTCATGGCGCTGTTTGGCGGGCTGATTGTGCTGAGCAAGGGCTCTGCTGTCGCTCCCTTCATCTACACCATCTTATAGGGCGCGGGCTTGATGCGAATTCTCGGCATCTCGGCCTTTTATCACGACAGCGCGGCGGCGTTGATCGAGGACGGCGAAATCGTCGCCGCGGCGCAGGAAGAACGCTTTACCCGCACCAAGCAGGCTGCCGGTTTTCCACACAACGCGGTCACGTTCTGTCTGGAACGCGCCGGTGTCGGTCTGGAAGAGATCGATTTCGTCGCCTTTTACGACAAGCCCTTTCTTAAGTTCGAGCGCCTTTTGGAAACCTATCTGAGTTTTGCGCCACGCGGCTTTTCATCGTTCCGCATGGCCATGCCGGTTTGGCTTCGTGAGAAGCTTTTCCAAAAAGACCTACTGAGCAAGGAGTTGAAAAAACACGGTGCCGGTTTCGACTGGAAAAACCGGCTGTTGTTTGCCGAACACCACCAAAGCCACGCCGCCAGCGCCTTTTATCCGTCACCCTTCGAAGAGGCAGCCATTCTGACCATGGACGGCGTCGGCGAATGGGCGACGGCTTCGGTGGCCGTTGGATCGGGCAACCGTCTGGAAGTGGTCAAGGAAATCCATTTCCCGCATTCTCTGGGGCTTTTGTATTCGGCGTTCACTTATTACACGGGATTTCGCGTCAATTCCGGCGAATACAAGGTGATGGGGTTGGCCCCCTATGGCGAACCCAAGTACGCCCAGCGCATTTTAGATCACCTGATCGACGTGAAAGACGACGGCTCGTTCCGGCTGGACCAGTCGTATTTCGATTATTGCACCGGTCTGACCATGACCAACGGCAGGTTCGACGAGCTTTTCGGCGGTCCGGCCCGCAAATCCGAAGAATTTCTGACCCAGCGCCACATGGATCTGGCGGCATCGGTTCAGGCCGTGACCGAAGAGGTCATGCTGCGAAATGCCCGCCATCTGGCGCAAGAAACGGGCCTGAAGAACCTGTGTCTGGCCGGTGGCGTGGCGCTCAATTGCGTGGCCAACGGCAAAATCCTGCGTGACGGATCGTTCGAAAACATCTGGGTGCAACCGGCAGCCGGGGATGCTGGCGGGGCGCTGGGAGCCGCCTACTGCGCCTATCACTGGCACAAGGGCGCTCCGCGCGTAGCGGATGGCCGCGACAAGATGCAGGGCGCCTATCTGGGGCCGGAGTATTCACAGGGCAAAATCGAGGAACGCCTGCGCGCGCTGGGCGCCAAATTCAAGGTGCTAGGCGACGACGAGACCACCCAGGCCACGGCCAAGGCCCTGGCGCAGGAAAAAGCCATCGGCTGGTTTCAGGGGCGCATGGAATTCGGCCCGCGCGCCCTTGGCGGACGCACCATCATGGGTGACGCGCGCTCACCCGGCATGCAAAAGACCCTTAACCTGAAAGTCAAATACCGCGAATCCTTTCGCCCCTTCGCGCCCTCGGTTCTGCGCGAGGACGTGGCCGATTGGTTCGAAATGGATACCGACAGCCCCTACATGCTGCTGGTCGCTGACGTTCTGGAAAAACGCCGCCGCAAGATGAGCGCCGCCGAGCAGGAACTGTTCGGCATCGACAAGCTGAACATCGTGCGTTCCGACATTCCCGCTGTCACCCATGTTGATTATTCGGCCCGCGTGCAGACCGTGCATGCCGACACCAACCCGCGCTATCACGCGGTTATTTCGAAGTTCAAGGAACTCACCGGATGTCCGGTGATCGTCAACACCAGCTTCAACGTGCGCGGTGAACCCATCGTGTGCACGCCCGAGGACGCGTTCCGCTGTTTCATGGGAACCGAAATCGAAATCCTGGTCGCCGGAAACTGCTGGCTGGAAAAAGAAAACCAAGACCCGGCCCTCAAACTCGATTACAAGAACGCCTTCGAGTTGGATTAAGGCGTCGAACGCAGCCAATCCAAACGCATCCGCTATCGGTATCTATTTTTTTCGGTCCCGGATCGCCTTTATCACGGCCGAGCAATCCAGATCGCCGTCACCATCGGAAATTAGCTGTTCCAGTATTTGGTGATGGATTTGGGCCAGCGGCAATTCCTGGAGCACCTCGTCCGCGCAGTCCAGAATGATCCGCAGGTCCTTGTTATGCTGCGAGACCCGCGCCTGCGCCGTAAAGTCGCTATTCAGCATCTTCTCGCCCTTGACGTCCATGGCCACCGAATAGGCGGGCGATTGCTTCAGCAGGGACAGAAACGAAGGCAAATCCAGCCCCAGTTTTTCCGCGAACACCAACCCTTCGGCCAGCACCAGACGGTTCAAACCGAGAATGAGGTTGCTGGCGAGTTTCGCCTTTGATCCGCTGCCCGGCGGACCGACATGGATCACCTTCTCCGAAACGGCGTCCAGAAGATCGCGGCAGGCCGCAACAGGCTCGTCACGCCCACCAACCATAAACAGAG
>Ga0233437_1005518_pt1 | contig 13619 bp, 15 predicted proteins | sample SI_122_August201_FD_182714 | JGI IMG/M metagenome (GOLD analysis project Ga0233437, IMG submission 182714) | Seawater microbial communities from Saanich Inlet, British Columbia, Canada - SI_122_August2016_200_MG | ecosystem: Environmental > Aquatic > Marine > Inlet | place: Canada: British... | reverse complement strand
CCTCTATGAACACCTTGATACCAGGGGTTAACGGGGATCCAACGCCGGTTTCCGGAACCTAAGATGCAGCAAGTGTTTCCCATCGGCGTAAACGGAAACGCGTTGCCTATTCGAGTCCTGGTGGGGATACCATATTAATTCAGTTGGTTGCCTCGATTTTTCTTTTTTAAAAACACCCGTTTTTCAATCGACATCTATCAACTTTTTTATTGGGTTTGCGGGGGATAGGTTGCCTGTCAATTGACATTTTAACGACATTGGTACGTGAGCCTGGAAGAACTCGAATCCATTGAGCGCCCATTTGGATTCCCATCCCCATTTTGTTATAGATATCGATACCATTGTGAAAGCTTATCTTGCCGGTATAAGGAAGTTCTCGGTTACCAAAAGAACTCAATATTTCTCCTTCTAATGGCAAAATTAATGGAAATGCCGGCTTGTGAATTATCTTCCCATCGGCTGTCTCGGCTTTCCCGTGCACTGTTTGTCCTGAAGATGTCAGGGAAACAAGTTTTTTCTGATTCTCGGCAAACAAGCTCCCGTTTACAACATAAGCAAATAAAAAAGCCATCACTACTATGGGAGCGACAAAAGTTACTGATTTCAAGCCAGAAAACTGATTTTTTTTCGGTAGCGACATCATTTTAATCCTCCATATCAAACGATTATTTGGAAACAATCTGATTACAGGTTTTTTCAAAATACTGGAAACTGCAATTAAATTAGAATTAAAATCCGCAATCGACTGGTTAAACCTGATCAAACAATTGCAGTAATGGTCCAATGAAACATCATTTTGATTGAGCAACGCTTCATCGCAGGCGTTTTCCTGTAACGTCATGTTTTATTGCCAATTTTAGATCTTCTGCTTTGGTGAGTAACGAAGTTGGAATAACAATATGAAATCTATCCTCCCTGCCCGTGTCCAAAGGACATGGTTTCTGAATTCAATAACAAAATAAATATTGACAGGCTTATGAAGTTTAGTTTAGTTTATTTTTCAGCTGAACTAAATTCAGTTTTTGTAATGATTAATGTTCTTCAGTTTGCTTGCTGAAGACTGATTAAACATTATGAATAATGGGTGTGAGGGTGGTTTGAATTGAACCCATCCAGAATTCGTTTCATAAAATGAAATCCAGAAAAGGAGGATACGCATGAAAGTGATGTTGAGGGGATTTACATTATTTGCGTTATTGGTAGTCTTTGGATTGTCGAACCTGGCAATGGCCAAGGAGAAGTATATTACCTTGGGCTGGGCTGCCTGGGATCCGGCAAATGCGTTGGTTGAATTGTCAAAGGATTTTACCAAATCAACAGGTATCAAGGTTCGTTTTGAGTTTGTTCCCTGGACCAATTTTGCAGATAGAATGCTGAACGAACTGAACCAGGGTGGAAAGACCTTTGATCTATTGATTGGTGATAGCCAATGGATCGGCGGTGGTGCTGTCAATGGCCACTATGTAAAATTGAATGATTTCTTTGATAAGGAAGGAATCAGCATGGATGATTTCCTGGCGCCAACTGTGTATGGATATTCCACGTGGCCAAAAGGAACCCCGAATTATTATGCCCTGCCAGCGTTTGGCGATGCAAATGCATGGGTATACAGAAAAGACTGGTTTGCAAAACCGGAACTGAGAAAGGCGTTTAAGAAGAAGTATGGATATGAACTTGAGCCTCCCGGAACATGGACCGAATTGATGGACATAGCCAAATTTTTCCATGGTCGCAAGATTGATGGCAAGAAGCGTTATGGTGTGGCTATTTTCAGTGAAAGGGGATCTGAAGGGATCACCATGGGTGCCACATCAGCTCTCTACGCTTGGGGATTCAGGTATCAGCACCCCCGTATTCCGTATAAGATGAAGGGATATGTAAACAGCCCGAATGCTGTTAAAGGGCTTGAGTTCTACAAAGAACTGTATGACTGCTGTACACCTCCGGGACATTCGGATGCCTATATGATGGCGGATCTGGATGCCTACCAGTCCGGTCAGGTAGCCATGATGATGAACTGGTATGCATTCTTTCCGGGAATCCACAAGAATGAAAATGTGGGCTTCGGAAAAACCGGTTTCTTCTCCAATCCGGATCAATTGTCAAAAGGCGCAACACTCGGCGGACAAGGGATCTCAGTTGTATCCTACTCAGATAAAAAGGACCTGGCACTGCAGTACATCAAGTGGTTTGCCACACCGGAAGTTCAGAAGAAATGGTGGAAACTGGGTGGCTACTCCTGTCACAAAGCGGTTCTGGGCGATCCTGGTTTTGTCAAGTCCCAGCCTTATGCACAGGGATTCCTGGATTCCATGCAGAAAGTCAACGACTTCTGGCAGGAGCCCTTTTTCGTGGAACTGATGCTCCCCATGCAGAAGCGTTTGCATGACTATATTGTTGGAGACAAGGGAACAGCGAAGCAGGCTCTTGATAAGTTGATCGAAGACTGGGAAGAGGTTTTTGAAGAGGAAGGAAAGCTGTAATTGTTGTTCGGTGCAGAGAGACAGCGTACTTATGATCTGCACTGAATCCGGTTTTCAGACCGGACTAATATCCCCTGCAGTTATCTGTGGGGGATAATTCGTCATTTCCGTTCACTGATGAATCACTTGTGTGGCGAATCCGGAATGACAGGACGAAGCAAGCGTTCAGGGGATCAAGCCCCGCAGAAATTTAATCAATACAAGCTAAATCGTTATCATGCTTAGCAAAATAAATAGAAAACTACTGAATATGTCAGATCGGTCCATAGCGTGGCTGTTTACGCTGCCGACTATTATTCTTCTGATATTTATTAATATTTACCCTTTGATCTGGTCGGTTTATCTATCTTTTACCAACTTCAAGGCCAATCGAAGAGGTATGGAGATCAAGTGGGTCGGGACCAAGTGGTACGAGAAAATCCTGATGAGTGAGGACGTCTGGGCAAACATGCAGGTGACAGCCCATTTCTTGTTCTGGACGATTTTTATTCAGGCCATCTTAGGACTGTCCCTGGCAATTTTTCTCAATCGGAAATTCAAGGGACACGAGTTGATGACGACGGTGGTTGTCCTGCCTATGATGCTGTCTCCGGCGGTTGTCGGTGTTTTCTGGTCGTATATCTATCAGCCGCAGGCCGGTATTTTCAACTACATTATCAATTTTTTCATAGATTTCGGCGAATTTACCATGATCGGGGATTTCGTTTTGGCGCCATGGAGTATCGTCATCGTCGACACCTGGATCTGGACGCCTTTTGTGATGCTGATGTGCCTGGCGGGATTGAAATCCATTCCCGACTATCTCTACGAGGCCGCTGAAGTTGACAGGGCCAGCAAGTGGCAGCAGTTTATTCACATCACGTTGCCTTCTGTGATGCCATTTTTAATGCTGGCGGTTCTATTCAGAGGAATCGAAAACTTTAAAATGTTTGACATGGTCAACGAGCTGACAGGGGGCGGTCCCGGATCGGTGACAGAGCTTGCGTCCATTCATTTAAAGAGGGCGGCGTTTGAAAAATGGCGAACGGGTTACAGTTCCGCCTTTGCCGTGATCCTGTTTGTGACTGTTTTCGGTGCCGGAAGTATTTATGTCAAATTCCTGAACAAATTGAAAGAGAAATAGCACATGTCAACCAATATAGACACATCCAGATCACCTCTGGAAGCAACGGCATTCAGCAAACGCATTGCGGCCTTTATTGTCATTATCTACGCAGCGATCGCTATTATTCCGATGTTGCTGATTGTGACAACGGCCTTTAAAAGCACGACAGATGCCATCACCTACCCTCCTAAAATACTTTTCAAGCCATCCCTGGAGGGTGTCGTGAACCTGTCGACCCAGAGAACGAGGCAGTCAAAGGAGTACTTGAAATCCTTGCCCCCTCCCAGGACCTGGTACGAAAAAATCGTGCGCAAAAGGCAGATGGTGATTGCAGGGCCATCCCGGTTTTTTCAGCGTTTTGTCAATTCCCTGGTCATCGGTTTCGGATCCACTTTTTTCTCAGTATTTCTGGGAACACTGGCAGCCTATGCCTTTTCCCGGTTTAAAATACCGCTGAAGGACGACCTGTTGTTTTTCATCCTGTCGACACGGATGTTTCCACCTATTGCAGCCGCGGTCCCCATTTTCCTGATGTACCGCAAGCTGGGGTTGAACGATACCCATCTGGGAATGATTGTCCTGTATACGGTGGTCAACCTGAGTCTGTCCGTCTGGCTGCTGAAGGGCTTTATTGACGAGATACCGAAGGAATATGAAGAAGCGGCACTGGTCGATGGATATTCGCGATTGAGCGCCTTTTTCAAGATTATTTTACCCCAGGCAGCCACAGGAATTGCTGCTACGGCAATTTTCTGCCTGATATTTTCCTGGAACGAATATGCCTTTGCCATCCTGTTGACCTTCAGGGAGGCACAGACGCTGCCCCCATTTATCCCGACCATTATTGGGGAAGGCGGGCTTGACTGGCCTGCCATTGCCACAGCAACTTCGATTTTCATGCTGCCGGTTATTGTCTTTACCATCATACTGAGAAAGCATCTACTTAGAGGAATCACATTTGGAGCGGTAAGAAAGTGAAAACAGAAAATAAAAAAGGGCGATTCAGCAAACTGCTCCGCAAGGGGCCCATGGAGAACGTTGCCTCAGCCATCATTGGGATTGGTGTCTTCATGTTTATGCAACCGTTTACCCTATTCTTATATTCCCATTCATTCAAGTTCATTTTAACCGGCACGCTTATGTTTCTTGTCGTTAGTCACTTTTCCGAGGAATAAAGAGGGGTTATGGCTGAAATTGTAATTAAAAACTTAAATAAGATGTTTGGTGATTTTACAGCTGTCAACAACTCCAATCTGACGATTAAGGACGGCGAGTTTTTTGTCCTGCTGGGACCGTCAGGGTGCGGAAAAACCACCACACTTCGAATGATCGCAGGCCTGGAGTTGCCGACAAGAGGCACGATTAAGTTAGCAAACAATGACGTCACTTTTCTAAGGGCGTCGCAACGGGATATTGCTTTTGTCTTTCAGCTGTTCGCGCTGTATCCCCATATGAATGTTTCCAAAAATATCGGTTTCCCGCTGAAAATCCAGGGTATCCCCAAGTCAGAGATCAAGGTCCGGGTACTCGAAGTGGCAAAAATGCTGCACCTGGAGCACCTGCTGGACCTGAAGGTCTCCGGACTCTCCGGTGGAGACCGGCAGCGGGTGGCACTGGGAAGAGCCATTATCCGAAGGCCGAAGGCATTTCTGATGGATGAGCCGTTGGGAGCATTGGATGCAGAGTTCAGGGAGTTGATGTGCTTCGAACTGCGTAAGCTGCATAACGATATTGACGGAACAACCGTTTACGTGACCCATGACCAGGTCGAAGCCATGGCCATGGGTGACCGAATCGGCATCATGAATAAGGGCGTCATGCTGCAGGCGGATGATCCTTTAACGATTTATAATAAACCCAGAACCATGTTTGTGGGCCAGTTTATCGGAAGCCCGGCCATGAATTTTCTAAAGGTCAATTCCGCAGTTAAAAAAGGTGATCAGACCATAAAGATTAACGGTTCCATTATTGAGATGCCACAAGCGTTTGAGGACAGTAATACAGACAAAAACTTCCTCGGTATCAGGCCAGAAAATATCGAGATCACGGATGCTGGTGATATCAAAGGGAAGGTGTTTGGTGTCGAGTACCTGGGAGCCTACCGCATTGTTACCGTGGATACTGAACTCGGAAGATTGAAAGTCAGAACGTCCAGTGACGTTCATTCAAAGATCAATGACAATATCGGACTGAATTTTCTCCCAGGCAATATTATCATCTACAACAGCGATGACGAAAGTGCGATCAAAAGTGAATTTATGAATTGATCAACCTGTGTCTGGAGTGTTTGTTACGATTATTGTTGCTCCGAGATTTGAATCACCGGGCAGTTCAACCGGAACCTATATGAAATGGAACAGGGATCAAACGCCAATGGCGATTCATTCAACCGCAAGTTAATAGAGGAATACCGTAAATGTCTGAAGTAAAACTGAAAAACATTTCAAAAAATTTCGACCAGATCCAGGCTGTTTCGAATCTGTCATTCACCGTAAAACATGGCGAATTTGTGGTTCTGCTGGGGCCGACAGGCGCCGGCAAAACCACAACCCTGAGGCTGATTGCCGGTCTGGAGTGGGCTGATGAAGGCCGGATTCAAATCGGCGATATGGATGTGACAAAATCACAGCCTGCCGAAAGAGACGTGGCCTTTGTCTTTCAACAGTATTCACTTTACCCCAACTATTCGGTCTACGAGAACCTGGCGTTCCCGCTTCGCTCGCCGCTGAGGAAGTCGAGCAAGCAGGAGATCGACAAAAAAGTCCGTGAAGTTGCCGGAATACTCCATATCGAAGACAAGCTGCAGAACCGTTCGACACACCTGTCGGGAGGAGAGATGCAGCGTGTTGCCATCGGAAGAGCACTGGTCCGGGATCCCAATATATTCCTGATGGACGAGCCGCTGTCTTCACTGGATGCGAAACTGAGAGAAGAACTGCGGCTGGAACTCAAAAACATTCAGGTCAACCTGGGGGCCACGCTTCTGTATGTCACTCATGACCATGTTGAGGCCACAACCATGGCTGATCGCATTGGTGTCCTGAAGGAAGGTGAGCTGATTCAGTTTGATACCCCCAGTAATATATACAACAGTCCCAATTCCATATATGTCGCCAATAAGCTGGGATCTCCCAAAATTAACATTATTCCGGCGCACCTGTTGGCGGTTGATGTTCCTGAAACTGTGAAATTCATCGGTATGCGACCGGAACATGTCAAAATCGATGAATCTGCAAAACTGGAAGCCAAAGTCGAAACAATACAGAATCTCGGTGTTGAGGAAATCATATCAATGAACTTCAATGGTGAGATCATTCGAGCAACTGTCAGACCTGATGAAGCTCATAAAGTTCGGGACAGCATCAAATTTAATATCGATACCGAAAACATTCTGTTCTTTGATGAAGCGTCTCAAAGAGTTCAAATTTAGTTTAGTAAGCAGCCTATCCACATCGTTAATTTTATATAGCCCCGTTTCGTGGAGACGACGAGGCTTTATCCATATGGAGAATTATGAGCGATACCAAAAAGATTATTAATGACCCCAAAAAAGTGGTTCCCGAACTACTTGAAGGTTTGGTGGCTGCAAGCCATGGCAGCCTGAAGATTGTTGATGGCACCACAGCCGTTATCAGATCGAAGCTGACAGAAGGAAAAGTAGGACTGTTGACAGGTGGCGGCAGCGGTCATGAGCCTCTGACTGGTGGCTTCGTAGGAGAAAACCTGGCTGACGGTGCCGTTTGCGGCAATGTCTTTGCTTCCCCTACGCCAGATATTATTTACGAAGCGATCAAAGCTGTTGAGAAAGGAAAAGGGGTGTTAAATCTGGTACTGAATTACGCCGGCGATAACATGAATTTTGAGATAGCCTGTGAAATGGCCGAAGCTGACGGAATCGAAACACGCTCTGTTCAGGTCTGGGATGATGTCTTGTCAGCCAGTAAAGATAAAACTGAAGATCGTCGTGGCATCGCCGGAATGGTTCAAGCGTTGAAGGTAGTCGGCGCAGCAGCAAGCGAAATAAGCGATCTTAATGAACTGGAACGTATTGCCATTAAAACCCGGGACAGCCTATGCTCTGTCGGCGTTGCCGTTTCAGCCGGTAGCATACCGGAAACAGGCGAACCGACCTTTACTCTGGCAGCGGATGAACTGGAGATCGGGCTTGGCATTCATGGCGAACCGGGTGTTGAACGACAAAAACTGATCCCCGCTGATGAATTAACAGATATGATGGTAGACAAGCTGCTCGCCGACCTGCCGTTTCAACAAGGAGACAGGATCTGCCTACTGGTCAATAACCTGGGCGCAACCACCACAATGGAGTTGCTGATTGTCAACAGGCGAATCAGGCAGATCCTGGAGGAAAAAGGAATCGTGGTCTATGATACGCTGCTCGGTACTTATTGCACATCCCTGGAGATGGCCGGATTTTCCATCAGCTTCATGAAACTGGATGATGAGCTGCAAAAATATTATGATATGCCGGCCAGATCAGTGGCCTTTTGCAAAGGATAGATTATGGCGAGTGACAGTTTGAATGTTGCAGAGACGGTTGATATGTTTCGATTTGTGTCCAAATTCATGATCGACCAGAAAGACATATTGACCAAAGCCGATCAGAAGATTGGTGATGGGGATCATGGCATCGGGATCGCCCGCGGATTCGAAGCGATTATTGATTTGCTCGAAACCACGCAGTTTGACGAGTTAGGGGTGCTGTTGAAAAAAATTGGTTTTGGATTGATGAACTCCATGGGCGGTGCTTCCGGTGCCATCTTCGGCACCCTTTTTCTGGGCGGTGCAAAGGCTATTAATAACCAGGACTGTCTTGATTCCGAGAACCTGGGGTTGATGCTGCAGGGCGGCCTGGATGCCGTAAAAAATCGGGGAAAAGCCAATCCAGGTGACAAAACAATGGTCGATGCTCTGGAGCCTGCTGCCCTGGCCGCGGACAGCCAAATTTCTCTGACGGATAATCTGGCGGCGGTGACAGAAGCATCAAGATTGGGCATGGAAAAAACCAAGGAGATGGTTGCCAATTTCGGGCGGGCCAAGTCCCTGGGAGAAAAAGCCGTTGGTCATGCAGATCCGGGATCAATTTCAATGCACCTGCTCCTGAAATCAATGACAGAATACGTTCAGAAGAGGTAAATTCTGACAAAAAACAGGTCGGCTTCAGGGAGACTGTTGTCTGATCACTCTGGCCATTGCTCACCCGTGTGGACTGCAGAACCGAGGGGAAACCGGTTAACTTCATAGTTGAGACCGCTTCATATACATGGTATCAAACGAGATTATCAGGACCGCAATAAGGTACTATTATCAATCGATATCTGACCATTTTGAACTCCTGACAAACCTGGATACCGCCATCGGTGATGGCGATCACGGTGAGAATATGGTACGTGGCATGAAGGCAGTTGTCGATAAACTGGACGCTATTACCTGTCAGGAGATGGACCAGGTCGTTCACGACATCGGTTTAACTCTGGTTATGAAAATCGGGGGGGCTTCCGGCCCTTTGTACGGTAGTTTCTTCATGTCTGCCGGCAAGTTCCTTCAGGGACGTTCACTGGAAAAAGGCACAATTGCTGAAGCCCTGAATGCAGGCGTCAAAGCGGTCAAACATCGGGGGAAATCCCGGGACGGCGAAAAAACCCTCCTGGATGTGATGGTCCCAGTTTACGAAACGTTTATGGAATTCTCAGATTCCCACAGCAGGATTACGGACTATCTGAATCAAATACTCGTTGAAGCTGACAGGGGACTGGAATCAACCCGACTGATGAAAGCAACCAAGGGACGGGCGTCGTTCCTGGGAGACCGCTCAATCGGCCACCTGGACCCTGGTGCCAAATCTTGTCAGTTGATGTTTCATTCAATCTGCCAGGCAGTCAGAGATCATCTTAAAGAAGGAGAGCTTGCAGAATGAGCGCTAATGTAGGCATATTAATCGTATCTCACTCTCACCAACTCGCTGAAGGCGCAGCTGATATGGTCCGGCAGATGGTTGGTGATAAAATTCCCCTTGGTTGGTGCGGGGGGAATGTGGATGGTGGACTGGGAACCGACCTGGGAAAGATCAAACAGAAAATGGAGGAGACCTGGACCCCGGAAGGCCTGGCAGTGCTTGTTGATGTCGGTGGAGCTGAAACCAACAGTGAAATGGCAATTGGACTACTTGACTCGTCAATGTCATCCAGCGTAATTATCTGCGATGCTCCGATTGTTGAAGGGGCTATTATGGCCGCCGCAGAGGCCGCATCCGGAAGCCCGCTGGCGGTAGTCGTAAAAACAGCAGAGGAGTCATTCTCATGAATTTTGAAGACTCCGTTTTGATCAGACATTCACTGGGGTTACATGCCAGACCGTCCATCAAATTCACAAGTCTGGCAAAAAAATTTTCTTCTGATATCCGCATTAAAAAGGGAGATCAGTCTCACTGGGTTAATGCAAAAAGCATTATCAAGGTAATGGGATTAAAAATTCCATCTGGAAAAGAGCTGCAAATTCAAGCTGATGGAATTGATGCAGATAACGCCGTCAAGTCACTGATTGATCTGGTACTGAATAATTTTGATGAAGAGTAAAATGGGCCAGAAAAAGCAGATTTTCTATGGGAAAGCCGCATCATCCGGACAGTCAATTGGTGCAATCGACCTTATTCAAAAAAGGCTGCCTTCATCACGGCATATCCGGAAAAAAAACGCTCCACCGGTCCAGGAAACACTGCTTGAAAATGCCATCGACCAGGCCGTCAATGACTTGACCCAGCTCATCCAGACCTCCGATAAACTGGGCGCGCAGATTCTGCAGTTGCAGCTTTTGCTGCTGAAGGATCCTGAACTGACCAATCCCATCTATGCTCAAATCAGGCAGGGAGAGTCCGCAACCACATCCTGGGAAAACACCCTGAACTTTCATATTGAGGATTATGTCAGGGCAAGTGACAAACTGTTTCAATCGCGTGCGAATGATTTTGTCGACATTCGCAATCGCGTTTTACGGTATTTGAAACAGGAAGTCCGATCACCGGCAGAGCAGAGCAACGAAAACAACCTGATATTTATTGCCGAGGATATTATGCCTTCCCAATTTCTGGAATTGGACTGGTCCCGATATGTCGGCATTGCCATTGTAAAAGGCAGCGTCTTTAATCATGTCTCAATGCTGGCAAGAGCCCGCCAGATTCCATTTTTGATTCGGATGCCGAAGCGCATTCTGTCATTGTCGGCTCAGACGCCTGTTATTCTCGACTGTGACAACGAAAAACTGATATATGCGCCAGACCACAAAACATTGCGCAAATTCGAAAGGAGCTTTTCCCTGTCGCAGCAAAGTGAAAATGGGACTCTGTTAAATCCGGTTGTCACCGGTAATGGTAGGCAGATATCCGTTTTTATAAACGTCGATGACCTCAGGTGCCTGGACGATATCTCTCCGGAAAACTGCGAAGGGGTGGGCCTGGCCCGATCCGAGCTGATGTTTTTCCAGACAAATGTGCTGCCCAACGAAGAAACCCAGTTCAGGGCATACAAAAAACTGCTTGGTTGGGCAGGTGATAAACCGGTTACAATCCGAACCTTTGATGCAGGCGGCGATAAGGGCCTTTTTGGGCTTTTTGGAGACCAGGATCAAAGCTCCAGTTCAGGAATGCGAGGGATTCGGCTGCTGCTGTCCAACCCGGATATATTCAGGGTACAGATCCGCGCACTTGCGAGGGCAGCCGTATTTGGGAACCTGAAGGTATTGATCCCGATGGTCACCATCAGCCAGGAAATTGAGGCTACCCGTAAACAGTTTTTTGAAGAGATTGAACGCCTCCGTAACGAAAACAAAGATGCCAGAATGCCGGCTCTAGGGATGATGGTAGAAACACCGGCTGCTGCTATTATGATTGAAAGCTTTGATGTGGACTTTTTCGCTATCGGCAGCAATGATCTGGCCCAGTTTATTATGGCCACCAGCCGGGATTGCCACAATGTCGAATATCTTCAGGATCCGGCCAACCCTGCTGTTCTGAAGGTGATTCGTGACATTGCCGAATACGCAGATGCCAACAACAAGCAGGTTTGTATTTGTGGAGAAATGGCTTCTTCAACGGATTTGCTGCCTACGCTGCTGAATCTGGGGATTAAGAACGTCTCGGTTCCAACCATGGCCCTGGCAAGAGTTAAGGCTGCCATTATTCATGAACAGATGTCAGTGTAACTTCAAAGAGTGACTTTAATGACAGACAAAGGTGAGGATATCGATCAGGCTGGGATCATTCAGAAACCCGAACCTTCCAGAGAGGACCTGATTGCTGATTACAAGGGGCTTCTGAAAAAATACCTGGATATGCGCCCGTCCGGTCTGCGTCTGAAGATATCAAACGCCATTGGCAAGAATAAGAGCTTCATCTCCCAGATAACAAATCCTGTCTATCCTATCCCGGTTCCCGCAAAACACCTTAATTCTATTTTTGATATTTGTCACCTGACAACAGAAGAACGAAGAAGATTCCTGAAGCGATACATCGCAGCCCATCCTCAATATGCCAACCGTATCGAGGATCCTCAAGGGATACTGAGAAGCCACTATATTCTTGAAATAGAGGTCCCGATGCTTGAAAATACGGAGGAGCAACAAGTCATTGAGGAGAGAATCAGACGATATGCCAAAAAAGAATTCAAGAAGGCAAATAGCGGGGTAATAACGTAGTTCCGTAAAAAGGGGGGGGGAGTTACCAGCGCAATGTTGGTGTTTCAACCGGGGCATCCCACAATTGCAGCAGTTCTGGATCCATGCGGCTGATGCTGATGGAGGCCCCCTTCATATCAAGTGCGGTCGCAAAATTACCGATCAACGAGCGGATAGTTTTCAGCCCGGATTCCCGGCAGAAATCGTCTGCCAGACTGTAAATGGATTGCAGTTCAATCAGGGACGTTGAGCCCATTCCATTGACCAGCAGCAGGACCTCTTCGCCCGGCTTCAAGGATATCTCAGTGATAATGTTATCTGTCATCTTGCGGATCAGCTCATCGATGGTCAGATCTCTCAACCTTTCGACTCCCTGTTCACCATGAATGCCAACACCGTATTCAATCTCATTCGGCTGCAAATGAAATGTGGTTCGATTATGCCCCGGAAAAGTGCATCCCGACAAAGCCACGCCAATGGTTCCGGTATTTCGAACCACCCGGTCCCCGATCTCCCAGCAGGCATTTAGATCATCGCTCTTCTCTGCCAGAGCACCGACGATTTTTTCAACAATAACGGTCCCCGACAATCCGCGGCGCTGGCTTTTATTGTCAATGGCAACATCATCTGAAACAATCAGGATCCGGCATTTCTGATTTGCCATTTCCAATGCCATTTCAAAATTCATCAAGTCACCGGCAAAATTTTTGACAATCAGTAAAGTACCATTTTGAGGGTTCAGGTCAGAAAGAGCACCAACAATCTGGTCAGGGGTTGGAGATGTAAACACTTCACCCGGACAGGCAGCATCCAACATTCCGCGCCCAATCATTCCGATATGAAGCGGTTCATGCCCCGATCCGCCACCTGAAATCAATGCGATTCTGGAGGGATCTTTTTGAGTTTTTCGGCATAGATAGCATGGATTCTCCCTAAGCTGCACCATATTCTGATGGATCCGATAAAAACCCTCCAGACTGGTTTTCCTCAGGTCCCCGGCATTTTGGTAGAAGTGTTCCATTAAGCATCCATCTATAAGTTATTACTGGCTATTTATTTTTGCATAGCGTCCAGTGCTCATATGACAATAGACTTCCACAGTCAATTAATCAATCTAAAAATAGTCAAAAACTCTACCGTTGTCGGCTGGATTAGAAATAAACATCCGGCTTTGAAAAGACCTAAAGTGAATGTTGTATCAATATTGTACCCAGTACAGAAGAATGTTCTTTGGTGCTTCGCCCGTTATTTTTGCAAAAGTTCCGAGTGAATTCATGGATGGGAAGTGTTGGAAGAATCTCTTTTTGAAATACACCGGCCCAAGACTCATCGAGCAATTTTCTTCT
>Ga0233437_1005514_pt1 | contig 13627 bp, 5 predicted proteins | sample SI_122_August201_FD_182714 | JGI IMG/M metagenome (GOLD analysis project Ga0233437, IMG submission 182714) | Seawater microbial communities from Saanich Inlet, British Columbia, Canada - SI_122_August2016_200_MG | ecosystem: Environmental > Aquatic > Marine > Inlet | place: Canada: British... | reverse complement strand
GATCCTGCCCTGCCTTAAAAAACCTAAAAAGAATGAGCGAAGCGAATTAAATGCGTATTTTAAAGAAAATTACTACAAAAAAATAAATTTAATTTAGGCGACAACTTGCTTGACAAACACCGATAACGACAATCCAATTCCAATATCACCTTGGATAGTGTTGAATTATTATAAGCGGTTTAGGACGCAAAATTTTCCGGAAAAATTTGAAAAATTATTTATGGAGTAAAAATAATGAAATTATAGACGAGTTAACAAAATTTGGGTTATTGTGATATAGAGGCTTAACTTAGTGCGTACAATATCGGGGTAGGATCAGCCAGTTATGACAAAATTATTAAGGCAGGCCTTTATAAAAAAAACCTTACTGCGGATTAAAAACTTATAGAAATGTTTAATGGATCTGTTGTTGTATGACTACTATCTTTCAGGTATGATCCTGAAGAAATACGAAAAAACAGTAAATTCCAAATACTGTTCTCATACAAGGAGTTGAAAAAATGTCAGAGACGATTTCGATATCAGACACCATACAAAACATCGTAACTTCAGTCCATCAGCTAAAAGAAAAGGATCTCGTGAATCCAGTCTCAATCATTTCTCCCAACACGTCAATGAACCATAGTATTAATAAGGCCCTTCTAAAGACTGGAAAACCTTTGTTGAATGTCCGGGTAGAAACATTTTACCAACATATTTTGCGGACAACTGAAAAGACATTGTGCTGCAATAGTGAATTTGTTCTGGACAGTGACCAAGCCAATCTTATGATCTCGGATATTCTTGAATCAATGGACCTTGAGTATTTCAAAGCTGCTGACGAATTCCCATCATATGCCTATTATTTTTTCAGAGTGATCAATGAACTGAGGGTATCAATACAGCCAGGCATTATTGAGCAGGGTCTGGTCTCTTTGGGAGAAAAAGGCGAGGAACTGCTTCAAATTTATAATGAGTATCTTAATGGCAAACAAAGCTTAAAGGATTATTCAGATTTATTGTCCATGTATTCTGGTACAGAAGAAACCCTTGTCCTGTTCCCGGATATTGCAAATGAGATGAGTCTATTTGAAAAAAAAGCATTAGAGAAAAATAAGGACATCATCCTTACTGAATACCAGGCTGCGAAGGAACTACCGGGAATATATCTAAAAAATCCTCTTGGAAAACGGTTTGAGATACGTGATGTATTTCAAAATATCCTTGAGAACAACCTAAATTTTGAAGACATTGTTATCATTGCACCCAATGACTACCATTTTGCAGTATGTGAAGAAGCAGACCGGCTTAATATTCCTGTTTTTTCAAGCAGTGGAAAGGATGTCTATCCAGATCAAATAGAAGTTTTCAAAGCTGTTTTAAATGTCATGGATTCTGATTTCGATTATTATGAACTAAAAAAATTATTTCAGCTCAGAGGGCAGTTTGCAATTATCAGTGCACTGATAGATTGTGGTGTAGCAACTGGTTTTGACCTTTTAAAAAGCACAGCTAAAACCGAATATGAGCAGTCTTCAAAAGAAAGGCTGAAGAAACTCAACGATATACTATCCAACTTTGCCAATATTCTCAGTTTAAAAGAAGAACCGTTTAAATTAGGAAAAGCTATTGTTGAACATTTCATCTACGGCAAACCCAAAGCATTGTTTAAAACCATCATTGAAGATCTGGAAAGGCTTGACCCGAAAATTGACTATGACAGATGGGTATTGCTGATACTGAAACGCTTTTCTGCAATGAAAGAACAACCTCATAAAAAGCAAGGATCTGTTCTCTTAACCACAGAATCATTACCCGGTGTATTTGAATATGTTTACTTTGTTGGGCTCCACGAGAACAGTTTTCCTATCAGGTACCGAGAAGATCCCATTCTTCTGGATCATGAACGAAAAAATATAAACCAACTTTCAGGAGCTGGCACCCTTATCACCTCCAGAGAAAAGAATATAAGGACCAATGATATCCTGCCAATGACCATCGCGTGTGCTCGAAAAGGGTGGACCGGATATTTCCCATCTATTGATTTGGTCACCGGTGATGAATTGTTTGCATCTTTCCACTTGATAGATATTGTTAAAAAAATGACCGGTAAGGACACGCTTTCCAGGGAGGATTACCAGGATAGCTTGAAACAAATCCAGATCCCCTGGGTGTTGAATAGTGCATACACTGCCATGGACTATTTTGACTGGTCTGTTTGCCACCTAATGAATGAATCTGATGGATTCATTAAACATATTCTTTCCAACCATGAAAGTGCAAAGAATCACTTTGTTGCAGATAGATTTATCTGGAGCCGAGAGCCCAACGAATTTACCGGATTTTTAAATATTGATGGAAGAAAGGGGCAGTCAGACCAACCATATTTTTCAGCCACAGAGCTTGAAAAATTTATGAAGTGCCCCTACAGATGGTTTGTTGAAAGACATCTCAAAGTCTGGGAACTGGAAGAACCAGAAACACTTGAAAAACCAGATGCACTGATCAAGGGAAGCATTCTTCATGATACCATTGATGCCTATACAAAAAAAATAGGAGACGGACCTCACGATCGCAATCAATTGAACCAGACAATGAATCTGGTCATTCAAACATATCTTGATGCATCGGGTGATATCCACCCTATTTATATTGATCAGCTTAAAACAGACCTATCTGATATGTTTGATTCGTTCCTTGAACATGAAAAAGAATATATGAAGCATGGAAGAAAACAGATTTATTCTGAATTTGCATTTGGAACCACACATAAGAAAAATGATATTGAGACCCCTGCTATCCTGGATATTGGAAAAAGAACATTCCATTTTACTGGTGCCATTGACCGAATTGATTTGAATAAAGATGAAGCTATCATACTTGATTATAAAGGAGCCGCCCCAAAGAGATATAAAGAAGTTAAGTTTAACAGGGGAAAAAACCTTCAGCCTGCATTGTATGCTGAAGCATTCCTTGCTTTAAAAGGGAAGGATTTCGAGCCAGATGGAATCCATGTCCGTTCAGGATATTTACCACTAAGAGGTAATTACGAAGAATTTGTAGTAGACTACGACCATTTAAGACAAGCCCAGCTTGAAAAAATAATTGATTTTATTTTTAAAGCCATGGAGTGCGGTTATTTTTTTACAACAGGTGACTGTGAATGGTGTGACTATGGAAATATATGCGGTAAGGGGATTGAAGTTAAAAGTTCTATAAGAATGGCCAATGCCTCGAAAACCAAACAACTTGGCCCTATGATGAACGATTATTTCGAATTTGAAGAGTTTTAGTCAGTCTTAGAAAGGGGATGAGATGCCACTCAAAAATATTGCAATAGAAGCTGGTGCAGGATGTGGAAAAACAACCAGAATTACCGAAGACATCATTAACGGCCTAAAAAACAACAATTTCAATATTGATGATATAGTTGTAATTACATTTACCAAAAAGGCTGCTAACGAGTTGAAGTCCAGAATATCGTTGAAACTGCAGGAAGCCGTGGGTAATGGTGATAAAAATCTTGAAAAACAATTAAAAAACCTTGGTAATGCCAGGATTTCAACGATTCATTCTTTTTGTGAAGGACTTCTCAAGGAAAGACCAGTTGAAGCACAGGCCGATCCAGCATGCACAGTTATTGAAGAGATGGAACAGCAAATCTTTTTAGATCAAGTATTTGATTCCTGGTTAAATGAACGGCTCAATGAAAATCCTGACTATTATAGAAAATTAGTTCTGGACTATAAAATAGATTTAAAAACACCGGATTATGGATTTTCATCTCTGGACAATTCATTCCAGGGTATTGTTAAGACTGCCCTTGGATATCGTGAGCTTGACCTTTTTATACCTAAAGATCCTGGAACCCCTGATGAAAATATTAAAAATTGTTTAAAGGATCTCAATAGTCTTAAAGGTCAAACCTCTGCCCCCAAATTAATAGATTTTATGGAGGACTATATTGCAAGAATCTCCTCTAACATATCAGATACCAATAGCTATATAGAAGGTATCAATGTCAAATATAAGCCTGGGAATCTGGGTGGGAAAAATGAAAAACCAATAAAGGAAGAATGGAAAGAGGCTTGTGAAAAGCATCTGTTCAATATTCAGTATTCTATCAATTTTCCCGAAGTCAAAAAGCTTCATAAGGAAACCAATACGGAAGTTCAAAGCTTTGTTGAATTCTACCGGGAAGAGATGAGAAAGAATGGTGTGATTGATTTTGGTGAAATTCTGTATAAAACAGAACGATTATTAAGCACAAATCAAACCGTTAGAGAGTATTTCAAGAACAAATTTTCATATATATTTGTTGATGAATTCCAAGATACGGACCCACTTCAAGCAAAGATCTTCTTTTATCTGGCTGAGAAAAAAGGAAACTTTGGACAGAACCTGGCTGACATTGAGTTGGAAGAAAATAAAATCTATGTTGTTGGAGATCCCAAGCAATCAATCTATAAGTTCCGCAGGGCGGATATAGAAATTTACAATGCGGCAATGGATAAGATATCAGCAGGAAAAAAAGAGTATCTTTCAACGAATTACAGATCTTGTGTAAAAGTGATCGACTGGGTGAACCTCTTTTTTAAAAATAGAATAAAAAGACCTTTAGATGGCAACTATCAAGCTGATTACATTCCATTGAAACATTATCAAAAAGATGCTGGGAAGGTTATTTTCGTTGAACCTGATGTTGAAAAAGAAAAGATTGAAAAGCAGATTATAGATGACGCCAGAGACATGGAGGCAAAATTAACTGCCTCATGGATTAAGCAGTTCATTGAAAAAGGAAAATATACATATAAAGACATCCTGGTTATCTACAGGGGGAAAAAGAATATGCACAGAACTGCTCAGTTCCTTGAAGAGCTTGATATCCCCTATGAGCTGGTTGGTGCCAAATCTTATTTTGGACGGAATGAAGTTCTTGACATGGCCAATCTCCTGAAAGCTCTTTCAAATCCAATAGATCAGGTAAGGATTGTTGCAGCGCTCAAAGGTCCGTTCTTTTCTTTATCGGATAAAAATTTGTTTGAGTGGAAACTGGATAAAAACTATTTTGACTACCGTGGTGCTTATGAAAATTCTGAGCATAAAGTCGGCAAAGCACTTACACAACTAAAGACCTGGCATGAAGAATCACAAACATCCTATGCAGGCAGGATTCTCAAACAGGCAATCAGTGAAAAAGGACTTCTAGCATCTTTCATGGGAACATACCGGGGAAGACAAAAAGTATTAAATATCATAAAGGCGATAGAACTTCGTGACAGCTTTGGGGCTGTTCCGTTCTGTATGGCTGCGGACGAGTTTGCCGATAGAGTTGAAGAAAATGTTGAAATGGCTGATTTTAACCCCATTGCAGGGAAACCAGATGCAGTCCAGTTAATGACCATTCACAAGGCAAAAGGTCTTGAAAACAAAGTAGTTTATATTGCAGACTGTACAACAAAAAATTCATTTGGCAACAGTGAATTCATCGATAACGAGAACAATCGAATCATTTTTAAAATCAAGGGAAGCAGTTTAACTCCTGAATATCTTGAATGGCAGGATCTTGATTCCAGGCGGGAAGAGGCGGAGTCAGAACGGGTCAGATATGTTGCAGCGACCCGTGCTAAAGAAGTACTGGTGATTAATAGAGTTGAACACCAAAGATATAAAGGAACGTTTTCTTCTCCTTTATTAATTGAACAGAAAAATGCCACTACTGAGACAATAGATATTGCCGATATATCCGTTACTCCTGGCCGAAAACCTGAAGATATTGTGCCAGAAATTATTGAAAAGTTTTCTGAGGAACTAAATCAGATAACCAATAATATATCACAATCCATTGAGAAGTCATCGAGACCGGTAATGAAAATTCAGAGCCCGTCAAATGCTGAAACGGATACAACCGATGTCTCTGTAAAAGTGCTGTACAATCCAGATTCACCAGGCTTTAATATAGAGAATGTGCCCGCAGCGACCATTGGTACACTTGCCCATAAACTAATGGAGCTGGATTGCAATGATCTTAAAACAGCCGCAGAAAATCTCATAAAAAATGAGAAGGTAAATTTATCGCCGCAGGAATTGGTATCAGTCGTGGACCAACTTAAGAGAAATGAACCGACGCAAAGGATTGCCAATGCAAAAATGGTATTAAGAGAAGTGCCTATAAAATATAGTAGTGGTGATATTTATTACGACGGTGTGATTGACCTACTCTTTGAAGAGGAAGATGGATGGGTGATCGTGGATTATAAGACCGTTAAGGTTGAGAATGAAAACGAAGAACAAAGAGTTAAAGAAAAATATGAATCTCAAATGAAAGTATATTCAGAAGGCCTAAAGCAGCTTGGTATTAAAGTGTCTGGAAAAATAATAGTAACATGTTAATAAAAAGAGAAGCTTATCAATCAGTAAATTTAAATTTCAAAATGTTGAATTGCAGATAATCAATGGCATTGTCATGGCAACCATGATGGACCGGTATTTGTTGATACTCGACAAGCATTCGCCTGTGGCTGCAAAAAATCAGGATATAAGAGTAAAAGTCAGACAGCACTGCAGGAATTATTGATACAACTTGGAATCAATGTCTGAAATAAATTGGGCTTAGATTGATCATCAAATCTTTAATTAAATCAATTTCCTTATTGTCAAAATTCTCTTCCAAAATTTGAATTAATTCATCTTGCCTTGGTTGACCAAAAGTAAACCTGTAATAAGCTAAGACCTTTAACATATTTTGAAACTTCTCAATATCCTTGCTGAAAGGGTATAATGGGATAATTCGTTCAATTGAAATATCCTTATCTGTTTCCAAATGCCAATAGGGTAGCAAGTCACAAGGAAACTTAGAATTAGCCTTTTCACTTTTAACGGCAAATTGGAAAAGATCGTCCCAGACATGATTTTTCTTATCAATGTCTATTAACTGGTTTTTGAACTTTTTAGCCACATTCAGTCTTATAACATGTCCTTTATACCTGTGAATACGGCCTTCTCTTTGTTCAAAGTCGATAGGATTGATAGGTAAGTTCCAATGAATAATTTTTTTGCAATAAAAATGAAAGTCTAATCCTTCCTGTCCAATAGATGTTGTGGCCAATACGAATGGCCGAAATGGAGAGTTAAAAGCTTCCCTCATATTTATCACCCTATTGGCAGTTGCAGAATTTAGTTTCTGTTGACCAAAATCAAGAGCAAAATGTGTTCTTATCCTGTTTCTATCTGTTGATTGATTATTGTTTTTTTTTGATTTTTTTAAATTAGTAATGCTTCCAATTTCCAAAGGGCTTGGTCTAATGGAAAGTATATCGGCAACCCTTTCAGCTAATTTATCAGAGGATTTTACATCATTGCTATCTTTTAATAAATAGAAATACTCGTCAAGCATTGACTGAATATTTCCACCGATGCAATACTCAAGAACTTTTCTGTAATAATCTTTTTCTTTAGTATGAAGTTGTACTACTGAAATACTTTCTGGCTTGTTAAAAAGTGAAATAAAACCAGAAGCAATTAGATAGCTATTTTTTAGTGTTTCTGTTAAGTCATCACTGAATGTTTTGCTTAATGCCCTCATTGAGGCATTAGCCGGTGAACCAAGGCAAAGATCAACAAGTGAGTTCAGTAAGTTGTCAAATTGATCTTGGGTTAATTTACTTACATTCGGTGTGATTCCGTGAACAATTACATTTCTGACTTCTTGCAAATGTTGTCCTTTTCCTGTTTTGTCTTCTTTGTTATCAACATCCTCTACATCTACGGCCACATCATCATTGATATTTTGGGATAGCCAGGATTTAAGATTACCTAAATCTTTATGATATAAGTCCAACAACAAAACTGAATACCATGACCATTTCTGCCAGTCGCCATTTTCTGTTCCTAAACTAAAAATATCAATTTCCAACAACTGTTCTCTAATTGTCTCCTTCAGACCATTTTTTATATCATTTATATCCTCAGCCTTATGAATATTGGACTGCGGATCATAAAGTGAGCAGAGATAGATTGATGGATAGTTTAGCATGAAATTATTCATCCCTGAAAGCGATTGATCATTTTTAATGACTCGGAAGGTCAGGAGGGGAAAAGGAAATCTTTTTTTTCTAAAATAGTTTGGACTCTTATCTTTTGTTCCTTGTATCACTTTACCGATTGATAGCCTCTCGGCTTCATAGGAAGACATGCTTGCGATCATACGTGGTACCATTTTCCAAGAGGAGAAAATTAATGTTTTGGAATAACCAGCAGCCTTTTCAAAAGCTCCATGCATTTGATAATAGGGTACAGAAGGTGGTATCCAAAGGTATTTCCATCCACCATTTTCTATTGTTTCATCAAATAATAATCTGATTTTAGGATTTGGGATTGTTTTACTTTTTCTTGGAATAAGTGGTTTGTATTGTTTAATCAGATTCAAGTTAACCCAGGCTCCCCTAGACTTGTTGATTAGTTTTTGAAGCACCACATCTTCATTATAATATTTTTCAATGTCCTTTTTATGCTGGTAATTGATTAAAAAAGACAAAGGATAGGGACAAGATTTGACGTATTCTGTAGGAACTGCCAACCTGCATGAATGCTCGTTATTCAAGTGTTCTACAATTTTATCGAACAATATAAAGTCTTTGATATCTTCCGTTCTTAAATCCAATACTTTAATGTTCGGTTTTATCATGGCGTCTTTATCCTTTGAAACCAACATCCTTTCTGTCCTTGCCATACATGATCTGTATACATTTTCAAGGCCTTCTTTCGACTTGATCGCTTCATCGTAGTTTTCCTTTATTCCTGAAGCGTGTCTAATATGTTTAAAGAAGTTACTACGGTCATTTTCGAGCTTTGTCCAAAATATTTCTGACTCCCCATTCAATAAAAACTTTAGCACATTTTTAAATTCACTGTAATGATGTTCCCCATGTAATTCATCAAAATCGTTTGTATAGGGTTTAAATGGTGTTGCTGATAGCATCAACACTTTTGCATTTTCCTTACTCAGAATTTGCCTTGCAAGTTCAATCCCCGGATTATCTGACCTATCTGTTTTTATTAGTTTGTTATACCGCTGAAACTCATCTAAAATAAATAGATCGGCCTCTAAATAATCTTTGCAGCAATTAGATAATTTAAAGCGTAAATAGCTTATAATATCCCAAAAAACCCGGTACTTATCTTTATAGTAGTTATTCTTTTGTATACGGTTAGAGCAGATTTTAGACAATAAAGCGCTACATGATTTTTCATTTTCAATACCAAGTGCTTTATAAACTCTTTTTAATTCGCTTATTGGTACCTTTTCTTGTATAGCCTGATAAAACCTGGTTTTTATTCCTTTCCTTATTTTTCTGTAACTCCCAAAATAAAAGTGTTTTATTTTTTTTCCTGAATCAAATCTAATAGCATCTTCTATGGCTTTATCCCAATTGCTATTCTTCATTCGTCTTGTACCCTTGATCAGCCATTTCAGGCTATTTCTCTTGTCTTTCAATAAAGAGTAATTATAAAGTAATCGAAACAATAAAACACGCTCGTCAGACCTACCAGCATTCGTGTTTTGGTCAAAAGATGTGGCCGGAGTAAAGGCCTTGATGCGAATATTAAAAATACTTGTTGATTTCTTTGGTTGATATGCTAAGGCCGTAATCCTGTCATCATCCCTGAAATAATCAACTATATCTTTACTATCTTTTCCATAAATAACATTTAGTTTTCCGATATTTTGAGAAGCTATAGCCTGGTTGGAACAAATATAGATTACATTAAATCTTTTTGCCAGACCATTTTTTTCAAGAAACTGCTTGTACATTTTTGCCACAATGCCACGAGCTACAATTGTCTTTCCCAAGCCGACCTCATCTGCAATCAGCATTTTGTTTTTACCATTCCGATCAAATTGCTCCATGGTATGATTAACAGTCGCTAATTGAAAATCTTTTAGTCCGGCCAATGCCCTGAGAATATGTTTTTCAGCTTCCATTATTTTCCGGATTTATTTAGTTGAGTGAAAACTTCCCACATTTTTTCGAATTCCTTTGATATGATTTTTTTTCCATCATTTTCCTGCTCGCCTTTTAACCTGTTAATGAAGCCGTCAATTCTTTTGAGTCTCGAAGGATTTCTGCTCGCTACCAATAGCAATTTCTCGTATACCGGCGTTCCTTCAAAGAAGGCAACTCCATTACCATTTCCCAATTTATTGTTTTTGTTCTTAATCAATTCGTTGCCATTATCAAATCCGGGAGTTTCCTCTGACAATAAAAATGACAAGTAGCTTAAGAAACGTGACCTGTTGTTGATGATTGATGAGAATATCTTTTTAAATCTGTCATCTTCCAACTCAATTTTCATATCTAATACAAACCGCTTTTCCACCTTTCCTGAGTGCCATATCTCAAAAAGTAAAAAAGGGCTTAATGTTGTTTCTTCATATCCTGTAAATACATCTATAGAAGTTTTTTTTGACAAGTCTAGTTCAACTGAAGCTTTTGCTCTTTCCGGGAGCGGTTTAATCCTTACACTGAAACCATTGGGGACTCTGATGTTTGTTTCGGGTATTTCAATTTTCAATTTGTATTGGTTATCGGACTCAGGTATTGCTTCGCCACTAATAAACAAGCCAGATAAGCTGTGAATCAATATTCTAATCTCATGTTCCTTTATTCTCTCTTCTTCTATTTCCGCCCTTTCAGTACCACTGAAAGGTTCGAATAAAGTAATATTGGTCTTGTCGGCTGCAGTAAGCTGCTCTGCCAATTTCTTTGGATTTACAGCATACTTATTCGATTTCAACTCAACCATAAACTCGATGTTCCTTCCATTTGCTGGACCCGTAGCATTTGCTGAACCTATAAACCACGAAACATCAGATCCCTTTTTGTCAATGTAAAATTTTGCATGTAAACTTTGGCTTAAGGGTTCTGTACCTGGCTCACTTAATAAGTCCATTTTTTCTGCCTCCTCAATAAATGGGGAGAACATATATTTATGACCAATACGACTAAGACATTTATCGGCTAAACCAGAAAGTTCAAATTCAGAACTAAAGAGTACCAATTCTTTTGCATTATCGTTTAATTTATTGATTGTATCGGCATCGAGAAAAGGTGACATGACCAAACGAAAATCTAACTTCTGTTTTGCATTAATTATTGGATTTTGATAAGAGGAACCGGTATCCGAGTTTGGAATGCCGATAGGATGGAAAAGAACGGAATCAAAATTTCTGGGTACATCAAACTGTACAAATGGTAATTCTTCAAAGAATTTATTTGGCACCTTTTTCCCGCCGGTTTTATTTAAATACCTCAGCATGTGGACAATCTCTTTATTGAGCTTACTCTCCTTTTTATCGACCATTCCATCAACAGTTATCGCCATGTCCCAATCCCGTGAAAATGTCAGGTTTCTGCTTGTATTGATTAACCTGTATTTGGCAGGTTTTTTTTTCTCTGATATATATCGAATTACCCAGATTTTAGGATGAAAGGATTGATTGAATTCTGGGAGCTGTATTTGATGAATGCTTTTTTCCCAATAGGCCATCAGCTGGTTGTAGGTGTTCGGGGCTTGAATTTTACCTCTCTGGCAATAAATCGTGATATGTTTAGATACATTTGTCAAGGCCTCCAGCATGTCGTCACGCACATCTTTTGGATCAAAATCTAAATCCTCAGAAAAAAACAAGGCCACAGGAACCAGAAGAATTGCTTCCAAGTCCAAACTGTAAGTTGTTGTAATGGCATAATCCAGTGTGTAACCTTCTGGTGGTTTCAACTGCTTACCATAATCTAATCTATTTTTTTTTGCTTCAAGCATATTACTCTAATCCTTTAATAATGTCTCTTACAATTGCTTTCGCATTTTGGAAGCGATATTGAAGCAATCCCAAACCAATTCTTTTTCCTTCCTTTACATCAAAACCATTATTCCATTTCAGGCGGGCTTTTCTGTTCTTGGAAAATCCTTCCTGGGTACGAACTATCCTTTTCTTTTTCTCTTCATTAAGGTTGTCGGCCCGTATTAGTTCCCACCATTCTTTAACGAATTGGGCTGTTGGATATTTAGTTGTCGTAGCATAAACAAACAAATCATCCGGGTTAAATCCATCAAAATCAATCATCTTTAGTCTGACTGTGTTATACCAATCTTGCCATTTTTTAATAAAAGGGTCATTTTTAAAAAACTGTTGTTGCAATTCCTGGTTGTAAGCTATATGAGCACCATCCATCAGGATGGCAAAATCATGAGCAAGTACAAGGTCTTTTTTAACCTCTACAGGAATCGTTTCATTCACTATTGTTTGAGCAAAATCATTGAATGTGTTGCTTGTATGGAAAATTTCATAAACGGTTAGGTTATTTACCACTACTGCTAAAACAGAATGCTTTAAATCCAGCATGGCATCTTTTAAAAACGATGCTTCTTCCTTATTCAGTTCGATGTCCAGATTACTTTCCCAATTGGATAGTGCAGGCACTTTGATATTGAAATAATTTTCAAATCCGGCATCCACATCATCCCCTCCTTCTTCCTCAATGGTCATCTCAAGAGATTCAAGGTTCATATTGTTTGCACTTTTCAGAAAAGCATTTGCTGACAAGCCTTTTGCATTAATACATTTGAATACGTTAAGGCCGTTCCAATAAACTTCAGAAGGCCGCCTGACAATATGTTCGCCTCTCCTTAAAGTAATACCAATTACTCCGGAAGCTTTTTGGTCACGATATTTATCAGCCAGATCCCACATGATTTCATACTCACGTTGCTCAAGGTATTTTGTTGGTGATTTTTTCTTTCGCTCCTTCAAAGGTATTTTAAGGAAATCGTTGAGTATGTACGGAATGATAAAAAAATACTTTGATCTTGTTTGGATGGTCGATATGCCAGGGAACAACTGGTCAGCCAAGGCATCACGTATGGTACCAATTCCTAGTTCATCAACCTGTCCTTCAGGTCGTAATAAATCTAAAATACTGCCCACCCGGCTTCGGTCTTTTGGGCTAAAATCTATCCATCCTAATTCTGCCATTTTTATTCATCATTTCTTTTTTTGTATAAATATTTCTTTAATACCACATTATCACTGTTTTTCACACGAAAGCAATATAGCCGCAAATCAATTTTACCGGACAATTTTTACATCGTATACTAACGTGCTAAAGTTGAAAAAGTTTGACATCGGCATTGGAGACGAAAACCTTCCGGTCCGCCTCCGGTCCCTTGAGATACGGGGAATAAGCTAAGGTCAAATTAAAAAAGCTGGCTGTAAATTTTATTGGATATAAAATAACCCGACAATCATTCTGAAATGGTGCGAACTATTTATTTATGTAGCGAGTTTAGTTTTGTTGCGAATTACCCCCGCCAGACCCCGCAGAGCCCGCCCCCTTTTTGGGTCAGACCGATCTGTTCAGCCAGGTTGGCCATGGTAATCTTCGAATTCATTCGGATCTGTGAAAGAATTTCTTCCATAGTCTCTTCCCTAATTTCTTCCTGTTCCGGGTGATACTATAGGTGGATCTTAAAAAGACAAGGCTGAACATGGTGTTTTCTTCAATATTTAGGACAGTTTTCTTTTTCCAGGACCACATGAATCTGTTTAATAGGGTTTAACTGTCCTGCGTGAGTATGTCAGTTTTTT
>Ga0233437_1005512_pt1 | contig 13634 bp, 8 predicted proteins | sample SI_122_August201_FD_182714 | JGI IMG/M metagenome (GOLD analysis project Ga0233437, IMG submission 182714) | Seawater microbial communities from Saanich Inlet, British Columbia, Canada - SI_122_August2016_200_MG | ecosystem: Environmental > Aquatic > Marine > Inlet | place: Canada: British... | reverse complement strand
TGAAAAAGAAGGGAAAGCTGGAAGACCCCCTGTATTTCCAGTTTGTTCTAGGCACCCCGTCCGGCGCCGCGGCCACGCCGAAATCCCTGCTGCACTTAACTGAAATCATACCCGAAGAGAGCATCTGGTCGGTAACCGGAGTCGGCAGGGCCCACCTCCCCATGTCGATGATGGCCCTCCTCATGGGCGGGCACATCAGGCTCGGCATGGAGGACAACCTCTATTATGAAAAGGGGGTTCTGGCCAAGACCAATGCCCAATTCGTTGAACGAATTGCTCGAATCGCCCGGGAATACGACCGGGAAATCGCTTCACCGGATGAGGCGAAGGCCATTCTGGGCCTTTCAAAGGGAAAGGAGGGATAAGAGGACCACACAAATTTCCGGAAGCCGCAAAATTCAGCAAGATTATTGACAAATCTATTCAAACGACCATCTGACAAGATAGGGGGATGACATGATTTTCAAGATGAAGAAATTGGGTACTCTTTTTCTATTCAGCTTTTATTGCCTTTTCGCCTTTTCGGCAACGTCAACAGCCGGTCCAAAACTGGACGTGTTAACCCAACTGGAAGCGCCAATGGGCCATGGCAGCCTTATGGCCTTCACTATCCTGGGTAACTTCGTCGCCAAGGCCGACCAATGGGGTTTTATCCTAAGACCCCAGGAAACGCCAGGGTTTCTCTACAATATCAGGGAAATGGGACAGAATAAGGCAAGGTGGAAGAATACGGTGTTCGGGACCGAAGAAACCATCATTACGCTGGCTTATGTGGCCGGCGGCACGCCGGAACTCAAAGAATTTCTGCCCGTGAAAGTTCCCATCGCCTGGAAAATGCTCTGGTCCGAGGGGATCGCCTCCCAGGGAATGTGGTATATCACCTTTGACCCTGAATTGAAAACCATCGCTGATCTCAAAGGGAAAAAACTGGGCTTGGGGCTGAGGACCCAGTCGGATTGGGGTATGGACGCAACCCTGTTCCTGAATGTGGCTTACGGCATCAACAGGAAAAACAGCAAGCTATTCTACCTTGGGCCCGCTAAAATGACCGATTCGCTTCTCGATGGGAAGGTGGATGCCATCTGTATGGGAATGGTGGCAGGGAATGCCACGGGTACAAAAAAATGGCTTCCATCCAGTGTATACCTTAAACTCAAAGCTTCGGGCCGGAAGCTACACTATATCCCCATTGATCCATGGGCCATAGAGAAGATCAACCAGAAATACGGTACGACCTACCAAGTGGAAAAGATACCTGTGGGCACGCTGAAAGACCAGCAGGGCGAATTGACCGTGGGGGCGGATCGCGTTTTCATCGCATGTCATCCAAGTCTTCCGGAGGATCTGGCCTACAGGTATGTGATGGCCGTGGCCAAAACGGTCCCCCAAATCAGAGAGTATCACGCCCTTTGGAAATTTGTGTGGAATCTGGAAGGGATGGTATCCGGATTAACCGAAGAAAACTGCCACCCAGGCGCCATTCGTGCGCTTAAGGAGTTGGGTGTTTGGGAGAAAAGAAAGGATTACCCTCCTTTCATTATGCCGAAATAGGCGGATGACCTGTGGCATGAATCCGGGGCGGGAAATTTGAAATCAGGCTGAAAAGATACCGCCCACGGATTCAGCTGGTCGGCGCTCGTTTTCAGGAATTTTTTTTAAAGAATCCGTTCGAGAGGTAATGTATGATGGCCTCCCTGTTGGGAAAAATCTCTTTGGCAATGAGCATTATCCTCACCGTATATGTGGGGGTTTCCGTTCTGTATCTTTTTCAGGACGTTTCCGTATTTTATGCCACTTTTCTGGCATTCGTGGTGGTTATCAGCGCGGTGGACCATCTTGTAAATTCCATGAAAAAAAGAGGCACCGGGCCATCATTGGGGCGTACATTCCAAACACCATTGGCTTGGATCGTGCTGGCCCTTTCCATCTGTGTTACTGTTTACATCGCCTTCAATGCCGACAGGCTTCAAATGGTTCAGCCGTTTATTACGAAACTTGATGTTTTCATAGGATGGCTCCTCGTCGGCATCGTGGTTTTTCTGATTACCGTTCACTGGGGCGTGCTGTTTGGCGCCATCATCGGTGTTTCCATCGCTTACTTTCTCTGGGGCCATCTAATTCCTATCAAGATTCTTGCGCATCCTCCATACAGCGTTCCTTTTGTAATCAGCTACCTGGGGATGAACGCAACAGAAGGCTTTTTCAGGTTCATCGGTCTTTTGACGGATAAGATTTATTTTCTGGTGCTCTTTGCAACCTTCCTGCTGAGTGTTGGCTTGCTTTCCCTGCTGATGGAACTGGGCAAAGCCTTTGGAAAACGTGTGAGAGGGGGCGCTGCATTTCCGGCTATCATGGGGAGTACGGCGGTGGGCGCCGTCATGGGACAGGCGGTCGCCAACATCGCCCTCACGGGACAGCTCACCATTCCCATGATGATCAAATACGGTTTCAGAAAATCAACGGCAGGGGCCATCGAGACCGTGGCGTCCACGAGCGGCCAGCTCGTTCCTCCGATCCTGGGGCTGGCAGCATTTATGATTGCGGCGGTTCTTAACGTCCCTTACATTGATGTGGCTCTTAACGCCGTTTATCCCGCAGTACTTTATATCGCCACCACGACCATCGCCATTCTGATGGCATCGAGAATTCAGAATATCGGTTATCTCAAAGAGGAGGTGGACTGGCATCTCATCTTTAGATTGATGCCTACTTTCCTGCTCCCCTTTGGTTTGGTTCTGACCCTTCTTCTGCTCTATTACAGCCCTTCTCTGGCGGGTCTTATCGGCATACCGGTAGTTCTTGTTCTGGCCTTATTTCAGGGTAGAAAATACCGCCCTAAGCTCATCGAAATGGCGGGCCATATACGGGAAGGACTTCGGTTGGTGGTTCTGTTGAGCTTGCTGGGCATCGGGGTCGGCGGTTTCGCCCAGGTGATCGGCATTACCCAGATTGCATCAAATCTGGGTACTTACTTCGGCATGGTACTCCCCAGCAATATGCTTCTGCTTCTGGTTATCACCATGATCATCTGCATTATTGCGGGCATGGGATTGCCTACGCCGGTGGCATATCTTTTGGTGGCACTCACTGTAGGACCATTTCTCCAGGAACTAGGCATCCCGGCGCTGATTGCGCACTTTTTCGTGTTCTATTTCGCCATCTTCTCAACCGTATCTCCCCCCGTGGCCCTGGGATGCCTGGCGGCCTGCAAGATATCCGGGGGTAGCTTTTTCAAGACAAGCATGGAGGCCATGAAGATTGTGGGGCCCACATTCATCACGCCGTTCGTGTTCGTTTATAATCCCAAGCTTCTGGAATTTCCCCATGTTTCCGGACAGGGTCTTTTTGTCCTGGGCCTGACGTTTCTGGTCCAGGTGGTTCTAGGCATGGGGTTGGTAGGGCATTTCCGCAGACCCCTCAACTTTGTTGAACGTTTGGGCGCTGTTATTTCAGGCGCTTTTGGGACGGTATATTTGATTTGCCATTCAAATTATTTCTTGCTGGCGTTTCTAACATCCTGTGCTTTGGGTCTCATTTGGATTTTGTTTGGGAAGCATGCGGGTTTGAAAGCTGTACCTGAAACCCATTTGTGATACGCCGGGGAAGCCCGTCGTAAATTTGGCAACATATTTTTACTGCAACCGTGAATGAAAGGAGAGATTGAAAATGAATGTAACACTGGAAATTGACAAGATGGACAAACTGATTATCACTGTGGCAACCACGGGGGGAATTCATGATAAAAGCGTTAACCCCAATTTGCCCGAGCAGCCGGATGAAATTGCTCAGGAAGCGTACGACTGCTATAACGCCGGGGCTACCGTTCACCACATCCATGTTCGCGACAAACTGGGAAGGACAACGGGAGATTTGAACGTTTACAATGAAGTCATCAGCAAGGTCAATACCAAATGCCCCATTATTACCCAGATCGGTAATGGCATCGGTGGGGTTTTCCGGGCTGACGGCAGTTTTGAAGTGGCTACTCAGGAAGAAAGGATGGACCTGACCACCATAACCCCTAAACCGGATATGCTCACCATCAACTGCGGGACCTTTCAATTCGGGTACATTCCGGACACTACTTTTTACAACCCTCTCCAGTGGAACCTGGAGTTCCTCAAAAAATGCTACGAACGGGAGATCACCGTTGAATGCGAATGCTACGACATCAGCCATATTGAAAATGCAAAGGAAATGGTTCGACAGGGGGTATTGAAAGAACCCGTCCACTACAGCCTGGTCCTTGGGATCAAGGGAGGGATTCCTGCAAGTCCTCAAATGATCAGCGCCATGGTGGGCGTGATACCGGAAGGGTCTTCGTGGCAGGTGATTACCATCAGCAAGCAGCAGGTCCCTTCCACCATAATGGCCATGTGTCAAGGGGCCAATATCCGGACGGGCATGGAAGACAACATCTACTATAGGAAAGGCGAGCCGGTGAAAAGCAACGTTCAGTTGGTGGAAAGGATGGTCCGAATCGCCCGGGAGTTGGGACGGGAAATTGCTACTGTGGATGAGGCAAAGGAAAGACTGGGGATAAAATCATAAAACAATCGATTCAAGAAAGTGAAAGGAGAAAATCACATGGGGATCAAAAAAATGTTGGTAGTTTTAGGGTTGTTCGGGTTTGCTTTTGCCTGTACGATTGTCGGTCAGGCTGTTGCGGCCCCCGACGTTATAGAAATCAAAGTGGCCAGCTGGTATCCGCCTCAGCATATCATGTTCAAGCAAGCCTATGAGCCCTATGCTAAAGTTATTGAAGAACGAACCAAAGGAAAGGTTAAATTCAAATGGTTCCCAGGTGGGACCCTGGCCAAGGCCGGACAGACCTACGATGCCGTAAGGAACGGTTTGGCGGACATGGCGATGCCCATGGCCCTGTGGACCGTGGAGAGCCAGTTCCCTGTCTCCACAGTGATTGTACTGCCCTTCATGACGGATTCGGCTGTACAAATAGCGGATCTTTACTACAGGGCCTTTCAGGCCATTCCGGAAATGAGAAAGGAATATGCAGGCCTTAAAGTCCTGGGGTTTCATACTACCGAACTGATCAATCTCGACATGAAAAGCGCTCGCATCGAGAAATGCCGGGATGTGGCCGGAAAAAAAATATGGGGAGGTTCTCGCACCGGCGTGGCATGTCTGAAACTGTGGGGCGCGGTGCCACGGCAGGTAAAAATCGGGGATCTGTACATGAGCCTTCAGAGAGGTGCTCTGGACGGCTGCACCTTTCCCTGGGTGGCCCTGAAAGCCTTCCGCCTTACTGAAGTGACCGCCAGCCATACAGTCCTGAATTTTACGGCCGGCCAGAATCCCATCGTCATGAATATGGACAAGTGGAACTCTTTGCCGCCGGATGTTCAGAAGGTATTTGAAGAACTGACCCCTTCCATAGGCCTCCTGGTGGGAAATGTTTTTGAAAAATACGGCCGTCAGATTGAGACGGCCCTCAAGAAACGAGGCGATTTCGTTTATCGCGTATCACCTGAACAAAAAGCGGTTTGGAAGAAAAAGGTCATGCCGGTATACCAGGGTTGGATCAAAGAGGTGAACGCCAAAGGGATGGACGGCGAAGCCATACTCAAGAAAGTGCAGGCCCTTGCCGAAGAAGTCAAAAAGAACCCTCCCAAACCCGCCCCGTGGTGGGGAAAAGAATGGCAGAAATAAACCCCGTGTGCTAAAAATTGTCGTGGAAGTGTCGGCTTATCCTCAGGATGATGCCGGCACTTCATTCAGTATACCATTTGGTCTTTTGTTTTTGATTCAAAAGCGAAACTGCAAATGCGGCTATAGCCGCACAGCCGGAAGGTGAACATATGGACAAGGATATTTTCGAGGTTCTGGCCAAGAAACTCGATGAATTGCCCAACGGTTTTCCCGCGACGGAAAGCGGGGTTGAACTGCGGATACTGCGAAAGATCTTTTCGCCCGGTGACGCCGAGATGACCTTGGTGATGCGACCTGATCCGGAAACAGCGGAAGACATAGCTGAGCGTCTTGGCAAACCGGTAACCGAAATGCGGACCATTCTTGACGATATGGCCCGGAAAGGGCAGATCGGCTCTTTGAAAATGGCCGGCCGTCAGGTGTACAAATTGGTCCCATTCGTTGTGGGGATATATGAATATCAACGGGGAGACCGGCTCACCAGGGAACTGGCGGAACTGTTTGAAGAGTACCTGCCCCTGCTCGGAAAAAAGGTGGGTGGTCACCGACCTCACTTGACCCGGGTAATTCCCGTCAACACGGGGATTAGAGCGGACCTCAATGTACTGCAATATGAGAATGTTCGTCAGATCATTGAAAAGGCAAAATCTTTCAAGGTGCAGGATTGCATTTGCCGGAGGGAGCAGGCCCTTCTTGGGAATCGCTGTGAGTACACCTTGAGAAATTGCCTTCAATATTCCATGGAGGAGGGCGCTTACGATTACCTCAACCTGGATGGAGACATTATTGGCAAGGAAAAGGCTCTGAAGATAATCGATCAAACAGAGGAAGAGGGGCTGGTTCATAGCACATACAATGTCGAGGAAGCCGTAGGCGGGTTTATCTGCAATTGTTGTCCCTGTTGCTGTGGCCTCTTGCGTAGCATAAAGGAATTCAATGCACCATACATGATGGCCAGGAGTCGGTATGTGGCGATTATCGATCCGGATAGCTGCATTTCCTGCGGCACATGCAGCGACGAACGATGTCCCATGGACGCGATCCTTGAAGATGACGGGGATTATCGTGTTTCCACCCGGCGTTGTATCGGTTGCGGGGTGTGCGTCACGACCTGTCCTTCCGAAGCCATTGAAATGAATCTGAGGGATGAACCGGATCTGGATGTCATATCCAAAAACATGGTTGAATGGGGGCAGAGGCGTTTGGCGGTGCGGGGTCTTTCAAGTCGGTAAATGGTTGCAATATGTGGGAGGTGAAATGTCAAGCGCCATCAAGGTAGGTGATATTTTAGAATCCATCGCATCCGGTTTAAAGCGGTTCACCCATCCGGTCAGTAAATATCTCGGTTACTTGAGCGCCATACTCTCCTTATGCATGGCTGCCGTGATTATCCTGGATCTCATACTCCTTCTGGTGTTTCATAAACCCATGATAGGCATCCTGGAATATGAAACCTTTCTGCTGGTAATCATTACGTTCTTGAGCCTTGCTCAAACCATGATACAGCGACGGCATGTGTCTATCGATCTGATTACCCACCGGTTTTCACAAAAAACGCGCCTTTTTTTCGGCGCGATTTTCTCGGTTTCCGGCATGTTTCTGTTCTTTATCATCTGCTGGCAGGTTGTCGTTCGTGCCTTTGATTCCTTCGAGAGGGGTTCAGCAGCAGCAGTTACGGGAATCCCCCTTTATCCTTTCTATTTTATTGCAGCCCTGGGATGTGCCTTAATCACCCTTGTGTTGCTTGAGAATCTGTTGAATTGCCTAAGTGGAATCCTGAAAAACCATAAAAAGTCATGGCTCTGGTTGCTGGCGGCATGCGCCATTTCCACGGCTGTCCTCATTTCTCCGGCGCTGATGAACATGGGCGCGATCGAGCTTGGAAATATGTCGACGGGCCTTTTTTTCCTGGTCCTTATGCTGGTCATGATGATGCTGGGATTTCCCATCGCTTTTTCCATGGGTCTGGCGGGTGTCCTGGGACTCTGGTATCTGATGGGGTTTAAGGTGGCCCTGGGGGCGGTGAGGATCTCCGCCTACGACGCCGTATCCGAATACTACCTCTGCGTGGTGCCTTTCTTTATTCTGATGGGGCTGCTCTGCTTGAAGGCGGGAATAAGCCGGTCCCTGTACAAGGCGTCTCATACCTGGTTCGGTCAAATGCCGGGAGGTCTTGCCGTAGGCACCGTTCTGGGGTGCGGCGGCTTTGCAGCCATCTGTGGAGACAGCATGGCTACGGCCGCCACCATGAGTTCCGTTTCCCTGCCGGAGATGAAGAAATACCATTACGACGACTCACTGGCGACCGGTTCCGTGGCAGCCGGAGGGACCTTGGGCATCCTGATCCCACCGAGTATCGGATTCATCGCTTACGGCATCATCACCGAGCAGTCCGTGGGCCAGTTGTTTATGGCCGGCATGATCCCCGGCCTTCTTCTCATGTTCCTGTTCGCCGCTACCGTTTACATTCGCTGCAAGAGAAATCCCGCTCTGGGACCGGTGGCGGAAAAATCAACACTCTCAGAGAAGATAATTTCCCTGAAGGATGTATGGCAGGTGTTTCTTCTCTTCTGTGTGGTGATTGGCGGCATCTACTCGGGCCTGGTGACCCCCACGGAAGCGGGAGGCGTCGGCGCCATCGGCGCGCTGGTGATCGCAGCCATGTCAAAGGAGTTTTCCTGGAAAGCGCTTTTCGAGGCGCTGATCGAAGGGATACAAATGTCGGCCATGATCTTCACCATCCTGATCGGTGTGGGGATCCTCGGGAATTTTGTAACCCTCACTCAGATCCCCATGGAGCTGGCGGGTTTCCTGGAAAGTCTGGATGTATCCCGCTATGTGCTTTTTGTGCTGATCCTGGTTCTCTATCTTTTTCTGGGGATGGTCATGAATATCATTCCCATGATCATGCTCACCCTGCCCATTCTTTTTCCCACCATCATGGCCCTGGGGTTTGACCCCATCTGGTTCGGCGTTATCATGGTGATTATGATGGAAATGGGCCAGATTACCCCCCCGGTGGGAATCAATGTGTTTGTCATCCATGGGGTTGCGGAAAACGTGCGAATGGCCACCATTTTTCGGGGAATTCTCCCGTTCATGCTTGTGATGGTCCTTGTCATTATCATCTTGACGATTTTTCCCCAAATCGCGCTTTTCCTGCCAAACGCCATGGATGTTTTGCCGTCCATCGGGAATTAGGAAAATTAGTATCCTGTTTTCAATGGTTGAATACAGGTCAACTATTTCACGAATTGGAGAGGGAGGAAATATGGAGGAAAAACCAACCAAAATACTCCGGGGAATCACCCGGGTAGAAGGCACCGTCGAAGGGGATGCCCTCGTCACCACCGAAAAACTGAGCCACCTTTTCAATGCCATCGGTAACGACGGCGTGATCCGCATGAATGGCCATCCCCTCATGGGGCAGAGCTATGCGGATAAGATTATCGTCTACGATACGGATATCTTTTCAACGGGGGGTGCCTGGGGTCTTTATTTCAAGAGCAAGATCACCCAAAAAGGCCCCAGGGCCCTGATCTGCCGAAACGTCCATCCCATCAGCGTGGGCGGCGCGGTCGATGCGGAGATCCCGGCGGTGGACGGCTTCGACGTGGATCCCTGCAAAACCATCAAGACGGGGGACCGGTTGAGAATCACGGCCCCGAAAGCCGGTGGTGAGGCCATTGTGGAAATCCTTGAGGGGAATGGGGAAACACCGGTTAAGGCATCGGTCCTGAAGACGCCGAAAGTAGAAGGATGGCCGGAAGACCGCCTTGAACTGACCCCCTATGAAGAAGAGATGCTGGCGGGTAAGCACGGAAAAGCGAAACAGGTAGCCATGGAGCGCCTGGTGAAATTTGGGCAGGGCATGGGTTCCACAAGAATGGCCGGAATCCGGTCGGCCCATGTCTTTTCCGACTGGAAAACCCGGGATCTGGCCATCGGCGCCTGGCCCATTTTCGAGGAATTCGCGAAACTGGACGCAAAAGTGGTCATGCCCACTACGCTGGAAAGCACCTTTATGGCGGACGAACTGGTTGACGACCTTGGAATGCCCTGGCATTACAAGACCCGGACGTCTGCCCGGGAAGTCTATGATGCCATGAAACCGGTTCACGACAATCTCCAATCCATGGGGGTTCACGTGATTCCCACCTGTATTCCCTACATGCACATGAGCGTGGCCCGGTACGGGGAATGCCATGTGACCAGCGAAAGCAACCACGCGGCCTACACCAATACCATGCTGGGGGCCCGGGTGAACCGGGATCCCGCCAACATGGTCCTCTATGCGGCTATCACTGGGGTCATGCCCGAATACGGCATGCATCTTACGGAAAACCGGCGGGGACAGATGCTCTTTGAAGTGGCGCCTGATGTGCTTCCCGAATTGCAGGATGTCGGTGATTATGTGGCCCTGGGCGGGGCCATCGGCTTCCGGGCTGTGGATCGTGTGCCGGTGGTGGCGGGCCTGGATCACATGACCAATGAGCAGGCCAAGGCCTTCTGCGCCTGTGTCTCCCCGGCGCTGACCTACCCCATGATCCACATTGTGGGCATCACCCCGGAAGCTCAGACGGTGGAGGATGCTTTCGGTGGTGAAATCCCCGCAGATGTGGAGCGTATTCAAATCGGCAAGGAGGATTTGCACGCCCTTTACCACAGCATCAACCAAACTGAGAATCGTGAGATCGATGTGGCGGTGGTGGGGTGCCCGTTTTTGACCCTGGAGGAATTTGTGGAGCTGGCGGATCTTTTGGACGGACAGAAAGTGAAAAAGCGTCTCTGGCTGTACACGGACTATATTGAATACAGCGCCGCCAAAAAGGCGGGGCTGGTGGAAAAGGTCGAAAAAAGCGGGGCACGGGTGGTTCACTCCTGCTGTCCCGGCATGATTGACCGGGATTTTGAAACGGCCGAATCGCTGGTTTACGCAACGGACAGTCTAAAGATATCCACCCTGGGGGCCGGCATCGGATTCCCTAAGCACTGGCTGGGAACAAGACGGGACGTGGTGAATGCGGCAATTACCGGACGTTTTGAGCGCAGTCGCTGGCGCTAGAATTGCGGAATGTGGATTGCGGAGTTCGGAATGACACTACGGCTTTTTTCTCGTTCCCATGCGCCAGCGCGGGAACACATCGTTTAAAATCAAGGAGACATGCACATGGAAACCTCACAAGCCTCTGATATCAAAAACGTCACCATCATCGGCGCCGGAATTCTGGGAGCCCAGATCGCGGTTCAAACCGCCTGCTTCGAATTCAAAGTCACCGTCTATGACAGTGCGGAAGGGGCCTTTGAGCGCTCTGTGGGGCAGTTTGAAGCGCTCATTTCAACCCGCAAGAAAGGGCCGGTGGTCCCCATTGAAAAATGGAATGATGGTATTTCGAAAGTGAACACCGTTTCCAATATGGCCCAGGCCCTTCAAGACGCCGATCTGGTGATCGAGGCGGTGCCCGAAAACCTGGAACTCAAGCGGAAAGTGTTTCAAGAGATGGATGAACTGGCCCCTCCCCGGGCCATTCTGGCCACCAACAGCTCCACCATCCCCGTATCCAGGATCGAGGATGCCACCGGAAGGCCAGAAAAATGCTTGAACCTCCACTTTTACACGCCGGTGACGGGCCTCAATATGGTGGATATCATGGGTGGAAGCAAGACCACCCCCGAAACCATGACAGAGGGAAAACAATGGCTTTCCGCCATCGACTGTGTGCCCCTGACGGTGAAAAAAGAAATCTACGGGTTCTGTTTCAACCGGGTGTGGCGGTCCGTGAAACGGCAGGTTTTGTACATGTGGGCCGACGGGTTCGTGGACTACAAGGATCTTGACAGGGCCTGGATGCTGGCCTATGGTCTGCCGGTGGGCCCTTTTGGGCAAATGGACATCAACGGGCTCGATATCACCTACCAGGTGGAGATGAGCTACTACCATGAATCAGGCGAAGAAAGGGACCGGCCCCCCGATGCCCTCAAGGCTATGGTGGACCGGGGGGAGTTGGGCGTGAAGACCGGAAAAGGTTTTTATACCTATCCTGACCCGGAATTTTCTGATCCGGATTTCCTGAAAGGGTAATTATGGCTGACAACCACTGGTTTTCAGCTAACGGCTAATCGCTAACAGCTTCCTCAAACAAGGAGAAATATCAATGGATACAGGGGAACTCACCGCCCAGGAAAAAGCCATTGCCCAGGGAAAATCCACCTGGACCAGAACCAGCCCGGGGTTTGACCGACTGCTGGCGTGCATTCGAAGTTTGCCCATACGGTTGCTTGTTGAACGTACAAGAATCCTGACCGATGTGTACCGGGAAACGGAAGGTGAACCCATCAATTTGCGCCATGCCAAATTCCTCAAGGCTTTTGCAGAGCGGATCCCTGTATTCATTCATCCCGATGAGGAAATCGTGGGTTCTCCCGCCCCCTGGGTGGGCCGGTACGTGGTGCCCTTTGCCGAGTGCGACGGTGGGGGGTACGCATCCCTTAAAAGGATGGTCAAGGACAATCCGGCTTCTTCCGAGCCCTATATGGATCCGTCGGACTGGCCGGTCATGGAAAATGAAATCATCCCTTACTGGCGGGAACATGCCCTGGATGTGAATTTCATGAGCCTGCTCCGGGCGAACGCTCCGGCAGCCTATGCCTACGCGTGGACGGAAAGTGAACAGCCCACGGGTGCCTACGTGGAAACGGGTACGGGCCGATCCAGCCAGAACTGGACCCTGGACTATGAACGGGTGCTCAAAAAAGGGTTTTCCGGTATTCGAAAGGAACTGGAAGGCATGGGCCAATCCCTCATGCCCTCGGACCCCCGCTATCAAGAAAAGCAGGTCTTTATCGAGGCCGGGCTTCTTACCTGCGACGCTGTGATCACCTGGGCCAACCGCTACGCTGATAAAGCGGATGAATTGGCGCGACAGGCCCAAAGTCCTGAGGAAGAAGCCAAGTGGACCGAAATTGCAACCGTCTGCCGTCGCGTGCCGGAGCACCCGGCCCGGACCTTTCGGGAGGCCCTTCAGTGCCAGTGGTGGGTGCAGGTTTGGACCCGGATCGAGCTCAACATCGGGGGCAATGTGGGTAACGGCCGCATGGACCAGTACCTGTACCCCTACTACAAAGCGGACCGGGAGGCGGGTCGTATCACGGACGAGGATGTGTTGGACCTGATCCGCATGCTCAACCTCAAGATGTACCAGTATATTTTCATGCCCCTGGCCGGCCATATTGCGGGGGCCACTTCCGGTTTCGCCCATTTCGAGTGCGTTACCCTGGGGGGGCAGACACCGGACGGCCGGGATGCCACCAATGAATTGACCTATCTCTTTCTGAAATCCAAGCGGGGTGTGGCCCTGACCATGCCCGACCTGGCGGTGAGAATTCACTCCAACACCCCGGACAGACTTTTCTATGAAATCGCTGAAACCGTCAAAGAGGGACAGGGCTACCCCAAACTGTTAAACGACGAAATCGTTATTCCCATGTACCTGGCCAAGGGGGTCCCCCTGCACCTGGCCAACGACTGGACCGTCAACGGCTGCATGGAATGCCGTCAGATCAAGGCGGAAGTCTACAACTGCGGCAGCGCCTACAACAACCAGGTTATTTCCCTGGAAATGGCTTTAAATGACGGTAGAATCAGATGTCTTGAGGACCGGCCGGTTGGGCTTGAAACGGGAGATCCCCGCCAATTCCAAAACTTTGAACATCTCTGGGAAGCCTGGGCGCGCCAAATGCGCTATCACCTCAAAATGATCTACGACCGGAATATGCTTTATGAGGGGTTCCGGTCCCGCCACATCGCGTCGCCCCTGAGCAGCGTTATCAATGAGCCGTTCATGCGGGAGATGAAGGACGCCATGACAAGCGGCGTGGGATTTGAGGGCAAAGACTTCGTGAGCCTGGTGAACATCGATATGATCGGGACGGGAACCCTGTGCGATTCGCTTGTGGCGGTCAAG
>Ga0233437_1005511_pt1 | contig 13634 bp, 15 predicted proteins | sample SI_122_August201_FD_182714 | JGI IMG/M metagenome (GOLD analysis project Ga0233437, IMG submission 182714) | Seawater microbial communities from Saanich Inlet, British Columbia, Canada - SI_122_August2016_200_MG | ecosystem: Environmental > Aquatic > Marine > Inlet | place: Canada: British... | reverse complement strand
TTTCAACCTTCACTTTTCATGATTTTTCAAAATCCCAAACCCTTGGCAACGCCATCAAAGCCGCCGACCATGCTGCTTTTTTCGGACCCAACAGCATGGCCCCTTTTGATGCAACAACACTAAATATCAGTGGAGACAGGCTTTATCAGCTGGACAAACTCGAAATGGCGATGGAAGATTATCAAAAAGGGCTTGAAATTGAACCTGATAACATTAATCTGATCAACAGCCTTGGGGTGTGTTTCGGTGTCATGGGAAAGCTTAACATGGCAAAACTTGAATTTGAAAAAGCCATGAAGATAAACCCTGATGAACTCACCGTGATTTACAATATTGGGCTTCTTTATCAAATTGAAGGGGATATAGACAAGGCCATACTATATTTACAAAAAGCCCATGGCAGTAAACTCTCTGTTTTTGAAGTCGAGCTTTTACTCGGGCACCTATTGATTAAAAAAAAGCATCATGAGCAGGCCATACCGCACCTTGAAAAGGCAAGCCGGATAAACCCAAAATCTGGACTGACTTTCAGGATGAAAGGCGAAATTTATCTTGAGGAAAACCGACCTGAAAAAGCGGGACTGGAATTTAATACTGCCATCAAGCTGAATCCCGGAGATGCAGCATCTTTGTCTGGATATGCAAAATCCCTTGAACTTCAGGGAAGAAACCTGAACATTGCCCTTACTCTTGCAAAAAAAAGTATTTCCCTCGAACCTGACAATAAAAAATTCAAGAAACGATTAAAAACCATCCAGACAAAAATAAATGATACCTGCCTCTCTCCACAGAAAGAATTAAAACAGCAACATTAAACTGAGAAAAAGAAAGCAAATTATGAGAAACCTTATTCAACAATCGGTTGAAGACAGTATCACTGCAAAAAAAATATTTTTCCCAAAACATATGGAAAAAATAGAATCATGTGCTGCCCTGATGGCTCTATCATTAAAAAAGGGCAGGAAAATTCTTTTATTTGGCAATGGCGGCAGTGCGGCAGACTGCCAGCATATTGCCGCTGAATTTGTCAATCGGTTCCAGATGGAAAGAAAACCGTTACCGGCCATCGCACTGACCACTGACACATCCATTATCACCAGTATCGGCAATGATTATGCCTTTGAAGATATATTTTTCAAACAAATTCAGGCTCTGGGGGAAAAAGGAGATATTGCTCTTGGCATCTCAACTTCGGGTAATTCTCCCAACGTTATAAAAGCAGTAGAAGAAGCGAAGGACATAGGGCTTTCCATTATTGGTTTTTCCGGAAATAAGGGCAAATTAAAAACGTTAAGCGATATACCCTTTTGTGTTGATTCAGACACAACAGCAAGAATACAGGAAGTTCATATCCTGTTAGCCCACATCTTGTGTGATCTGACAGAAAGGATTCTTTTCAATGAGTGATTCATTTAAACGCCTTGATTACAGCAGACTTAAAACTTATTCAGTCAAAGAGAGAATAAGCAAAGTTGATTGTAAAGACTTTTCAGTACCATGGGAAAAAGGCAAAAGTTTTTCAACTTTTCTGGATACCCTGCCAGCCATTCTGGCAGGCAATGATCTTAGATATGTTATAAAAGCAATCAGCCGTGCTGCAAAAAACAAAAAGCAAATATGTTTTGCCATGGGCGGGCATGTAATAAAAACAGGGATGTCTCCTATTATCATTGACCTGATGAAAAAAAATGTGTTTACCCTAATCGCCATGAACGGGTCCGGCATTATCCATGACCTTGAAACAGCCATGATGGGAAGGACCTCGGAAGATGTTGCCCTTTCTCTTGGCACCGGAAGCTTTGGCATGGCAAAAGAGACATCGGCTTTTCTCAACCAGGCCATTAAAAATGCAAAAACCCAATCCACTGGACTGGGAAGGGCTGTTGGGAACATGATCCTTAAAGAAAACTTTGATTATAAGCATTTAAGTTTAACAGCATCCGGCGCTGCCCTTGATATCCCTGTCACTGTTCATGTCGCCATTGGCACAGATATTATTCACATGCACCCTGATTTTGATGCAGCCACATGTGGTGCGGCCTCCCATTATGATTTTAAATGGTTTGCTTCCAATATTAGTAATTTAGAAAAAGGGGTGTTTATCAATGCCGGTTCTGCAGTCATCATGCCGGAAATCTTTCTAAAGGCCATCTCTCTTGTCAGAAATTTGGGTCACAGACTTGATGATTTCACAACGGTCAATCTTGATTTCATCCGTCACTACCGACCCATGACCAATGTTGTAAACCGCCCTACTCTTGGAAAAGGTAGAGGTTTCAGCATTGTCGGGCACCATGAAATTCTGATCCCGCTTATTGCTGCAGGTGTGATTGAATCTATATGACAATTTTTAAAAAAAATTATTCAAATATCCTGATGTATCTGTTTTAGAAAAGATAATTATTCTCTGTTTCAAATTATATGTACTCCCTTTAAAAACTTGAAAAATACAGACTTGAAACTATTCAATTAAATCCTTATATTAACGGTTTAAATTAAAATACAACGGTGAGGTCATTAAATGCCAATCTATGAATATAAGTGTAAGGCTTGTGATAAAAGATTTGAAACCCTGGTTATGGGCAGCTCAACTCCTGAATGTCCATTTTGCGACAGCCAGGATCTGTCACGGCTGATGTCTGCATGCGGGTTTATTTCAAAGTCATCGGGTCCTGGCAATGAAACCCAGGTTAAATCATCTGCTTCATCCGGATGCGGCAGCTGTTCGTCTTCCAGTTGTTCTTCCTGCGGGGTTGGATAAAATTCCATGAAAAAAAAAATATGTATTGGTACGAGAGGAAGCCAGCTTGCCTTGTGGCAGGCAAATTTTATCAAATCGGAAATTGAGAGTCTTTTCCCTGATCTGAATGTTGAATTAAAGATAATAAAAACTACCGGAGACAGGATCACGGACCGACCTCTTGCCATGGTGGGAGGAAAAGGGCTGTTTGTCAAGGAAATCGAGAATGCACTATTAAATAATGGTATTGATATTGCCGTCCACAGCATGAAGGACATGCCCGGAGAACTGCCAAAAGGACTTATCATCGGTGCCTTCCCAGAAAGAGAAAACCCCTTTGATGTTCTCATTTCAAAAGACAACAGCATGTTAGCTGATTATAAAATGGGGGCGATAATAGGCACTTCTAGTCTCAGGCGAGCATCACAAATCAAGCATATCAGGCCGGATGTCATTATTGAATCCATCCGGGGTAATCTGGACACCCGGATTAAAAAACTCAAAGCCGGTGACTATGATGCAATTGTGCTTGCTGCAGCAGGCCTCAAACGCCTGGGGCAATCCAGCGAAATAACAGAATACCTGGATGAAACAATCATGCTCCCGGCGGTGGGCCAAGGGGCCCTTTGCGTTGAGACAAGAAAAAATGATTTTGATATTGCTAAGATCATGGAAAAGCTGGATCATCATGACACACGGATCTGTGTGACAGGCGAACGTGCATTTTTAAAGCAGATAGAAGGCTCCTGTCATATTCCTGTGGCCTGTTTTGGAAAAATTAAAGAAAATGAAGTGCTGCTGACAGCTGTTGTTGCCTCTGTGAACGGTAAAGAGTTGATTAAGGAGCAGATTATTTGCCCAATCAACAAGGTGGTACATTCTGGTCAGGTCCTTGCCAACCAGATCCTTGAAAAAGGCGGAAAAAAAATATTGGAGCAATTGAATTCAAATGACGAATAAAACAGGCATAGTATATCTTATTGGTGCGGGCCCAGGTGATCCAGGCCTTTTAACCATTAAGGCAAAAGAATGCATAGAGACAGCAGATGTTGTGGTTTATGATTATCTAGCCTCTCCTTTTTTACTGGATTATGCCGGAAGCGATGCCCAGATTATTTATGTGGGCAAAAAAGGCGGGGACCATACCCTTTCCCAGGACAAAATCAATCTTCTGCTGGTGGATAAAGCCAAAGAGGGACTGGATGTGGCCAGACTGAAAGGCGGGGATCCCTTTGTATTCGGCCGGGGTGGTGAAGAGGCCCAGATGCTCTTAAGCCACGGGGTGCCCTATGAAGTCATTCCTGGTGTCACCTCTGCCATTGCAGCACCTGCTTATGCAGGAATTCCAGTCACTCACAGGGATCATACCTCATTTGTATCCTTTATTACCGGTCATGAAGACCCCACAAAAAAAGACACCAGCATGCAATGGGATGTCTACGCAAAATCCAATGCTACCCTTGTATTTTTAATGGGCGTTAAAAACCTAAAAAATATTGTAAAAAATTTAATTGCGCATGGAAAAGAGTCGAACACACCCATTGCCCTGGTCCGATGGGGTACCACAGCTAAACAGCAGACGGTCACCGGAACACTTGAAACAATTGTTGAGCGTGTAAAGCTTGCCAAACTCACATCACCGGCCATCATTATCATCGGTCATGTGGTCTCTTTACGGGACGAATTGGCATGGTTTGATAAAAGGCCCTTGTTTGGCAAACGGATTGTGATTACCAGAGCCCGGGCCCAGGCCAGTAACCTTGTTTCCATGCTCGCAAGGCTTGGGGCTCACTGTATTGAAATTCCTTCCATTCGAATTGTGCCCCCCCAAGACTTAGACTCTTTAAAAAAATCCATTGAGGATATAAGCAAATATGACTGGCTTGTATTTACCAGCGTCAACGGTGTTAAATTCTTTTTTGATACATTGTTTGATATGGGCCGGGATGTGAGAGTATTGGGACACCTTAAATTTGCCTGCATCGGCCCTGTCACAAAAGAACGACTGAGAGATTTTGGTATCACAAGTGATATCCTGCCCCAAACCTATAGAGCTGAAAGTGTAATTGATGCGTTTTCAATGGTTGAGATAAAGGATAAAAAAGTCTTGCTTCCAAGGGCGAAGAAGGCCAGAACCATCCTGCCTGAGGAGTTGACAAAAATGGGGGCACGGGTTGATGAAGTTACAGCCTATGAAACCCGCCTTGATGTTGAAGGCAAAGAAGAATTGATCTCACTTTTGGAAAGCAATGAGATTGATGCGGTCACCTTTACCAGCTCTTCCACTGTATCCAACTTCATGTCGATGCTTGAATCAAAAGACACAAAAAAATTATTAAAGAATGTTGTGACAGCGAGTATCGGACCTATCACATCAGACACGGCAAGATCCCTTGATATAGAACCTGCCATTGAAGCCAAAGAATATACCATTCAAGGGCTTGTGGATTCATTGATAGCATACTATGAAAGCGAAAAATAACAAATGATTGCCGGTAACCGCACAATTAATTATCTTCGCATCTCCGTCACCGATCGGTGTAACTTCAGGTGTAGATACTGTATTCCATCTTCACCCTTTTCTGTTATGGCGCATGACAAAATTGCAAAATATGAAGACATCCTTAGGATAACAAATCTTGCCTGTGAACTTGGCATTACAAAAGTCAGGATTACCGGAGGTGAACCCTTTGTAAGAAATGGAATCTTTTCATTCCTGGAAAAATTGTGCGCCATTGAAAGCCTCAAAGATATTTCCATTACCACCAATGGGGCCTTGCTCACATCAAAAAAAATAAAAAAACTTATCGCACTTGGTATCAAACGGCTTAATTTCAGCCTGGACACCCTTGATCCTGCAAGATTTGCTCAGATAACCGGCAGAGATAAGTTTCAACAGGTATGGGACGCTATTTTTGCCGCCCATGAGCTTGGGATATCTCCTGTAAAAATCAATGCTGTTATCCTAAGACATCTTAATTACGATGAGATTGAAGATATTGCCGCTCTTACATTAAAATATCCGTTTCACATTCGGTTCATTGAATACATGCCCATGGGCGATTCTGCTGTTGAATCACAGCAACAGGTATTAACCGAGGAAATTAAGGAAAAAATCGAATCAAGATTTGATAAACTCATACCGGTAAAAAGGACAGCCAATGACGGCCCTGCAAAAAAGTTTCAAATTGCAGGCGCAAAAGGAATCGTCGGCTTTATCACCCCGATCAGCTCTCATTTCTGTAGTGAGTGCAACCGGTTGAGACTAACATCTAGGGGGACATTACGCCCCTGCCTGCTCAATAACTATGAAAAAGATATTTTAAATCCGCTTAGAAATGGTGCATCCGATAATGAATTAAAAGAAATTATTCTTAGCGCACTGACAAAGAAGCCATCCTTTCACGGGTTAACTGATAAATCTGTCAAAGATATTCCCATCAGTCATATGACATCCATTGGCGGATAATTATTTTCCCATTACCGGTTGTTAAGATCATTTTTTAAAAAAAATATTAAAATTTTGAACATTTTTATTTTTCCGGTGTCATTGGTTAACAGAAGAGCAAATAACTTGTAATTGCCCTTTTTAACATACTAAGATGGAGGATAAAAAAATGAAAAAAATAATCGCAATAACAATCGTGGTTTTACTATCAGTATGCTTATCTACGACATCAGCCCTTGCCGGCGCTGCAAGAAGGCACACCATTGAAGGATTCATGATAGGTACAGGTGTGGCCATATTAGGCAGTGCCATTATCAACGGAATAAACAGGGATTCAAGACCTCAATACACCCAAAGATACTCCAGACATGACGAGTACCGTGATAGCGGATACAGAAATAGACACAGAAATAATTATCCCAGAAAATACCGTCGTCCAAATCACGGAGGGTATTGGGAAGTTCAAAGGATATGGATCGACCCTGTTTATGAAAAAAAATGGAACCCCGGTCACTATAACCGCCATGGAGAATGGGTCAATGGTAGACATGAAAAATTTTTGATAGCAAACGGTTATTGGCAGAAAGAAAAGCTGTGGGTACGTCATTAACAAAACACAAATGCAACATTTAATTTATTGTGAACAAATTAGAAGCCAACACAGAGAACATTGATGAACAGGATCTGGTTGAAAGACTGCAGAAGGGGCAACAATGGGCTTTCAACATTCTTGTCAACACCTATCAGAACAGGCTCTTAAAAATTGCCTACGGCATCACTCTTGATCGGGAGGACAGCATGGAGATTGTGCAGGATGTGTTTATCAGTGTATTTAAAAATATCCGGACTTTCCGGCAGGAATCCAGCCTTGCCACCTGGCTCAGAAAAATCACAATAAATCATTGCCTGAACTGGAAGCGGAAATGGAAAAGAAGATTCAAATGGGATCATAAATCCATAGACTCAGAAAACAGTAAAAATCTATTTAAAGAAAACAATAATCCTGAAATGCTTTACAGAGAAAAGCAGTCTGAAAAAAATATAATGACAGCAATTAAAAAACTCCCGGAAAAGATACGGCTGGTTTTTGTGTTGAATGTCCTTGAAGGGCTTTCATATGAAGAAATTTCTGAGACACTTAATATTAGAAAAGGAACCGTCAGCTCGCGGCTTCATTTTGCAAGAAAAAATCTTATCAATTTTTTGGAATTGAGCGATTAAAAGGGGAAGTTATATGAAAAAAACATGCGCCGAATATACCTCAGAAGACATCAGCAGGTTTATTGACAATGAACTTCCCGAAGATCAGCATTTTGCATTAGCGCAACACCTTATTCATTGCCAAAATTGCAGCCACCTTGTTGAACGATATAGATCCGTATCTGCTGTGATTAACGATCATGTAGACAAACAGGTCCTAAAGATTGATTCTGCCGGATTGATACAAAAAACAGAATACACCATAAAAAAATTGCAGACAAAATCATTGGGGAATATTTTTGGATCCTTTGGCAAAAATATTTACTTGAAACTTGCGTCTATTGCTGCAATAGTAATGATTGGACTTCTACCGTTTCAAGGCGCCCTGTTTGGCCCGACAGGTCCAAGTGCGATTGTAAAATCTGTTGACACAGATTTTGCTTCGGTTATGATTATTGAAACACAAAAGGAAAAGCATACCATCATCTGGTTTTCTGAAACCTGATATAAAAAGGGACGTCATGATCAGATTTTTTAAAATTGTTTTATTATTTACAGGAATATCTTGCTTTTGTTTTTTTTCCCAACCTGCTTTTGCAAAAAATCGAGTTTTAACGAATGTAAAAGTGATCCAGGCATCAACAGGGCCTAATCATGTTGACCCAAGTCTCAATAAAATTATTTCAGAACTTAAATCTGTATTTAAATATACCTCATACAGGCTTTTAAAGAATCAAAGGTTAAATCTTGGTTTTAACCAGGTGGGCCGGGTTGTTCTGCCCGGGAAAAGGACTCTTATCGTCATACCTTCATATATGGATGGTAAAAGAATCCACTATCAAATAAATATCCAAAAAAACAGACAATCAATTTTTCAAACCCGAGTACTGTTGAAAAACAACAGCAGCATCACAATTGGCGGTCCTCAATTCAACAATGGCGTTCTTTTGTTTAATATTTCAGGATCAGTGCAATAATGATTACTTTTTTGTTTGAAGCACTCTGAAAGCATCCTTATTTGAACCTAAAAAAATAGACAGCCACCTTGTGGATTCTTGACCGCTTAAAGCGATTTTGACCCCCATGGTTAAGGGAACAGAGAGCAGCATACCCACAGGTCCCAACACCCAACCCCAAAAAGCCAGAGATAAAAATACCACCAAAGTGGAAAGCCCAATCCCCTGACCCATTACCTTGGGCTCAATCACACTTCCCACAAGTATATTTACAATTAAAAAACCAATAGCAGCGATACCTGCTGCCAAAGGCCCTAACTGGATGAGAGCAAGAAGCACAGCTGGTACAGCAGCAATGATCGAACCAATATTGGGGATATAATTTAATAAAAAGGCAAACACACCCCACATGACAGGGAAATCTACTCCCTGAACTGCAAGCCATATGAAAATCGCAATTCCTGTCCCAAGGCTGGTAAGAGTTTTTATTCCAAGATACCTATTCACACCAGCTGTGATTTCAGCATATTTTTCAAGATCTGTATTTCTGTCATTCAAAATGGCCCTCAATTTATTAGGGAACCCGGAAGCTTCTGAGAGAATAAAGATAAAGGTTAAAAATACAAAAAAAGTATTGGTTAAAACACTTCCCAGGCCATTCAAAGTGTTTGCCACGAGTCCAAGAATTCGGCTTGGATTAACTACTTCGGTCAGCTTTTCTGTCTCAAGGTCAATACCCTGGTTTGACAACAGCTGCAGCGTTTCAAATGTTAAGATTTTTAAACGCTCCTGATAAAATGGAATATTTCCTGAAAAATCTGCAATTGATGAGGAGACAAGGGTCACCAAAAGCATTTGGATGGCAATTACACCAAGCATCAGTACAAGTATTCCCAGTATGCCAGGGATGCCTTTTTTCTGCATCCAGAACAGAGGCGGTACGCAGATAATGGATAAAAATACTGCCAATATAAAAGGGACCACGAGAACTGAGGCGGATTTCAATCCCGCAACAACAATAACAAATGCCGCAAATTGAATAAGAGGGTCTGATCGATAAGACTTAACTTCCATAATGAATGCGCCTTTTAATATCTTTAATTTTAATCACTTGTATTCAAACTCGATGGCAAAGTCAAGGTTGCTAAAAAGCATGGCTGATAAATAATCGCTCTTCAAAATAATTATTCATATTGACTTTCACTGTCCGGCAACTTAAAAAAAGGAATATTAACCATTTAAAACACGATAAAAACTATGACAATTCCGACATCAATTTTAGAACGCTTAAAACAGAATGAAATCATAGCAAAAAAATTTCATGAAATTGAAATTAGTATTTTAAGCATTTTAAATTTTCAAGACTTTATCGAAAAATTATTATTTGAAATCAGTTCTAAATTTTTTGTTCCATATACATGGCTCTCTATTATTGAGGAAAGCAATATTACAGAATACCTCCATAATATTCAGAACTCAGAACTTTTAAAAACATCAACAGCCTTTATATCTGAAAAACAATTTTCAGATATCACCCATAACCGATTAAAACCGCTACTGTCAAATAAAAATATAAACCAATTCAATGCACTAATTCCCGAGGCTGGAAACTATAAAATCGGCTCCATTGCCATTGCGCCAATCACTCTGGATGGTTCTATTGTGGGAAGTATTAACCAGGCAGACAAAAATATCAACCGGTTTGAGCCGGGTATTGATACATCCCTATTAGAACAAATGGCGCTTAAAGCATCCCTGTGTCTTTCCAATGTTACGGCACATGAACAATTGAAATTTCTTGCCTTCCATGATCCATTGACCAAGCTTTTAAACCGAGGGGTCATGGAAAGGATTCTTGAAAGAGAATTTCAACGGTCTAAACGGTATCACATTGACCTGGTCCTTCTTTTCCTGGACCTGGATGACTTTAAATCGATCAATGACACCTTTGGACATGACAATGGAGATAAGGCATTGTGTCATACTGCAAACTGCTTAAACAGCCTGAAAAGAGATTCTGATATTGTGGCTCGATTTGCAGGGGATGAATTTGTGGTTATTTTGCCTTCCACAAATATACATCAAGCAGAAACTTATATCAGCAGGGTGAAGCAAAAACTTGTAAAAAACCCAATATCTGCGAACAACACAAGCTTTCAAATTAAATTAAGCCATGGCCTTTCTTCAGTATTTGAAAAAGGGATGGATTCGTCGACAATTCTTTTAAAAGCTGCAGACAGACGACTTTATAAGGCAAAAAAAAATAAATAATTTTTAAAAATCAACTTTCACGTCTGTAATAAACCTGTCAATCGCCTCTTCTTTTGTGGCCCATGATGTGACAAGCCTTATAGCTGAATGTTGATCATCCACATTTTTCCACACGTAAAACCCATATTTTTTGCTCAAGCGGTTTATAAGATTTTGTTTGAAAATGGGGAAAATCTGATTTGTAGTTGATTTGCTTAAGAATTGATATCCCATTTTTTCAATACTCCGGGATAATTTCAAGGCCATTGCATTGGCGTGTTCTGCCAACCTGAAAAAAAGATCATCCTTAAACAATTCCACAAACTGAAGTCCAAAGATTCTTGATTTTGCAAGCAAAGCCCCTTTTTGTTTCAAATGAAACCTGAAGTTTTCCTTTAAGTTGTCATTGATAATAAGGATGGCTTCTCCCAGCATTGCTCCGTTTTTAGTCCCGCCAATATAAAATACATCCACCCATTGAGATAATTGAGCCAATGTCAGGTCATTGTCCTGTGAACACAATGCACTACCTATACGCGCACCATCCAGGTACAAAAGTAGTCCCTTGGACTTGCAAAATATGGAAAGAGCTTCCAATTCATTTTTTTTATAAAAGGTTCCGGTTTCGGTGGCATTTGAAATATATACAAGTTTTGGTTTTACCATGTGCTCATCACTGTGAGCATCAAGCACAGATTGAATATTTTTGCAGGTCAATTTACCGTCTAAACTTTCAACCTCATTAATCTTATGACCGGCATGTTCAATCGCACCGGCTTCATGGGTGCTGATATGACCTGAAGTGGTTGATATAACAGATTCATATGGTTTTAAAACCGATGAAATCACAATGGCATTGGTCTGGGTGCCCCCTGAAACAAAATGGATATCTGCATTGAAATTATTAATTTTCTGGCGTAGCAAATATATTGCTTCCTTACAATGCCTGTCTTCACCATAGCCTTCATGCTGCTCCATGTTGGTCTTTTTTAATGTTTCCAGGATACGGGGATGTACCCCTTCCGTATAGTCATTTTTGAAATTATAAACCATGTGGACAACCCTTGTTTAAAACCCATTTACAAACCATTTTTGACTGGTTTTAAAGTCTGAAAAATAAACGCAAAAATCCCTGGCATATTTTTTCTGCCAGGGATTTAATAATTTTATAATTGCTTAATTTTAAGATATCAATCGAAAATCAATTCGATCTGGACCATTGGAGCAACATCTCCTTTTCTTGGGCCCAGTTTGATAATTCTTGTATAACCACCTTGTCTTGAATTAAACTTCTCTGATACTTCATTAAATAATGTATGAGCAACATCTTTCTCCCGAATAAAAGCAAGGGCCTGTCTTCTGGCATGCAAATCCCCTCTTTTTGCAAGGGTCACCATTTTATCAGCTATCTTTCTTAAACCTTTTGCTTTTGCTTCAGTCGTTTTAATTTTATCGTGTTTGAACAGAGAAGTTACCATGTTTCTGAACATAGCCTTTCTATGGCTTGAGGTCCTGTTCAATTTTAATACGGTTTTTCTATGTTTCATGGACGTATTCTCCTTCCTGATTGTTCTCGTCTTCTGGTGGTTCAAAACCCTCAAGATCCATGCCAAGTGTAAGATCCATGGAAGTAAGGACTTCCTTTATCTCATTTAAGGATTTTCGACCAAAGTTTTTCGTTTTGAGCATTTCACTGTCTGTTTTTTGAACCAGTTGATAAATCGTATGGATCCTGGCGTTTTTTAAACAATTGGAACTTCTGACGGATAATTCCAGCTCATCCACAGATCTGTAAATATTCTCATTAAATCCTTTATCCGCTTCATTTGAATTTAAGTCAACATGATCGGGTTCCAAATCTTCATCAAAATTGATGAATGGATTCATTTGCTCTTTAAGAATTTTTGCAGCATATGCAACCGAATTGTCCGGGGTAACAGAACCATCAGTCCATACTTCAAGGGTAAGCTTGTCATAATCAGTTTTATGTCCGATTCGTGATGTACCTACAACATATTTCACACGTTTAATAGGTGAAAACACACTATCAATGGGGATAGTTCCGATGGGTGAATCATCATCCTTGTTAGCAGAAGCAAGGGCGTAGCCTTTCCCGGTTTTAACAACCATGGTCATGTTTAATATACCATTTTTAGAAAGTGTGGCAATATGCTGTTCCGGGTTAAGAACTTCAACCCTGCCATCCGGGCTTATAACATCTGCACCGGTAACCTCGCATTCACCTTTAACACTCAATGTTAATACCTTGTCTTCAATATCCTCAACCCTGAGTTTCAACTCCTTCAGGTTTAAGATAATTTCGGAAACATCTTCTCTAATATCGGAAATAACACTATATTCATGAAGCGCGTCATCAAATTTAACGGATACAATAGCTGCGCCATAAATAGATGAAAGAATAATACGGCGCAAAGAGTTTCCTATAGTGATACCAAATCCCCTTCCAAGGGGTTCACATACAAATTTACCATATGTTGAAGTTGTTGTAACATCAAGCTTCTCCGGCTTGATCATCTCTCGCCAGTTCACATATGCAAGTTTTTCAGATGACATTTATATCTCCTGAATAAATATTGGAGTAAACCATATTAATGGATTACCTATTTTGAATAAAGCTCTACAATTAATTGTTCCTGTATTGGAAGAGTAATATCTTCACGAACCGGAACGCCAACAACTTCGCCTTTAAAATCTTCTTTTTTTATTTCAAGCCATTGTGGAATACCGCGTCTTACAATGGCATCCAGGGAGTCTGAAATAGTTTGAATTTTTTTGGACTTTTCACGGAGCTCTATTACATCACCTTTTTTAACCTGGTACGAGGGTATATTTACCCTTTTCCCATTTACAATGAAATGATTATGCCTTACATAGTGTCTGCCCTGGTTTCTGGAATTAACAAATCCCATTCTAAAAACAGTATTATCAAGGCGTGTTTCCAAAAGGCTTAAAAGGTTTGTACCCGTAATTCCCTTTTTTCTATCTGCTTTTTTGAACGAAATCCGGAACTGTTTTTCTG
>Ga0233437_1005508_pt1 | contig 13643 bp, 10 predicted proteins | sample SI_122_August201_FD_182714 | JGI IMG/M metagenome (GOLD analysis project Ga0233437, IMG submission 182714) | Seawater microbial communities from Saanich Inlet, British Columbia, Canada - SI_122_August2016_200_MG | ecosystem: Environmental > Aquatic > Marine > Inlet | place: Canada: British... | reverse complement strand
CCCCATGGAGATAACAGTATTGAGTTGATCCATGGTTGAAGAGGCAAAATCCTTGGTGACCAAACTATTTAGGGTTAAGCGGTCACGAACCTCGATGCGATGAACCAGAATCTCCCGGACTCTCTCATCAAAAACGAGGTAATCACTCTTGTTGGAATCAAGGAACGATCCAATGGAGTGGCGCAAGTCGACCAGCAATGCAACCGGGGAAGATGCAGAAGAGTCAATGATCGTTGTACTGACGAAATCAATTGCATCGTCAATCGCCTTCAGTATGAGTCGGTAGCTCAAATCAGAAAAAGAAAACCCGTCATCACTCTCACCAAACCTACGCCGCACAGCATTGACGGCATCAGAGACCGCAACATCATCCAGAGACAAGCCAGTGAACTGACTCGCAATATCTTGATAGAAGGCAACAGCATCCTTTTCTGATATGGAGGAACTGCCGGATAATTCGGATGAGAAGCCAAGCTCAGAAGACTCCCCTATCGCTGCCTCAACCCTAGACTTCATCTCAAACAACATCTCATCCAGAGCGTTCAGCTCATGAGTAACACCCCGAGCCGCTATTTCGTATGCAACACGGTGGTCGAACCCCATGGTGGTATTGATTTCTAAACGCAGCTTGATCAATGTCGGAAATAGCTTCGTTAACACTTCTTCAGAGAAGCTAATCCCATCAACAGAAAGACTCGGCTTCCCATGCAGAGACAGAGAGTCAGTCACCGAGAAAGAGTCAGTGATCCCAAACATCCGGTTTGAAGGTTTTGTATGGTGACTAAATGAAAAACCATCTTCAAATGTACGACGAACAAAGCGAGTGATCGCAATATCTTCTTTCAGAGACAAAGGATCCATGATGCTCCGTCTTGCATGACAATCAGAAACATCGCCAAGGGCTACCGGCTCAATATTTACAGGCAGAGTGGAGTTTTTACCTACAGCATCATGGAACTGAGAGCGGTCATATATTATTGGAACTTGCCTTATGAGCGGCAAGCGTGCATATGCGAACTCATGCAAAAATGAAACCTCACTATAGAGGTCAAGACAAACCAAGTTCATCGGAAAAACACGATTGTGAAGATTTACGCTATCAACAGAATCGACACCAGCAGAAAATATCGCCTGATCAGAGAATGAAATGCTATCGCTACCATTGAATGAGGAGTGTTTACTCGCCTCGTTCTTGAAGCCAGTCAGATCAGAGGTGGTGTCAGCTCCTTGGTGCAGAGACAGTTGGTGACTAAACGGCAGCGTGGTCTCGATACTGTGCCTCAATAAAGGCATAGCCATGAAGTAATCACCCAGCCCCAAAGGATCACTAACCCCATTCCCGGCAATCAACTGAAAATCACAACTAAGCCCCAACTCATCGCTGACAATCCGGCTGGTTGTGTGGGCAGCATCCTCAATGAAATTGAAAATGTACTCACCCATATGGGAACGGTCAAACCCTACCCCACCACCAAACTTGAGCAAGTCATAAATAAAATGATCAATCAACGGAATCGTGTGGACCCGATGCCCGAACCCCATACCTGTAGCGACCCTGTTATCCGGATGCAAGACAGCTTGATCACTAATGGGCACAACATCAGGACCATGAATGCGGCGATCGTAGCGAGCAATAATGTCATCCAGAACTGGGGTGTCATGCTCTTCATGACTAGAGTGGCTACTTAAAACATCTCCAAGACCCATCTCTGTATAGAGCTGAGACAAAAGCATCCAATACTGAAAAATATCATGACCGAACGGCAGCTTAGACCGTGAAATTTGTTTTACATGACTGCCGACAGAAGAATCAAACCCTAGATGGGTGGAAACATGGTCCCTGAGATAAGATGCAACCCGAGATGAGATTGGAAGAGGATCATGCTCGCTATTATTGGTAAACCGGTAATGATCGTCCGTAACGCATACCGCACTCGATCTATCTGGCATTGAGTGCGAGGCATGGCTGTCAGCAAAAGGAAGGTCATCAACGAATGACTTGCTTTGACCAACCATCAAGCTATCCACAAACGATACAATGTGGTCATCATTAACCGGTAAAGTATCGTTGATATTACTTAAAACATAACGCCCAACCGAATCAATTAGCTCCGCAGTCTCATGGGTGCCCTGATAAACAAAGGACCAGAGATCATCATCGAAAGAAAACGTATCATGTCGAACGGAGGCAGTGTGCCACTCGATATATGCAGCAACAATCAGAAGGTCGCGCACCCCCTTCTGCCCTTTGAACTCGGAAAAGTCATCGATTGAAACGACATGATCATCATCGATCGGTAGGAAATCATTGATCGAACTCTTTATGTGAGAACCCACAGCATCTAACAAGGTGGCGCGATTGAAGTGCGGAGCATAGGTATGTGCTCTCTGCTCATCGGTTACCCTGTCATGCTCAATCAATGCATGTTTGGAATAGCTGTCATGGGTATGCAGGAAGCGAAGAAAATCACTGATATTTTTTCTACCCGCGAACACGGATAGATCAGAGACGGATATTTCATGATCATCATCAATCAGCAAGTTATCATTGATGATATTCAGTACATGAGAACCCACCGCATCAATCAAGGCAGCAGAGTCAAAATGTGAGGCGAATGTATGACTCCACTGCTCATCTCTTATCCGCTCTTGGTCTATCCACTCATGCTTTGAGCGTTTATCGAAAACGTGCCCGAACAGGATGGGATCTTGAATATTTTTGCTGTCAGCCATAACCGACAGATCAGAAATAGACACCTCGTGGTCATCATCGATCGGCAGATTATCATTGACGACATTAAGCAGATATCGTGCTGCTGCATCGCCCAGAGATACATGCTCAAAGCGCGGTACCCGAGCATGACGCGCGGCGACATCTGTAGCTGTTACAGGATCACTGTGAACCGAATCAAAAACGAAATTAAGAACTTCAGAGGGTAAAATATCATCACTTGTCTGCTTGTCTGGGTGAAGACTTACAGGATCCTGAATAGGCAGCGTGTGGTACATCTGCTTATTGGGTATTGACCAAGAAACTGTACATTTGAAGGTGACGGGTTCAATTAGTGATTTTGTCCACTTTATCTCTGTTACATGGCGATAAGAGAGCGTGTCGTGGAAGCTACGAGCATGTAGGTACATCCACCACATATCATCCGATAAAGCGGCTGTATCAACAGCGAACGACTCTGGTCGCAGGCTGTAGGAATCACCAAGGCTTACTCCAGACACTGAAGGATGGGTTACATGCAACACCCCCTCATCAGACAGAAACACATCGTCTGCATGAGTACCCAACAAATCAATACGAGAAGAGTCGGCAACAAAGACGGGGTCGCTATGTGACTTGGAAGCCGCCTTGTAGTTCTTATCTTCAATGGAAACGAGTGATATGGCTCCGGGGTTGGCCCTAGGCACCATCAAATCACTAAGACCAATGGCAGACTCAACGCCATGATGGTCATTCACCAAGTGTCGGTCTTGGAGATTAAGCTCCTCTCTTACCGGCTTTCTATCCAGCACAAATAATTCATTATCAAAACCCACCAAATCTCTGGCAGCTTTGTACGAGGTTTCAGCAACCGACTCGATCAAATGGATCGCTTCAAACACGTACCTACGCAGGTAGGTGGACCGGTCATCATCAAAAGAGGTGAGGTCGCTATGATCGGTAGAGATCGCACGAACAGTTTCATCTGTGACAGCGACCGCATCCCACTTATAGAGCGAGGGGTGCAAATCAATATGATCATCGGTTGAGGCATTGTCCCGATGAGAGACAAGATGGAAACCTGCAGCATCCACCACTTCAGAGAGCGGCATCCCATCTTCAATGGCAGAGCCAACGAGAGCGTTCACCTGATCAGAAAGCTCCACATACTCCAATGTAGAGCGGATCAGCTCAATAACAGGATGATCATCTAAACCAAGATTCTCACCAAAGCTGCGCCCGAGCCAACGGCGAACCTCATCAAGCATATTTGCATGAATCGTGAGTCCATCATTTTTATTGAGCTGTATTAAGTTTTCAACATACTCAACAAGGGAGAGCTGGTCCTCATTCCAGCCCTGATCCTTGGCCCACTCAGAAATACTCCAAAGAGCAGCAGTTACCCTGAGTTCGGCTGCATCAGCATATCCGCGAAGTTCAGAAATTTTCTTCGCATAAACGCCGATATCTTTAATATCAATATCGCCATCAAATGGCATCAGAATAAAGGCTCAATAACAAATGGAATCTCAACCTTCGAGGTCCACTTGAGAGTACGCATGATAGAAAGAGCCTCATCCAACTCTTTATAGTAGAGCCGGACCTTTCCAACAAAATTCCCCTCGATGGCTAAGTCGCCATCACGCCAGTCAACAGATACCTCACCCAATCCACTGTTGATTACTGAGCAGGGGATCTCGACAGGATCCGCAAAGGAAGCGGTATGCTTGAATAGCAGAACAGCATGATCAATACGATGTAGGTCCACCCTCCTCCAAGTTGAGGGATCATTGGGATTGATCACCTTACCCGGTGCAGGATGGGCCGCATCATAAACAAAGAGGCGTACAGGAGGAAGCGTATCCCCCTGAGTCAACGGAATAGTTGGTTGCTGAAACGCCATTGTCTTAGCCTCCTTTCAAGGTTCGATTATTCGGCGGGTGGCGTGACTTCCTCACCAACCGTTACATTATCAGTGCCAGAGAGATCCTCCTGCAGCGTAGGAACGATGTAGGACAGTTTGGCAGACGGTGAGTAGGACAGACATAACGCCAGCTCTACAGGGGTCACAGAGCCATCAACAGGCTGCGGGATGAAGTGCTTACCATATGATTTAACCAGCATCTCGAAAGAGTCACCGGTCTTGTTCTCAATGAAGACCACAGCCTGCGGATTTCCCACCACATTGGCAGTGATCACATACTGATTCTCATCTGCAAATGTGATCCCATTTTCAAGCGGCAGGTTATAACTGTATCGACCAGTAGCAACCTCCATCTTGACCTCTTTCTGTTGTACTCGAGAGAGGTTATTGACCTCATCAATCACACCATCCATAGCCTCTAAAGCTGACAAATCTGAGCCACGCAGCGTGCTGATCATCTCGTTTACTTCGGCAATACGAGAGGCAACCTCTGAATCAGACTGGTATATATCGTCCAGCGCGGCAATCTTCGACTGAGAGTCAGCGACCCCCTCTGCTACCGCTTTAATGTCCTGCAGCAACACCCCGGCAACCCGGTTGATCTCGCTTGCGATATTGTCATTCTGTGTCCCTTCGACAACTTTTAAGGCAGCAAAAGACTGCTCCACTGCATTTTTAAAGTCAGTGATCTTGCTGTTAATCTCAGCAACCTGACTACCCATATCCGTTCCAACCTTGCTGAACGAGGCGGTGATAGATGTGGCTAGAGTGGTTAATTTCTGATTGACGCTAATCTTCAGTGTTTCAGCAGTCTGATTCAGAGTTGCATTCGACAGCTCATCGGATGAAGAGATGGGGTCGTAGCTCACAGACTCTGAACTAACCCCATTAACTTCAACCTTATTGGTGATGTTGCTCAGGTTAATATTGATGTCTGCAGGTACTCCAATATTGGCTGCATTCACTGCTGCAGGGACAGTCACACTAAGTGCGTGCTCAGCGCCTATTTCTGCTTCTGTGGCTGGGGCTGAAAGCGGAGTTGGATCAACTACCGTCTCCTCAGTATCAGTGGTTCCATTTAAACTCATTTCCGTATCTCCATCAGTGGGGTTTGTATAGCGAGGGCAGTAATTCACTACCCTGAAAAATTTGGTAAAAGAGGGAGAAACCGAAGCTCCTCCCTCTTATCAAAGGCGATTAGCCCATGGTGTCATCACCAACGGCATCATCCCCTATGGTGCTTCCGTTTGAGCTGCTCTGGTTAAAGAGACACCTGTACGGTTGCAACGTGGGCAACAGTTACTTCAACAGTTACTGGATCAGTATCACCAGCCCAAGGCTGAGGTACATAATGAACACCCTGAGACATCAGACCAATCTCAAAACCAGCAGCAGTCTTACCAGACATAGACGCAGACGCTTTAGGCTGTCCTACGATTTCGATTGCAGCCGTGAAGTCACCCTCAGCATTCAAAGTCAGACCCAGCTCAGTAGCGAGATTGAAGCTGTAAGTTCCGTTACCAGAATTGACAGTAATGGTCTTCTTCTGAACACGGATCAGAGAATCCAGCTCAGTAGTAGTGCTGGTCAACAACTCAGCAACGTCAAGGCCAGAAGAGTCCATATCAGCAATCAGTGCGTCGATAGATGCAGCGCGTGCAGCAAAATCGGCATCAGTGTTGTAGACAGAATCAAGGTCGATGATCTTCTGATCAACAGCTTCGATAGCAGCCTTCAGAGCAGCCTCATTTGCAGAAACAGTACCCATGCGAGTATTGATTGCACCAGCGATGTCGTTGTTCTGAGCAATGTTACGCAGACGAACGTCTTCAAGAGCAGCGTTCAAACCGCCACGCAGAGCTTCCAGCTTATTGTTGATCTCAGTAGCCTGTGCAGAGGCATCAGAGTTCAAGTCATTGGAGAGTGCATCCAGAGCTGTTGCAAGAGCAGCCATCTGAGTATTTACATCACCAGCCAAAGCGTCAGCATTGCGGTTCAAAGACTCGTCGGTAACACCGTCAGCAGTTGTAACACCACCACCGAAACCAACAGCAGCAGGAGCAGATACAGCGTTAGCTGTCAGCTTGTTTTCAACAGTAACTGCACCCATATCAGCAGGAGCAGGAGCCGCCAGAGCCGCACCGTCAACTGGAGCAACAGCAGTGATGGATACCGCAACAGCGGTTTCAAGTTCTTCTTGTGTAGGCATAATAAACATCCTTTAAAGTTAAAAATTACCCCCCTCGGGGCACAACATTGGGGTTGGCAGATGGAGTCGGGAAAGCCAACCCCACGTGTCAAACCCAACTCCACCCACCAAACTCTTTATGCCCGCGCCACCTGTGTCGCCACGGTGGAGAGCGCAGAGGTCAACGCATCGACCTTATTACTCAAGACAATCGCCTGTTCGTTAAGCGTGTCTTCATTTAATTCATCCTCACCGCTTCGAATTGGAAGATCCGCATTCAGGAACTCGGAGTAGTGGTTCAACTGCTCACCAAGCAGCTTGAACATCGCCTCCATTCGCACTGTCGCATTCGCAACAGCCTCGTTGTGAAGCGCATAAAGCGATGCACTAACAAGACGTACAGAAACTTTTGTATCTTTGATATGAGGTACGGGTTCAGTCCCATCCACCCCACGCTTGACCGTGAATACACCATCTTCAAAGAGCGTAGCCATGACGATCTCTTTGGTGTCCTGCATTCCACGTGGAACAAGAGACAGATAGCAATAGTGATCACCAGACAGCTCAGGGAACTCTCCCTTTACAGCATCCCCAACCAGTAAACGGACATCTTCGTCATCAGCGCCAATATCATGCTGTAGGTATCCGTAGGTATCATTGGCAAAGCGAATATCCATACCGTTATCCACCTATCCTGAAGTTGCCAACACGATCATTTCCAATCTCACTGGTCGACATATCAGGTAAACCCGAGACAATCCGAGCACGAACAATCCGCTTAATATGATCAACCTTCACTTTGTACCGGGAGGCTTTTTTCTCACGCTTTTTAAGAATACTCATCGTTTTACACCTTTCGAGCGAACATGAAATGGAATTACGTTCTCCATGGTTTTACAGCCTCCAGCCGAGTACGTGATCTCCACCTCACCGATATAATCCCCCTGCTCCATCCAAACATCACTCCAGAAATCAACCACCACTTGTCCGTTCTGTGGTGCCCCAATAAAGTTGCAATCAAATGATTGCTGCAGCACTTTATTCGAATAAATGAGAAGTCGAACTAGGTCAACCTCACCCAGATTGATTGGAGCCTCTACCTCGCATTGATCCGCACACCGATACTCAATCAACTGCATTTCAAGAGGAAACCGTGTATCCCCCTGAACCACTTGAATGACATCTTGTACCGGTGCGACAGACATTCCCTTTTCTACTTACCAGCCTCAGCAGCCTCAGCAGCTTCAGCGGCCTTCTTATCAGCCTCAGCCTTCTTATCAGCCTCAGCCTTCTTATCAGCAGCCTTCTTATTAGCCTCAGCCTTGTCAATGGCAGCCTGAGAAGAAAGAGGTTTAGCGGAAGACGATTTGAATCCTTCGATCTCACAGAATGATTTAATGACATCATCTGAAAGCTCTTCGACAGATATCATCTGCCCACCAGAGTGGGGTACAAAATCAACACCATTAATGTTGGTGCTGGCATTGGGTAGTGAACAAATTACACGAGACATACAAACTCCTAAAAAACCCCCTCCAAGAAGAAGGGGGAAACCAGCCAAAGTTTTAAGCGAAAGGCTTCCATGCAGACGCGCTAGGCACGATATTCTTAATCAGAATATGGTGACGGCGCTTAGCAAGACGAAGATATCCGAACAGCAACTGTGCCCAAGGAATCGTTGCCTGATTTACTGCAGCAAGCGGGAACTTCATCATCGGCAGAAGCTGTCTCCAAGTGATCGACTGATCACTAGCGTTCAGATTGAGCAGGAATGCGCTACTTGAACCGGGAATCTCACGATTAAGGTCAACGGCAACAGTCTGCTCTCCGGTACGTGGAACACGCATCATTTCACGGAAGTCATTACGATTATTGGTGCCGTTCTTGCGAGAGCGGTAAATCACATAACCGGACTCTTTGCCAGAAGCAGATTTATCAATGGTGATCATGACCTTCTTGCCAGCCGCAACAGCAACCTGTGCACTCACAATACCAATTGATTGACCTTCAGCATTAATGCCGGAAACCAAGTAGTAATAGTTGCCACCATGTGGAGCACCAAACTTAGAACCAACATCACTGGAATCAGCGTTACACTCAACACCGGTTGGCGTGAAGTTATTCTCGCTCGCGATATCTCCATGCATCAACTCAAACGGAAGCTGCATATCTTCGCCACGAATAAATACGTCACGAGTTATAGAAACATCACCCTGAGCAGTTACGATGCCACGAACAGGAGTGCCACGCTTGGACTCTTGACCATTTGGCAGAGGAACACGGTAAGCAGGATCAAGATTGGCATCAAGATCAGCACCACAACCGGGACTCAGGAAGAGGTCCGTAGGAGTACCAAAGTTACCGTAACCAGAAATTACCGCTGCAGCCTGTACGATTGCATTGATAGAAGTCAGGGTCTGGCCCTCAGCATCAATGATATGGTCAGCAGAATCCAGAGTCTCGAGCTGTGAACCAATACCATCAAACTCGGTAGGAACAATGCGAGAGTCGCCTTCAAAGCACAAGAACTCAGCATCAGTTAGAAGCTGCTTGGTACCGTTGACCTGCTCGATTGCCTCAGACTGCGCGATAGCACCCTGTAGGGACTGCACGACAGACACCTGACGCTTAGCCATCAGGAACTTAACGAAACCAACCCGGCGAGCATAATCACCAGTCGACTCACGAATAATCCCCATTTCAGTATTGGTTGAACCACCCATGAAGCCACCGATACCAGACTGCTCAGTCCACTCATCTACGGTTGCTGTGGCACTCTGCTTCTGCAGCGCATTAAACAGAGCAAAATGCTTGTTTTCCTGCACAACAGCCATAAGAGTTTTATCGAGAGACTGAATGCGTAACGCACCACCACCCTCAAGACCAGCAGAATCAGAACCATAACCAGCCGTCAGTGCTTTTTGAAGCTCCTGAACCTGCCCCATGGATACTTCACTACTAACAGAACCACCGCCAAACCCACCATTATTTAATTGTTGTAAAAGGTCCATTACTTTCCTCCAGTAAACCCAATCTTCGTCATCAGACCGCTAGGTACTGGCGAATTGTTATTGATACAAGACTCAATCAGGGAGATGTCAGAAGCGACAATCTTCCCACCCTCAAGAGCAGTCTCAGCCTTCAGCATAAGATCTTGTGAAGTGACAGCAATAGCCTCACTACCCTCTGATTTGGTCAGATTTTCCGTGGTAGTAACAACGGTGCGGCGACCTGTGCCAGACGCGGCAACTTTCTCGAGCTTCGTTGTTAGAGCGGAAATACGCGCGTCTTGCCCCTTGAGCATGTCAACAACCAGAGACATACTTTTAACGAGAGCAGGATCACTATCAGAACCAGCCAATGATCCAGACTCCAGAGCGGATAGACGCGAATCTAACGACTTCAGGAATGCTGTTGCATCAAAGACAGCAACCTCCTCACCATTAGCATCGACAGCATACATGGACTTACCCATATCCTCTTCATCCTCTTCTTCCTTCTCTTTATCGTCGCCATCAGCATCAGCAGCAGCAACATCATCACCGTCTGCACCTTCACTTACAGCAGCGACCCCCTCTTCTGATCCTTCCTCAGAATTATCATAGTTATCTGGGTCAACACCAGCCTCCTCAGCAGCAGCGGCAATACCATCGTCGCTGGCCTGAGACTTGACGAGCGTCCCCAGATCATTAGCAAGTTTGTCAAATTCACTCATTTGAACTTTTTCCTCTTTTCGAGAGATCACTAAAGAATCTCGTAACAAATTCAGTCGCCATATCAGACGACAAACCAAAGTGATGGACGCTGTAAGCGATAAGGCTTTGTGGCATCAAATCATGAGGAATGCTGTTGTCACGACCATTTAGAAGGGCCGATAATTTCTCTCGGTAGTCGTAATAATTAATTACAGAACCATGAAGAGATTCAGTGCGAAGAGCCGCACCACCAGACAAAGAAGAGGAGTCAGTGCCATACCCGGCAGTGAGAGCCTTAGACATATCACCCACCATCACCAGTGCACCCAGAGACTTGTGGAATACACCAACAGGAGCCGTGGATACAGTGCCCAGATGTTGATTAACTGGAGTGCGTGAAAGACCAATATTCGTCCAACGAACCTTATCAACTATAGTGATCGGTTCACCAGTATCTGGATCCTCGTCAACAGACTTGGAAAGAACCTTCCCCCCAACGGACGGATACCAGCGGGCAGGAGGCGTGAGAGCAGTGACCGACTCCCATAGCATATTGGCGTTTTTTGCCAGAGGGCCGCCCCCTTGGTAAATCTCAGCCTTCACAAAAGTTCTCTCACCGGAGCACTTCGCCTCAATCGGACGACCCACTTCATAAGAGAAGGGTTCAGGAAGCCCGAGCTTGTGTCCAATGATCGTATAGTGATCTATGTCAATATTGCCAAACTTGATGAAGTGGTCAGACGACTCAGACAGAGCCTTCGCCATAACTCTCTCACCCTGAATATCAACCCCCTCATTGGAAGCCTCAAAATATAGGATGCGGCGACCATCTTCCTCGATAGGTTGCGCTTTGAGCATGCACTCAGTGCCAATACAAATAAAATCAGAATCCATGCATGAATCATGGTGTCACGACTTACCTTGAGTTTGATAGGTATGAAGCAATCCCCGTATCGTCAAGGGTCTCCATCGGATCCAGCAGCATCTCTCGTAGTGCATATTTCTTTTTGAGACGATCGAGAGCGGTCTGCTCGGACGGATGGTCAGCCACAAGGGTGTGCACCGTTACATCGTTCTTCTGCCCCAATCTATGAACACGTGCGGATCTTTGACCATGTAACATGGCTGTAGCAGGGATATCATGATGGACCACCCAACTGCCCCGCTGCATATTCAACCCAACGGCACCCGCATCGGAGGAAACCATAATGTCCGCAAGAGGCTCCCCGTTCTCAGGCTGAAACATGAGCCGCTTTTTATCCTTATCCTTGGCAGAGTCCGACCCGGTCAGGGTAACTACCCGGTGACCTTCAGACTCCAGACGCTTGCGAATCTTCTCCACAGCATCACGATTCCGGGCAAACACCACGCCGGGCTTACCATCGTGCCCAGAGACAAGAGACGAAATCTTATCAATCTTGGCATTGTGGTCAGAGGAGTGAATAACTCGACTCACAGCGGCGTTATGCACCACACCGGCTGCGTTCTGGATTCTGCGAGCCAACTCCTTATGGTCTTTTTGATCGACTCCTTCAAAAGATGAGGGACTCAGGGAGCGAGCAGCATCAACATCAACCTCACCCTTCAGGCGAGCCATTTTGACCCGGCTATAATGCCCATTAACCTTCTCAATCTCGCCACGCTGGTGGTCAGAGAGAGAAACCGACTCATTCCGATAATCAGCCTTAATGTCAGGGGATATCGTATTGCTTATTCCATTGCGAGCCAACTCACGCTTCAACGCAGCCTTCGACTCGATCGTGTTCTGACCATAAGCTCGCATAAAGGCACCCCGGTCACCGTATCGATTACGATCAACTTTTGATAGCACATCGTGAATTTCACTAGCATCATTTTTAGCGGGATCTCCGGTGCCATAGATAAAATATGGCGTGTTATCAGAAACAGCATCAATAACATTGGCCCGAGTGGAATTCTCCTTCCCTTGGCGGTTCAGTAGTTGGTGTGCCTCGTCGACAAATGTTGCATCGAAATTGATCCCTTCATGATCCATGACCCCCTTCGCCCAACTCTTTCGCTCTTGCGGAGTCATTGAATTGACCTCGGCGGTCATCTCCTGCTCGGTCATCCCGGCATGACCAGCACCAAGATCAATCATATCCCCCCGGAAAGCCTCGTGGGTCATTACAGCAATGTGGTGGTCCGGGTTTTTATAGGCCGCAATACGCTCCTCCCGAGAGGCTCCCGGCTGAATATGAGTGTTGAACTTGCCCGGTTCAAGATACCGAAGTGCCTCACCAGAGAATTGCGCCTGCACCGCCGAGGGGACCAGCATTAGTGCACGTTTGACCTTACCCTGACCATGGAGATGGGAGAATCCCCCAAGGTAAATTGCAGTTTTTCCGCTGCCCGCACCATATCCCAAAGCAATACGCTTATTGGCCTCCAGCATTTTGATTGCTCGCTGCTGGGGGGCATACTTCCCAGACATTGAAACTCCCCACAATTTCGTAGGCTCCCCAGATTTGAAGTTCTGCCCCACTACGGACATCATGCCGGCAATCTTCTGTTCAGCAGCATGTCCAACCGTGTACCTCTCATCGGTGCGAATAGAGTTGTCCGGGGTCAATTCTTCGGAGGAAAACAGGCCCATTTGAGTCTGCTCATAAGCCGCTTTGGTCTGTGCGTGCGCCTGCAGCTTATCTGCAACAGATCCAGAGGAGTATTTTCCATCCACCCGGTCGCGTAGAGAGTCGATCAGAGATTTGCGCTCAGACTGACGCTTCTCCCGAGCTACCGGGTCAATCGCATCCAGATAAGCAAGATTGCCATCAATGACCGTTTTCCCGACCTTCAAGGGCGAGCTGGGAGTGAGCTTATTGTGATGATCTGCAAAGTCATGAACTACCCGCGAGCGAACCAGATCCTGAACAGATTTGATTGCCTGCTCCGGGGAACCCATGGTCTGCACAAACTTACCCCATGTAAAAGAAGCCTTGTCGTGTGCTGCAGAGAGTTCGTCACGCTGACCAGACCACTCCTTCCACTCCGAAGAGGTGGCTGTATCATTAAACAGATCAACACTCTCTTTCTTCGGCTCAGTGGCAAGGTGTGCATCAAGAGCAGCTTTCTCATCCTGACCGCCAGATTTAGGGGCCACGTTCG
>Ga0233437_1005507_pt1 | contig 13649 bp, 11 predicted proteins | sample SI_122_August201_FD_182714 | JGI IMG/M metagenome (GOLD analysis project Ga0233437, IMG submission 182714) | Seawater microbial communities from Saanich Inlet, British Columbia, Canada - SI_122_August2016_200_MG | ecosystem: Environmental > Aquatic > Marine > Inlet | place: Canada: British... | reverse complement strand
TTGATCATTGTCGCGGGGATTGTTTTCGGAGCATTTACCCCCACGGAGGCGGCTGCCGTGGCCGTGTTGTATGCATTTGTGGTGGGGGTGGTCTTTTTTCGAAAGATGACTTTCAAGGAGATTCTCAATTCGATTTTTGACTCGGCCATGAGTTCGGGAAAGCTTTTCTTTATCATTGCCTGCGTGGGGATTCTCTCGTGGGCTTTTGCCATGGAAGAAGTGCCGCAGCAGATTGTCGCCCTTTTCTCGGGCCTGATGGATCGTCCGTGGCTGATTCTGCTGCTGATGAACCTCTTTTTGCTTTTTATGGGGATGTGGCTTGATTTGACCGCCAATATTTTCCTGTTTGCGCCCATCCTGGGTCCTTTGGTCATGGCGGCAGGCATTGATCCCATTCATTTTTCCATGATCTTTTTGCTGAACGTCAATCTCGGCAACATAACGCCGCCTTTGGGGATTGTCCTGTTTGCCACATCTGAACTCTCCTTTGAAAGTGTTCCGGATATTGTCCGGGATATCTGGCCCTTCTGGATTTCCAAGGCCGCGGTTCTGGCGTTGGTCACCTATCTCCCATGGATCAGCATGGCGTTGCCGAAAATGATGGGGTTTGCAGGGTAGAATATTTCTTTTTGCCGGGATTATATTTCAATGGCTTTCTCAATTCCGTTTGGTGTACAAAAAATTTCGTTTTCCCTTCCTGACAGTTGCCATGTTCAGGAGATTAAGCCCCGCTCCAGTTCCGCCATTCTTTCGGTCAAAAATGCGCTCATTGATATTCTGGATCATCCCACCGATTGTCCGGCTCTGAAGAATTTGGTGAGCGCTGAAGATCGCATTGCCATTATCTGTGACGATCACACGCGGCCGACGCCCATTGGCGGTCTGTTGGACTCCTTGCTTGACCTGTTCCTGGGTCTTGGCATTTCAAAGCGCCATATTGAAGTTCACGTGGCCTACGGTCTTCACCCACCCATGAAAAAGGATGAACTGGTAAGTCGCTTCGGAAAAGAGATCATTTCCAGCTTTTCCATTTGTCATCACGATGCCCACAAAAAAGAAACTCTGGCATTTTTAGGGAAAACCGCCTCGGAAACGCCGGTTTATGTGAACCGGGGAGTGGTGGATGCGGATTTCAGGATCGGGATCGGCAACATTTCACTTTCGAAGGAAGCGGGTTACGGCGGCGGCGCCAAGGTCCTCATGCCGGGGGTGTGCGGTGCTGAAACCATAGATGGTTCCCACGGGAAAGTCAGGTTTCACCCCAACCAGATCGGGTGTGTCAGCGGCAATCCCATTCGCGAAGAAATCGAGGAAGTGGGGCGAATGGCACGCCTGGATTTCATTATCAACACCGTCCTCAATGGGGATGATGAAATCTGCCATCTGGTGGCCGGGGATCCGTTGGGCGCTTTCAGGGAGGGGCTTCGCATTTTTAACCAGGTGTATCAATTCAATGTGGAAAAGCCCTTTGATTGGTGCCTAGCTGGATCAAGTCCCTACGATTTCGAATTTTACCAGGCCAACAAAGCCATTTCGGCTGCCAGCCTGGGCGTGAAGGATGGGGGGACCATCGTGCTGGTGAGTCCCTGCCATAAGGGGATCTCCGCATTCCCCTATTTTGACGAAATGATCACCAGTGGGCGCGATTTTGCCTGCTGGCAGGAAGCCCTCGGTAAGCCGGACTGCCCACACAAAGTGGCAGGAGAAATATGTCTGAGCTTGCGGTACCTTCTGGATGTACGAAAAATAACCGTTGGCATGGTATCAGGTGGAATTTCAAAGGATAAAATCGCTGAAATGGGGTTGAAACCCTATGCTGATGTGGATGAGGCCGTAGTAGACGGCTTGCGGCGTCATGGCATACACGCGCGAATCGGCATTCTTCCAAAGGCCCCCATGACGTTACTGAACATTTCATGAGGGAAAAGCGGATCGTAAGCAATGAAAAAATGAGATGGAATTCCCATGTTCAATCCTGAAATAATTGAAAAACTGGAAGATATTGTCGGTAGAGAAGGGGAGCACGTGAACCCGGACCAATTGGCGGGCCATGGCTATGATGTGGGAAGGGAAGGGCGCCAGGTTCCGGAGGGGATGGTATTTCCGTCGGAAGTTGGGGAAATGTCCGCCATAATGATTCTGGCCAACCGGGAGAACATGACGGTTTTGCCCCAAGGGACGGGGGGGCGCCCATATCTTCCATCTTCCTTTAAAAGAACCCTTGTGTTGTCCACCCTGAAGATGAATCGTATTCTGGATATGGACCGGGAAAGCCTGAAGGTGACCCTGGAAGCGGGGGTAACACTTGAGACGCTTCAAGATGCTCTGGGTCAAGTGGGGCTCTATTTTCCACCCTACCCCTGGTGCTTTGAGGAATCAACCATCGGCGGGTGCGCGGCCAACGGCATCGGCGGCCCTGCAAGCGTTAAGCATGGGGTTTTTAAGCAGTACGTCCTGGGAATGGAAGTGGTGCTGCCCTCGGGGGAGGTGACCCGGATTGGCGGGCAGACCGTTAAAAACGTGGTGGGATACGATCTTACATCCCTGTTTTGCGGGTCCGGGGGAAGCCTTGGCCTCATCGCATCCCTGACCCTTCGTATTGTATCGAAACCTCGTACCGAGAAACTGCTCATCACGGGATTCAAAAGCCCCACCTCTGCCTGCGCCGCCATGCAGGAGGTCGCGGCTTCAGGGCGCGGACCCGAAAGAATCGCCTTGCTGGACCCCTGGACGACCCGGAAAATGACATCTTTTTCACCTCCGGGAATCCCCTGGGGCCAAGGGGCGACGGTTTTATGTCAGATTGCGGGACTTGAGGAAGTGGTTGCATCCGAGACCGACATTTTCCTTCAGCTGATGACCAACCGGGGCGGTACGGTCGTAAAGGCAATGCAAGATCCCTCTGAAGCAGCGGCCATCTGGCATGCTCAGGGGCGCTGTCTCTCAGCCATTAATGCGGCAGCATCGTCGCTGATGACCTGGGACATTATGGTGCCCCGTTCCCGGGCCCTTATGATGATGGAAGAGATGGAACAAACAGCCGATCAACACGCCCTGAACCTGGTCCATGGCGGGTATTACGGAAACGGGGTTTTCCATCCCGTGGTCCTGGTTCCCGATAATGACGAGGTCACCTTGGAAAATGCCCGGGCGGCCTTTCGGAAACTGGTCCGATTCGCCCTTTCCCTAAAAGGCAACTGTGCCGGGCCCTTCAGGCGGGTGGGCATTGAAACAGCCAAATTCCATGTGCCCCGTGACCCCTACATGCAGGGTCTGGTTCTGGGGATAAAGAGGGCTTTGGACCCAAACGGAATGATGAACCCCCTGCCGTTTTCCCCAACCCAAGAGCCTGAAACGGCCTCAAGAATTGAATAAAAAGATGGAGATGCATCAAAAAACGAAACCTGTGGCGCTGGAAAAGATCCGCCATAAAATTACCCAAGGATGCACCCGATGCGGGTTCTGCACCTTTTTCTGTCCCGTCTATAAAGAAACCCTCAATGAATCATTCGTGGCCAGGGGTAAAATCGCCCTCATGAGAGATGTGATGGATGGGGCCCGACTGCTGGAACCGGGTTTTCTGGAACACATGGATACCTGCCTTCTGTGCCGAGCATGTGTGGAAAATTGCCCCACCAGGGTTGAAACCGATACAATGGTACTGGCCGCCCGGGCCGACGGCGTATCCCAAAAAAATCTCCCTTTCCATGAGAAAATTCTCTTTCGGCATATTGTCAGCAAGCGAAAGACCTTCGGGCGGGTGGTTAAGGCTGCTTCCAAGCTGCAGCATATTCTGCCCGGATCGGAGCCGTCCGGGTCCATTCGACATCTTCCCCACATGATTTCGGGATTGCGGGAGGGAAGGCATATCCCCCGCATATCGGAAAAATTTCTCCGGGACCTGTTGCCTCAAATGACACTGCCGCCCAGAGGGGTTGAGACCATCGGAAGCGTTGCGTTGTTTGCCGGGTGCGGAATGGAATTCATCTACCCGAAAATTGGGGTGCGAATGGTGGAATTTCTGACGCATCATGGTGTGGAAGTCCATTTTCCAAAAGCCCAAGGGTGCTGCGGCGTACCGGTGCTGAGTCGGGGCGATTCGCTCACGGCGGAAAGAATGGCGGTACAAAATGCTCGGGCGTTTCGGCAATACGACACCGTCTTAACGGGATGCGCCACCTGTGGTGCCACCCTCAAGGAATACGGGCATCGTTTCAACCCGGTTTCCGGAAATGGGGAGATATTTGAATCTTTCTCCAAAAAAGTTGTGGATTTGAGCCAGTATTTAATGGATTTTCTCTCCGGATCGGATCTTCATTTAACGGCACGAAAAACTTATCACGGAAAAAAGGTAACATGGCACGATCCATGTCACCTGGTTCGATACCAGGGTATCAAAGAACCACCTCGCCATATCCTGAAAACCATTTCCCATGTGGAATACGTTGAGATGCCCCATGCGGATCGTTGCTGCGGCATGGGCGGCAGTTTCAGCATCTACCACCACGATATTTCCCGGAAAATTGGCCTTAGAAAAGCTCGCGAAATCAAATCATCGGGTGCTGATCTGGTGGTCACGACCTGTCCGGGATGCATCGCCCAGATAAATGATGCGTTGATCCAAAGCGATATGCCCCAAAGAGCGGTTCACATCATGGCGTTATTCGATTAGGAAAAAAGGAGGCGCAATCTTCGATTTCCGAGGCCCTTAGCGCGGCGCGATCCTCTACTCAACACTGCTCCAAAGAAATTGATATTTATGATTTAGCCATTATAGTATGACCCATGATACAATCTTTAGAGACCCTAACCTTCGTTCGGGGAGCGTATGAACACACCCTTAAATAATCCGTGCCACAATTGTGGCATCTGTTGTCTGGCGTTTGCACTTCCACCCTTCGATGCCAACGAGTTGGTAAAGGCGTCAGATGAACTGCTTGAGCAAGTTGATGCCTACGCTCACAGTCCGCGCTATGGCAGATCCAATCCGTGTCTCTGGCTGGATCTTGATTCCGGCAAGTGCAAACACCACACATCCCGCCCGGTCCTTTGCCGGTGGTTCGAGCCGGGGTGTCTGGCATGCAACGAGCTGCGTATCAAATTCGGTCTTCCGAGCTTAGCGCCTGTTCCGAGGACCTAAAGCCCAAAGGCTGTGTCTCATGCCCCCTAAACCCAACCATGGGAGGAACGTCATATGACCAATGAATCCAAACCACCATTTCCGCCTTTCAATTCGGAAACTGCCGTTAAGAAAGTTCGCCTGGCAAATACGCGTGACCCTGAACGCGTGTCCCTTGCTTACACGCCTGACAGCCAATGGCGTGTCACCCGCGCCTTGACGCCATGTTATGCACCAAGGAGATGTGGAAAAAAATGAATTTTTCAAATTCTTATGCATCTTTAGCTGAAATTTTTTACGAAAAAGAAGGGCCGACATCTGTTCGGAACCCCCAGCTCTTTTTGTGGAATTCCAGCCTGGCCGAACATCTGATGATTCCAAATGAATTGAAACATGATTCGGATGCTCTGGCGCAAGCTTTTTCAGGAAATGACATTTTACCCGGATCAGAACCCATTGCAACCGTGTATGCGGGGCACCAGTTTGGCAGTTTTGTTCCCCGGCTTGGAGACGGAAGGGCACATCTTTTAGGAGAGGTGTTAGATCCATCCGGGAAACGGTGGGACATTCAGCTCAAAGGTTCCGGCCGCACCTCATTTTCCAGAGGGGGCGATGGGCGTTGCGCCCTCGGTCCGGCAGTTCGAGAGTTCATCATGAGTGAGGCCATGATGTTTCTGGGCGTTCCGACAACACGCTGTCTGGCGGTTGTCGCTACCGGAGAACCTGTTTTTCGTGAGACCACATTACCCGGGGCCGTGGTGACGCGGGTTGCATCAAGCCATTTGCGCATTGGGACTTTTCAGTTCTTTGCCGCTCAGGGTGATCATCAAGCGCTCAAGACGCTCTTGAACTATAGCATAGCGCGTCACTATCCGGAGTTGCAGGAAGAAGAACAAGATCAATATGTTTTGTTTATCAATAAGGTCATGGAACAGCAGATTCATACGGTTGTTGAATGGATGAGGGTCGGTTTTATTCACGGTGTCATGAATACGGATAACACAACCATTTCAGGGGAAACCATCGATTATGGCCCTTGTGCCATGATGGGGGTCTATGACCCTGAGACCGTTTACAGCTCTATTGATACCATAGGACGATATGCTTTCGGCAATCAGCCTGGGATTTTACATTGGAACATCATACGACTCGCTGAATGTCTATTGCCGCTCATCAATGCCGATAAAGATAAGGCAGTCGGTCAGGTGGAACCTGTTCTTGCGGCGTTTTCTGAACGGTTTGAAAAAGAATATACGAAAATGATGGCAAAGAAGCTGGGGTTCATATCTTTTAAAGAGGAGGATCGGAAACTAATCGATTCCGTTTTAAAACGATTCAAGGATAAGCGCTTGGACTACACGGTCACTTTTGATCTCCTGACCCAATCGTTACGCTCTGAAGCGGCAGCTTCAGAGATGCATCATGAACTTGGTGAGTGGTTTGACCTTTGGCAAAAACGATTAAGCGAGCAACACGCAACTTCCAAAGAAGTACAGGAACTGATGTGGCAACACAACCCGGTGGTAATTCCGAGGAACCATCATGTTGAAGAAGTGCTTCGAGCGTGTGTGCAGACCGGAAAGGCGATGTCGGCCGAAAAATTCCTTCAGGTCCTTCGTTCTCCTTATGAAGTCCTGGCGCAAACATCCGAGTATCAAGACCCGCCGAGTGACGGTGATAAGGGTTATCAAACTTTCTGCGGAACCTGAAATTCGACTGTTGTTTTCCCATATACACATCTGATATTAAATAGAGATTTAAGAGGATTACAATAAATTTTTCATGTTGCGATTGTTGGAATTGACCTATGAGAATCTAGTAGAATTCGTTGCGGATCGCTACGGTAAAGGTGCATTTCTGGCCAAGGCGCTATATGGCGAATTTTATAAAAATCTCGATCCGGATGCATGGCAAGCGGACGTGATCCGGAACTCGCAGGGTTTGATGGACCGGCTCAAACAGGATTGGCGGTTCGATCCGGGTCAGGTCAAAGATGAAGTTCATGGGGAGGGATTGGTCAAATTCGTTACGGTGTTGGCGGATGGAAACCGGATCGAATCCGTGATCCTGCCCCTCAAAACCCACCAGACCGTTTGTGTTTCCAGCCAGGCCGGTTGCGGGATGGGGTGCCGGTTTTGCGAAACGGGAAAACTGGGTTTGGCGCGCAGTCTCAGCGTGGAAGAGATCGTGGGCCAGGTTTACAGGGCCCGGCAGAAATCCGGTCAGGGAATCCGAAATGTGGTGTTCATGGGCATGGGCGAGCCTTTTGACAACTTCGAAAATGTGATCCAGGCCGTGCGGGTACTCAGCGACCAGCGCGGTCTGGATATCGCGCAACGACACATCACCCTTTCGACCGCGGGCCGCATTGACGGTATTGAAAAATTAGCGGCTTTACATATGCCAAAATTGAATCTGACCCTATCCCTCAATGCGCCCAATGACGAACTGCGCTGTCGGCTTATGCCGGTTCACCATAGGGGGTCGCTGGCCAGGCTGCAAAAGACCTTAATGGCCTATCCCCTGAAAAAGGGAAGCGTGCTGAATGTGGCCTATGTGCTCATTTCCCATGTGAATGACAGATGCGAACACGCCGAGCAACTGGCGGAGTGGTTGAAACCCCTGCGGGCCAGGGTCAATTTGATCCCTTTCAACCCTGTCAGGGATTCGTCTTTTCAACCCCCCCACCCAGAAGCAATGGATCTGTTTCGACAGCGGCTCATTGACCTGCGTGTCAATGTGCAAAAACGCGTACCGCGTGGCAGGGATTTGATGGCAGCCTGCGGCCAGTTGGGAGCCGTGCGTAAGGAAGCGCCTTGCATCATACCCAACGCAAATATTGCCTGAAAACATCTTAAGGATCCGTTATATGTATGAAAATGAACGTGAAATAGCCTCCATGGCTGCAAGATCTGCCGGTGAGGTATTGAAAGAAAAATTCGGAAAAGTCCAGCGCATCGTAAAAAAAGGGGAAATCGATCTGGTGACCGAGGCAGACCTTGCCGCTGAAAAGATCGTTTTGGAAATGCTTCGGAATCATTTCCCAAAGGACAATATCCTGTCCGAAGAAGCGGGCGCCCACGACCAGTCATCCCATCGGACATGGGTCGTCGATCCCCTGGATGGGACAACCAATTTTTCCCACGGTTTCCCCTTTTTTGCCGTTTCCATCGCCCTTGAAGTTGATGCGGAAATCGTCCTGGGTGTTGTTTACAATCCGTTCATGGATGAATTTTTTGAAGCGTGCACAGGGGAGGGGGCCTTTTTAAACGGCGGGCCCATTCATGTTTCAGATGCTTCTAACCTGGGGGAGTCCCTGCTGGCAACCGGTTTTCCCTACGATATTCGGGAGAGAAGCAACCGGCTCTTTGATCAATTCAGGACCATGGTGGTCGGGTGCCAGGGGGTGCGAAGGGCGGGATCCGCCGCCATTGATCTGTGTTATGTGGCGGCAGGCCGCCTGGACGGTTTCTGGGAGGAAAATCTGAAACCCTGGGATACGGCTGCGGGCGCCGTGATTGTGCTGGAAGCGGGCGGAAAACTGAGTACTTGTGAAGGGCGACCCTTCACCCCCTACCGGAAAAGCTTGATCGCCTGCACGCCGGTGATCCATGGGGAGATGATCAAGGCCCTGGGGTGAAACAAGAAAAGTTGTGGATAGACCGTGCCGCGGGATGGGGTTGCGGTGTAAAGGTTAGAGGCTGTTTAAGTTAAGAGGAATCACATTATGATTGACATCGAAAAGATACGAATCACGACCCTGGTGGATAACGGGGTGGCCGATACAGAGTATTTGGCCGAGTGGGGCTTGAGTCTGCACCTGAGCCTGGACCATGAAGCGGCTGTTTTGCTCGATACCGGCGGAGGGAAGGCATGTGTCCCCAATGCGGAGGTCGCCGGAATCGACCTGAGCAAAGTGGGGGCAATCTGTCTCAGCCACGGGCATGGGGACCACACCGGGGGATTGGCCCCGGTCCTGAACAACATTCGGCAGAAAGATCCCCTGCGGGAAAATGTGGACATCTATTGCCACCCTGCCGCCTTGGAAGAGCAGTATGTCAAACACTCGGACACCTATTCTTACCTTGGTATCCCCTACCATCCAGAAGAATTGCGAAGGCTGGGAGCCCGCTTTCACACTTCAACAGAGCCGGTCTGGTTGAATGATCATATGGTGTTGAGCGGTGAAGTCCCTCTGCAGACCGATTTTGAAGCGCCGTCCAATATCTGTTATCTCAAAACCGAAGGCCGGTATCACCAAAGCCCGGTACAGGACGACCAGGCCCTTTTCGTGCTTACCAGTCAGGGTCTTCTGGTGCTCTCCGGCTGTGCTCACCGCGGAATTATCAATACCCTTTTGTATGCAAGGGAAATCACCGGGGTGGAGCGGGTACACACGGTGGTGGGCGGTACGCATCTTTTGAATACGGACATGCGGCAACAGGAGAGAACCGCCGATATGTTTCTGGAGCTTAAAGTGAATAAAGTGGGTGTTTCTCACTGCACGGGCCTAAAACCGGCCTGCTATCTGGCCCGGCGTCTGGGTCCCGAGAAGTTTTTTTTCAACAACGCGGGAACGGTCATCACTTTTTCGGGGCAGGACATTACCGTCAAAGCCTTTGAGAGATAGTGTCAACCGGATTGAACCCTTAAAAAATACCCAGTCAAAGATATTTGAAATTATTTTATTTTTGTTCATTTTAAGAAAGTTGAATGCGGGTTTTGGGTTACAGCAAAAGGCATCGTTGACGCCTGCAGGCGCTAAAAGCGTTCACTATTTCCGTTTCCCATGAGAGGCCGTTATGAGAATTGTCGGTAGAGATGGGTCGAATGATCAAAAGAACACTGCGGGATCCCGGCGAGACGCTTTGCGGCGTTATTTTGTTCTCTTGCTGTATCTCCTCTTAATTGTGCTTATACCGGCTTCGGGAGTTGCCGGCCAGTGGGACCCGCTGATGGACAAACTCTCTGCGGATGGATTTTCAAGGCCCCGGCTGGAGACGCTTTTCGATCGTCCGGAAGTCCGATTTGATCCTTCCATCATGTCTGTGAAAATGAAAACCCTGTACAAAACCAAGTTTGGCGATACGTCTGTGCGGAAATTACAACAGCGCCTCGCTGCTTTGGGATATAAGCCTGGGAGAGCCGATGGGAAAAGAGGCGCCAAAACAAGGCGGGCCATCCGGTGGTTTCAGGCAGCCCACGGCCTGCCCGTTGACGGCAGGTTCACCGAGCAGTTGCTGCAAATGGCCCTCAAAGAACGAAAGAGGGCGCCAAAAAATGTCCGAATTCCAGCTTCAAAAGCGGGACCCCTGGTGTACCGAACCATTATGACGCAGGAGCGTTTGACGGAAGCAAGACGGTTTCTGGCGGCCAACCGGCAGAAATTGCTGCGTCTTGAACGGAATTACGGGATTCCTGGTGAAATCGCCGTGGGCATCCTCACCGTGGAAACTCGGCTTGGCACCTATATGGGCGATAAAAGTGCCTTTCTGACCCTGGCCAGTATGGCGCTCTGTGACGATTTCAATTGTGTGGCGGGCGCATTTAAGGATGAACATCTTACCCAAAGAAAGCGGCGATGGCTCAGTCGGCGGACCGCCCAGAAAGCACGATGGGCTTATGGCGAATTAAGGGCCCTGCTCACCTATTCGCAACGGGGTGATCGAGACCCCTTAAGCATCCCCGGATCATTTTATGGTGCCATCGGTATCGCCCAGTTCATGCCCTCTCAGGCGCTGCGGCATGGCGTGGATGGAAATGGAGACGGCGTTGTGGACCTTTTTGTGCTGGATGATGCCCTTTTCAGCATGGGTAATTATCTCATGCGCAATGGCTGGCGCGGGAGTATGCGGAGCCGGAGAAAGCAGCGCAGGGCCATTTACAACTATAACCACAGCCGAATATACGTGAACACGGTCATGGCGGTTGCCGATTACCTTGAAGAGGGCAAGACGGTATTTAAGTGGGACGAGACGGGGAAATAGATACGGTTCACGCATAAGCCTCCAGGGCTTCCTCGCGGGTTTCGAACACGTCGAAAAGCTGCGGAAATCCCATTAAATCGAAGATGGCGCTGACTTGCTTCTGCGCGCAGCAGAGGCCCATTTTACCATTCTTTTCCTTTAATTTTCTGTGGGTGCTGAGAAGCGCGCCGCAACCCATACTGTCCAGAAAACGAATATTTGACAGATCGAAGAGCACATGGGTGTTTTCGTCGATGACGGGGGCCATGTTGTGGTTGAAGTCTTCAACCATGGCCGCTTCAAAGCTTTCCCCCGGCATGAGAACGATTGCCACGGTGCCCGATTTTTCCACCTTAAAGTTCATGTTATCCACTCCTTAAAATAGCGCATTGCTAATCGCTGACGGCAATTTTTTGTTGCTTTAACAGCGAAATGATGTTTTTTCCATCGGGGTTGCACTGGTAAGTCACCCGGTCCACACATCGTTCTATCAGGTAGAGACCGAACCCGCATGGGCGTATGCCGTCAACAATGGGTTTCCGGGGAGATTCCCGTTGAATAAAAGGTTTTCCCCAGTGGTTGAGTTGTACCATAATCCGCTCTTCAATGGCTTCAATTTCGATAAGAATCCGTTGATCCGCCCGGTTTTCGTAGGCATGCCGAATGATATTCGTGGCTGCTTCGTGAACCGCCAGTTCCAATTGCCAGAGGCCTTCCCCTGAAAGCCGCCGGCGGGGGTCCTTTTGGCAGAACTCCCGAACAAACCGGCGCGCCCTGGGAAGGCTTTCCAGCTGCGACCGGATCTCCATTTTGTGGAACCATTGCGGCATGGTGAGGTCAGGGTCCCTTTCATTGAGGTTTGATCAGGGGGATGAATTTCCGATTGGCCCCCGGAAACGGAAACCGGTCGATTTCAGACAGCCGAATCCACTTGTAATCCACCGGCCCCCGTAATTTGATTCTGCCGTTAAGGTAGATGCACCGAAATACATCCATCACAATCTTGAAATGGGTGTAGGCGTGCCGAATACGGGCAATCCGGTCTTCGGTTTCCACCGCCAGGTTGACCTCTTCCTTGATTTCCCGGATGCAGGCACCGGACGGGGTTTCGCCATTTTGTATCTTCCCGCCCGGAAATTCCCACAGGCCACCCAAAAGCCCCTCCGGCTTGCGCTGTGTAATGAGAACCCTGGAACCTTTCCAGACGACCCCCACGGCAACGCGGTATTCCGGAATTGGGGCTTTCTTGATGCGTCGGGGATATTCTTCCACGACCTTGTCCTTGAAAGCAACGCATTTTCGAGCCAGAGGGCAATCATTGCAGCGGGGGTTTTGGGGGGTGCAAACCAGTGCGCCCAATTCCATCACGGCCTGATTGAATGTTCCGGGATTTGATTTTTCCAAGAATGCATCGGCGGCGTTTTTAAAGATTTTTTTTGCGGCGGGATCGTTGATGGGTCGAGCCGTTTTGTGAAATCTTGCCAGCACCCGTTTCACATTGCCGTCCACGACCGCATGGGGTTTTCCAAAGGCAATGCTCGATACCGCTGCGGCGATGTAATCCCCAATACCGGGAAGGGCTTTGAGGGATGAAAGATCCTGAGGAACAGCCCCGCCACGATGTGTCATAACCGCCTGGGCTGCTCGATGGAGGTTTCGGGCCCGGGCGTAATAACCGAGGCCTTCCCAACATTTGAGCACTTTCTGGAGATCAGACTCCGCCAGCATTTGGAGTGAGGGGAAAACGGACAAAAACTTCTCATAATAAGGGATGACTGTTTTGACCTGGGTCTGCTGCAGCATCACTTCGCTCACCCAGATACGGTAGGGGTCCGACGATTTTCGCCAGGGGAGGGAACGGTGGTTTTTTTCATACCAGTCCAGGAGTTCTTTTTGAATACGATTCATCCTTGGGTCATCTCATCATAAAGATCTCTCTGGTCAATGATTCGTTTGGCTTTAAATTCCGTTCTCTCTAGCGTGCCTGGCGCCTGCATCTGGACCAGGGTGCGGAGCCCTTTTGTTTTGAGAGCGGCTTCAAGCATCCCCGCCAGTTTCAAAATTGACGCATTATCCGTACCGGGAACCGGTTCCGCCTGGACGATCAGTTCGTCCATGGTTTTTTCCCGGGTGATCACGATTCGGAATTCATCGCCGAAACCGTCAATGCTCCGAATGGCGTTTTCGATGGCGCTGGGGTATACGTTTTCCCCCCGCACCACAAACATGTCGTCCGCGCGCCCGTAAACACCTTTCGGCAGGCGGGGATAGGTTCGACCGCAGGGGCAGGGTTCCAGGGTCCACATGGAGATGTCCCCTGCCCAGAACCGGATCATGGGCTGGCTCGTCCGTTCCAGGTGGGTGTATACGGTCACCCCCTCCTCACCGTAGGCGACACGTTTTTTGGATTCAGCATGAACCAGTTCGCCATAAACAACATCCTGCCACAGATGCATGCCTTTGCGGTGTTCACATTCTCCGTTGGCCATCCATGGGGTCATTTCCGCGGTGGAGCCGGTGTCGATACAGATGCCGCCGTATGTTTCTTCAATGCGCTTTTTGGT
>Ga0233437_1005506_pt1 | contig 13655 bp, 11 predicted proteins | sample SI_122_August201_FD_182714 | JGI IMG/M metagenome (GOLD analysis project Ga0233437, IMG submission 182714) | Seawater microbial communities from Saanich Inlet, British Columbia, Canada - SI_122_August2016_200_MG | ecosystem: Environmental > Aquatic > Marine > Inlet | place: Canada: British... | reverse complement strand
CGGGGCCAAAGTGAAGGCGATCTCCCCGCTCGAGTAGTCGATCGTGTAGTCCGCCCCCTCCGTCTGCGTCACCGAGTTGACCGCTACGAGCGCCGTCCCGTCGATCGGCTTCTCGATCACCCGCGTCACCGTCTGGTCGAAGGAGGTGTAGAGCTTGAGCATCGAGAAGATCGTCGTCGATCCGTCGCCCGTCCCGATCTCGACATCGGTCGCAGTCGGCGCTCCCCGGTGGTCTGCCGCCGTCGAGTGGTCGAAGAGGTCAAACCACCTCCACCCGTTCGAGATCCCGCCACGCCCAAGCCAGAAGTCGTGGACGACCTGGAGATCCGCGAAACGCTTGATCCCATAGGCGGCGTTGTACCGCCGGCGCGCGGTCGGCCACCGGGAGACCACGCTCGGCTGGCCGGAGTCGAGTTCGAGGACGGAGTGCCGGAAGATCGGCCCGCCGCGAGAGCCTCGGGAGATGTTCGTTGGGAAGATCGCGTTTTCGTGGAATGCCACCGCTAGCCTCCGATCCTCGCGGACATGGTCCGCAGTTCGCGCTCGTAGTGCCGCACGGAGCGGCGGAACCCCCGCCCGAGGGGATCTCCCTGCCCGCCTCGCACGTTGATCGTGGTCTGGAAGGTCATGCTCGGACGAGAGGACCCGCCGCCGCCGATCGACCGCACGCCGATCTCGCCGGAGACCGGGTCGCGCTTGAGGGGGGCAATGGCGCTCTGCGAGTGCCACCCGAACTCCTGGCCGCGCTCGCCCGCGATGCCAATCCCGCCGCCCATCGCGAAGGCGGTCGGACCCGAGATCATCCCCGCCGGGAAGCCGCCCTTCGCGAACCGGCTGACCGTCTGCCCGCCGGAGAAGAGGTTGCCCATCGCCGACTCCGACCCGCCACCGAACTGCGGGAACAGCGTGCCGATCTGCCCCGGAGAGAGGCCCATCGCGCCGAGGAGCGGCTTGATAACCGCCATGAAGATGGCCGCTTGCGCCGCCGCCGAGACCATGTTTGCCGCCATCGAGCGGAGAGCGTTCGAGGCTGCATCCCCGAAGTCGGAGAACCCCAGCGCCGCGCTGCCGAAAGCATCGCCGAGCCCGTTGATTCCGTCCTGCATCCCGCCGTAAAGGATCCCGTGCTCCTTCGCCCATGCGTGAGCCTGTTCGATCTCGCGATCCCTCGCGTCGATCAGCGCCCGACTTCTCTCATCTTCCGCTCGCCCCGCCTCTGCCGCGAGGTCTCGCGCAACAGCGAGTTTCTCCTCTGCCTCCGCTGCGTTGACCGCCGCGATGCCCTCCTCGTAGAGCTTCTCGGCGAGCCCCGTCAGAGTCTTGATCTGCCCGTGCGAGAGACCGATGGACTCAGCCACCGCCATGATGCGTTCGTATTCCGCACCCGTGGCGTCCTCGATGGCCTTCCGCTGCATCTCGAAGGTCTGCACAAGCTGAGATTGCAGCCGAACCTTCTCCTCGTCGTAGGTCTGCCCGCGAGTCGGAGTTGAGGCTACGCCCCCCTCCATCTCTGCTTTGCCTCGCTGGTAGTTCGCCAAGAGTTCATCCATCCGCGCGCGGGCCTCGTTGAAATCCCGCTCCTGGAAGAGATCAGAGAACATCCCGCGAACGAGCTCGTTGACCCGCTCCATCTTGTCGGCAGGCGATTCCAGCGAATCGGCCATCAGCGCGGACTGCTTCTTCGCCTCGATGAACGCTGCCGCCACATCATCGACATGCACGCCCATCTCCTCGAAGTCGCGCATCATGGCGCTACGTTCCATCGACGCGGCGAGGCGCTCGTACTCCTCCCGAACGTGCATGGTCGCCTCGCCGAGGGACATCGTGCTCCCCTCCGCCCACGCGAGTTCCCGAATCTGCGCGTGCATCGCGTTCTTGAAGTTCTGCACGCCGTCCGTCGTCAACTGCCATCGCTCCGCATTCTCCAAGAGATCGCGGTTCAGGTTCTTGAGCTTCGTCTGCTCGAACAGCGCGTCGAGCCGATCGTTGTAGCGCGCAATCTCGATGATCTTGCTCGCGAGTTCACCGAAGGCGGTGATCGCGGCGGCTGCTGCCCCTGCCGACGAGCGGAGGGCAATCTCAATCGAGACCATCGCATTCTCCATGCCGATGCCCTCGTGGATCATGTCCTTGAACGCCTTGGTCAGATCCTTCCCGATCGCCCCCTGGAGTTCGTGGACCTGCCCGGAGAGAGCCTTGAGCGTGTTCTGATAGCTCGTCGAGGTTCGAGCGGCATCCCCCTGCGCGTCCCCGGTCATCTTGAAGAGGAGAGAGATCCGGGCGAGCACCTTCTCCTGCGCGGTCATCTCCGCGCCGACTTCGGTCAACCCTCTTCGGTGCGCCTCCGCCTCGACGGTCGCCGCCGTGAGGATGATCCCGTACCGGCGCACCGCTTCGTGGTTGCCGATGATCGCCGAGGTGAAGAGGGACGCGGCCTCCGAATCCTGCGCGTTGTTGAAGGACGCGACATCCGTCGAGAGCTTCGTAATCTCAACCGCGAAATCCGCCGCGAGGTCTCGCGCGAGCCCCATCGGGACGAGCGTATCCTGGAGTCCCGCCGCCATCTCCTTGAGGTCGATCGTCGAGCGCCCGACGACGTTGCCGAAGGAGTCGAGTTCCGCCGCTGCCCGCTTCGCCTCCCGCTTGAAGACCGCCTCGAACTTCGCCTCGATCTCCTCCGCCGCTCCCGCCACCTCGATCATCGCCTTGGATGCCCGAATCGCCGCCGTGACGAGGACTTTCCCGAGGACGACCGACGCGGCAATCCCCGCAGCGGGAACAGCTAAGAGCGCGATGCTCATCGCCTTGGTCGCCGTGGACATCCCCGCCGCAGCGCCAGCCCCCGCCCGCGCAGAGACTCGCATCGCGGCGATGGCTCCCCCGAAGGTTCGCGCCCCGGCTACCGCCTTCGTCGCGTCGATTGCTACGTCGAGCTTTGCCATCGATCAATCCTCGTCGGTGCCGTCGTCCTCGTCGGCGGGGTCGTGCTCAAGATACGTCGCCTCCACGGCGGAAAGGGCGCGGAAGATCTCGATCCGCCGCTCCGACAGACGCACGCCGTAGATCGAGAGGGCCGCCTCGATCTCCTGCGCATCGATCGGCGTCGCGCGCCCTGGGTGCAGAGCGTTCAGCGACCGCCACATCTCCCATACCTCCGACTCCGCGATCGATAGAGACGGACGAGATGCTAGCTCGCGCGGGTTGCCGTCCTGGCGCATCCACGCGAGGTAGAACCGCTCGTACTTGGCATGGGTTAGCTTCCATCGGAGGAGGTCGCAGACTTTCCCACCGTCTTCTCCTCCCGCTTCGCTCGGTAGTTCGCGGAGTTCAGCGAGAGGTGAGACCAGTAGGCGAAGAGGGGCTCGAAGGCGGGAGTCTTCTCCGGGTCGAAGAGGAGGAGCCCCACCTCTGGGGTGTACTCGAGGGGCTCGTCGGTCGGGAGATACGCCCCGCCCTTGATCGAGCCCTCGACGTTCTCCCATCGGACGAAGCATGTCTCGATGGTGGCGATGAAGATCGCGCGATCCTCCGCGCCCTCGGGGGTCTCCCCGTCCGAGTTCGTGGCGTTCGCGATCTCCCGCTGGAAGACCTCGCGGAATGCGGGGCTCCACGCCCGCTTGGTCCAGAGGACGATATCCGTCCCCGGATAGACCTCGGAGATGCCTTGTTCGGCTTTCTCGATGTCGAGTGCGATCGTGTCGAGCTTCATGGTCGTGGGGGCTGCGATGCGTTGAAGGTGCCCCGGCGAGGTGCATCAATCCCCGCCGGAGCGAGAGGGGATGAGAAGATCAGGGAGCCGTGCGGCGGAACAGCCGCAGCGTGACGAGTTCGGTCGTGTCCTTCTTCGCGTGGAAGGGCATCGTACCGATCACGCCTTGAGACTTGCCGGGGGTGTTGCGCTTGCCAGCGCCGAGGTTGCAGTTGATGACCTCCCAGCCGAAGCCGTTGCCGTCCGCATCCTCGAACGCGACGAGGAAGGAGACATCCGAGAAGCTCTCCGCCTCGTCGAAGACCTCCTTGTCGCGATACCAGAACTCGTAGTTCCCCTCGAGGACGGCATCGCCGATCCCGATGTCCTCGGGGGTCGCATAGCCCGCGTCGTCGATGACGTAAAGGCCGTTGTCGTAGTCGAGGCGGAAGGCGGTCATCCGGGCGGTGCGGTCGCCGTTGAACTCGAACGTATCGAGGTGCCCGTTGACCGAGAAGACCCGGTTGGTGGTCGCCGAGGTCTTCGAGGAGGAAGCAGTCGCAGCGAGGCCGGTCTCGGTCGCCCCGAGGAAGCGGAACTCCCCGCGCACCTTGTCGCGCTTGGAACTCTCGATCGAGAAGCCCGCGAAGGCCATCCCCGAGAGTTGCGCGAACAGCGCGGAGTTGACGTACTCCCGCTCGATGGTGATCGATTCGAGGGTCGTGCCGGTGAGGACCTGGTCGAGTTGCTCGACCGTGGCGGAGGTGGAGCTCGCGTCGGTGAACCCGATTCCACGGCAGGCGAGGGTGTCGCCGGATATCCCGGTGATCTTCCAGTATCCGTTGTTGGGGGTAGATGTCCCCGTCCACCCCGCCGCGCGGACGATCTGCCCGACAGCGAAAGCGCCAGACGCCGCCCACGTTCCCACGTCGAGAACGAAGTTCGTCGTAGTCCCCGAGACGAGGACGGTCATCGTCGCGCTGGGGCTCGCGACCGACCCGGCCCACGCGCCCGAGAGCAGAGCGTATTGAAGCCACGTATCGTGCGCGCCGTAGGAGAACTCGACGGCCACGCCGCCGCTCCCCTGCTCGAAGGCGAGGATGTTGTCCACCACCTGCCGGGATCCGTCGATCTCGTCCGACTTGATGATCTCCGGCTCGCGTCCGAGGGAGTCCGAGACGATTCGCGCCTTCTGGTACGCGCCGGTCGGGGGAGTCTTGAAGGTGGACTCCACCGCCCACGCAAGGGTCGTTTGAGAGGCGTCAGATGCGGGGTCTACCATTTCCTTGAGCTCCTAACTGATGATGTCTGCGGAATAGGGCACGGCAACCGTCCTGCGCCAATCCGCCCCGACCCTATGACCGCGATTCACGGTCGGCTCGAGGAGTTCAACGCCATGCACGGAGACCGCGCGAAAAGCATCGTCGATCGCGTCCACCAATTCGAGGAGGCGCGATTCTCCAGTCCCGAAAGGCACGGAGATGTCCACGAAGAAAACGCCCGCCGCGCGGTGCGTTCCCTCCGACTCTCCCGCCTTCTCGGCTTGCCATGTTCCACCCTCGACCACGGCGGCGCGGAGCCATTCCTCGCCAGCCGTCCGCTCGAAGGGGAGATTCTCGTACTGCGTGGCGACCGCCTCGGGGGTCGCCACCTCGACGCGGAGCCGCTGCCGGAGGGTGCCCCCGACCGAGTCGCGGTCGCCGTCGTGGATCGGGCCGACCGGGGCGAGGCGAGTCCGCGCGTCCTCCGCCCAGAACGGGGCATGAACCACGACCTCGAAGAAAGCCCCCGAGATCCCCCGCTTCTCGACCCTCGGCTCTCCGAAGTGGATCGTCCCCACGATCACCGAGCGGAACTCCGAGGCAAGGGCGTCCGCCGCTTCGAGGGCGGTCTCCTCCCCGCTTGCGGTTGGCGCGCGGATCACGACCTCGAGCTCCCCCTCGGCGGAGAGATAGTCGGAGCGCCCGACCTCGGCGAACTCCGTCACCCCGCTCCCGAAGACCACGGAAGCCTCGGCGTGGAGGGTGTTCGCGGGCTGCGTGAACGGGAAGTTGTCGTACCCCACGGAGATCGACTGCGGCGTGCCCCACTGCTCTCGGACTCGCACCCGGATATCCCGAGCGGTCTGAGCGTAGAAGCCGAGTTTCGGGCGGTCGCCTACCTCCGCCTGGAGGATGACCGCCTGGACGAGCCCCCGCGCGTGGAAGCGGAAAACCCGGTTGGGGTTCGCCCGCGCGAGGGTGGAGAAAAGCCCGCGCCCCGAAAGGCCACGAAGGGTCGAGAGAGCCCCCACTGCTCCCGATGATCGTGCGAGGGCGCGGGCAGAAAGCAGGCGGAGGACCGAGATGGCCCCCTCCGCTGTGTTGATGGACGCCTCTCCGCGAGCTCCAACCCCTCGAGTTGCCCCGAGGGAGGCAAGCGCCGAGCAGGTGACGAGCCCCCGAGCGTGGATCGCGAGAGCAGACTGGAGGCTCGCCGGCGCGATCCCCTGCGCCTCGATGAGCCCCTTCGCCTCGATCGCCCGGAGAACGGCGAGGGCGGATTCGAGGGTCTCCGCGCCGATGACGCCGGAGGCCTCGAGCCCTCGGATGACCGAGAGCGGAGCGTGAGCCTGGATGGCGACGAGCCCGCGAGCGTGGGCCTTGATCCTCTCGATGAGCCCGAGCGCCCCGCCAGCGTGGAGGGAGACGATTCCGAGCGCCGAGGAGCGCCGTACCACGCTCAGGGGGGCGTCGGCGGACGCCTCGACCGATCCCTCGGCTTCGAGCCCGCGCGTCGGTGAGAGCGGAGAGGGGGAGCCCTGGGCCTCGACAAGCCCGAAGGCGAGAGCCGCCCGGATCGTGGAGAGGGTCGCCAGCCCCTCGGCGGTGACGAGCCCCCGCGCGTCGATCCCGAACCCGAGACCAACGGAGAGCGGCGTGCGCGCCTGGAGAGACCCCAGCCCGCGAGCCGAAAGACCCCGGACCACGGAGAGGGGCGGGGAAGCCAACGCTCGCACGCCTCCGTGTGCCCCGGCTCCCCGGAGGACGGACATAGGCACGGCCTCCGCGTGGGCACTGGCGAGCGCGTGGGCGCTCCTGGAGGAGATCCGTCCGATCGGCGCGTGGGCCTGGGCGGTCACCCGCATCCGCTTCGCCTTGATCTGCGAGATTCCCGAGGGGATCACCGGTGTGGCGAGAGCCTCGACCCCCGCCTGAGCGCCCGCGTGACGGGTCACCCCGAGTGCCGCCGCCGCCTGGGCTTCGACCAGCCCGCGCCCCTCGATCGTGATCCCCGAGATGGAGGAGACCGGCGCGCGTCCGTGAGCCTCGATCCCGCCCCGCGCGGAAAGCCCGAGGGGCATCAGGGTGTTGAGATTCACGATCTGAATCGCCCGAGCCGAGAAGAGGCAGTTGGCATCGACGTTGCCCCCCGCGTCCTGGTTGTGCTCCAGCGCGATGATGTCCGCCGTGGTCCCCGCCGCCGCGAGGAGTATCGCGTGCGAGCCGGAATAGAGCGAGTTGAGCGCCGGAGCCGCCGGGTCGTATCCCCGGTCGAAGGACATCGACGCGCCTCGGACGAGCTCGACGCCGGTCTGGACCTTGCGCCACATCAGCCGGTGCAGAAGCCGGTCCTGATCCGTGCCGCCCCGCTCCGACGCCGCCTGCCCGAAGAATGCGAACCGCCCGTCCTGGGTGAACCCGATATTCTCCGGGTCCACGCTCGTCGAGTGGGAGAAGGACCCCGCGTCCTTCTCGTCCTCGATCCCCCACGGGATGCGGTCGGCGTCCTGGTCCGCGCGATCCGCTGCCCCCGTCTCCCGCATCATCAGGTAGTCGGCGGTGTCGGGGAGCTTGACGAGTTCGAGGGTCGCGTACTGCCCGACCTGGAACGATCCGCCCTCGTCCTGGTATTGGATCTGAACGTACTTGTTGGCGCTCGTCGCGTTGAAGATCCCCGAGAGGGAGACCATCACATCGTTGCACCCGTCCCGGCGGCGGATCGTGTCGGAGACCTGGGTGAATATCTCCCCGCCATCCCAGAGGACGCGGAACCGGACGTTGGCCCTTTCAGCCGTCGCCGCGCGGCATCGCATCGTCGCCGTAAGCATGTGGTGCCCCGTCAGTTTGCACTTGACGCGGTACATGTTGAGCGGCGAATCGAGAGCGAAGGCGGTACTGTCCTCCTCGTCGATCGCGGCATAGTAGACGTTCTTCCAGAGCCCCGCCGACGCGGGGTTGAAGCCGACCTGGGAGTATCGGCCATAGTACCAATCGGCTTTATCAAGGCGGACAAGCGCGACGCCCACCCGACCGTAGGGGGGGGCAGCGAGAAGCTGCGGAGCCGATGCGCCGCTGGTATCGATGCGCCGAAGTTGAATCTGGATCTGATCGCCAGCCGCGAAGGAGAAGACCCCCCGCCCCATCATCCCCGCAGTCGTCGCGTTGCCCGTCCCAGCGATGTAGGCACTCGCAAGCCCCGGCCCCTGCATCACCCCACCGACCGACACGTTGCCCATGACGAGCCGCCGCCCGACGCCAGCCGCTTGGATCCGTGCCCAATACCAGAGGAGAACGTGGCACGCCTTCAAGACGGTGAGCGTGTTCCCCGACTGCGAGAACCAATCGGCGTCTTCGTGGTCGGTGTTCGTCCACGGGATCGCGAGCGGGGACGCACTGATGTTGGTCGCAGCACCCGAGTAGGTGCAGCGATAACCGGCGACCCGCGCTCCGATCCCGTCTCCCATGATCGCCTAGTCGAATACGATCTGCATGTCGCCGGCGTCGATCTGCGGGGTGTCGTTCTGCGCGATGGTCTTCTGGAGCACCTTCGCGAGCCTGCCCGCACCGTTGCCGATGTTCTCCGCGCCGTTGCCGAGCGAGGTCTCCACCGTGAAGTAGTCGCCGACCGGCGTGATGACGTAGACGATGTCGCCGTCCGCGAGCCCGCTCGGAAGCGAGGCCCCCTCGACCGCGAGGATCTGCACCTCGTCATTGTCGGAGAACCCGTGGTCGGGAGCGATGATCGCATTCGCCTGGAGGGAGTCGTCGCAGACGAACGGCTGCGAAGCCTCGAGGGCCAGCGGGCCGATGAAGTCGAAGGTCGCGTGCGCGGTCGCGCGGCGCATCCCCCAGTACTTCGCCGTCTCGGTCCCCGCGTCGGTCTTCTTGCCGAAGGCGAGGTCGTTGTCGTTGGCGATCGTCTGGCTCGTCAGAGTCCAGTCCGAGGCGTTGCGCGGGATGGACTTCTGCGCGTACCCCGTGTAGGTCAGCGGCAGGCCGACCGCGACGGTTCCCGCCTGCTCCGGCCAGACCGAGAGGAGGTCGCAGAACCAGTTGCCGTCCGCCGTGGACTTGATGATCCCGGTCGCGTCGCCGATGTTATTCAGGCCCGAGTCGTCGTTCAGGAAGATGAGGTTCGCGAGGGCTTGCGCCATCGGATTGGTGAGAGCGGTCATGGTATCAGTCTCCGGTTAGCGGAATTTCGCGTTCACCGCAGCAACGGTCGCTTTGACCCATCCACGGTTCTGGCCTGAGTGGCCCTCTTCGAGAGGGACGATGTAGGGAACGTCGTTCCCGAGATAGGTGAGATCGAACGGGCGCATCCTGAGCATTCCGGCGTCGATGGCCGCCTTCGTGGCCCCCCCCTCCTTGTCGAGCTTCCCGGTCTCTCCGCTCACCTGGCGGTTGAATTCGATCTGCCAGCCGCCGCGAGCGCGACCCTGATCGACCGGCGTGCCCTCGATGCAGCCCTCCGCCACCTCGGCGACGACCATCTTTTGAAGCGGGAGGAGGTGCTCCTCGGGGAGCTTGTCCGCGAACTTCGCGAGGCTCGCCTTGAACTCGAGTTCGTTGGAGAACTTGACCTCCACGGTTAGAGCTCCGTGTAGATCTTCCAGCCGACGACCGTTTCGCCGATCTGGGCCGGTTCAACCGCGAGGATCTGCCGCACCTTGCCGCCCCACGTGACGGTCATGTGAGAGACCACCGTCTGCTCGGGGACGAAGTCGATCGCGTTCGAGCCCTCGCCAGCGGGGAGGAAGACCATCGCCGTCTCGCGCGTCGTCACCTGGCCGGCGGCTCCGTCCGAATCGAACTCCCGGCGCACCATCGCGGGCGGAGAGACATTGACCGTCTCCGCCGTGACCGCCCCGAGCGTGACCGTGCCCTCATCCGTGTCGATCGAGAGGCTCGGGTAGGTGTTGAACACGACCGAAGTCGCGAGGCCCTCCTCGTCGTTCACAGCCCCCCACGCTTCGCGGAGGACTTCGGTTTCGAGGGCGGAAGTCATGCGCGGTAGATCCGGTCGGAGGCGTCGAGCAACGGAGCGAGGAGCGCCATCGCGAGGGAGTATTCCTTCGTGGGCGGATTGCCCGCGCCGGTCCAGTCCTTCTTGATCGTGACCGCGCCCTCGATCCTGATCGTCTTCGACTTGAGCGAGCCGGAGTCGGTGAGGTCGGGGTAGAGGTCGTCGCCGTTCGCCGAGGCGAGAGCGAGGAGGGAGGTCGAACGCCGGAGCACCGCCGGGAGGGGGGAGTATTCGATCCAGTTCCCCTCCGAGTCGTAGACATCGATCTTCGGGTGGGCGAGCGCCTGGTTGTAGATGAGCTTCGCGCCCTTCCAGTTCTCGCCGCCCTCGACATCGATCCGCTGAGTCGCGAGTCGGAGGTGCCGCTCCTTCGCGGAATCGTCGAGCGTCGGGTCGGCTCCGCTCGCGAGGGTCGCCGCGCCCCACTCGTTGCCCGTGCCCGCGAGAGTCTCGGTCGTCGCGATCCCGTTCCCGATGTCGCCGTAGAGCTTCGCCCCGAAGAAGAGGACGGCCCCCTCGATCGAGAGCCCTTCGACATCGGGGTGCTCGGTCGTGCCGGAGCCGTAGGTTGTGCCCGCCGTCCCCGAGAGGTTCACCGCCGCGAGGAGGTTCGTTCTCGACGCTGCCACGCTCGCCCCGATGAACACATGCCCATCGTCTGCGCCGATCACATCCTTGAAGGTGTAGACCTTCGTCCCGATCGTGACCGTCTCGGTATCCGTGGGGATCACCTCGAGGGAGAGCGAGCCGACCGCCTTCGTCCCGAACCAGATCGCCGGGGGCGGGTCTTCCCACTTCTCGAGGTAGGTATCCGCCGCGTCCACGGTCTCGTAGCTCTCGGCGTCCGTCTTGCCGGTGCCGTCCTCGACGACGAGCGCCATCGCTATGCCCCCCCGTATCCGATACGTCATCGATGGAGGCCGCCTTCGCTTTCGGCTTCGGGGCGGGCTCGGGCTTCGGCTCCTTGGGTTTCGCCGCAGCGAGGTAGTCCTCGACCGTCTGGAACCCCGGCCCCTGGAGCAGTTCCGCCGCCTTCGACTCGTCCACGGACACGATGCCCGCAGGCCCGACCAGTTCGATTTCTTTCGCCATCTCGGACTCCGTTCGTGGAAGAGAGGAAGGGGGGAAGAAAGAGGGTGGCGAGGCGGAAGATGGACCCCGCCACCCCGGAAGGGGAGGAGAGAGAATCAGATGCCGAGCACGCGCACGCCGAGCTCGGGACGGTGCACCGCGCGACCCCAGAGGGCATCGACATCCCACAGGGTTTGCTTGTACTCGCGGATCAGCTCCAGCCGGAGGGTGATCCCCGAGAGCGGATCCGAGAGGGAGAAGACCTGCGCCCCGGTCATCTTGTCCGCTTCGCTGAGGACCTGGGTCCGTGAGACGAAGACGAGACAGGAGGGGTGCATGATAAGGGACTGGGTCGCGCTCGCGTCGAACACTCCACCCTTGCCGCCGGCGGAGAACTCCACGGAGGAGTCATCGGCCAGTTCGAGGGAGATCGCCGGCGAGATCGTCAGCGTACCGGTATTGGTCGCGGCGATGTCGAGATCCGCCTGGACCGAGTAGGGCCGGGTGGTGTCGGTGTTGAAGGTGATGATGTCGCCCTGCTTGAAGGCCACCACCTCGCCCGCCGCGCACTCGAGGGTGAGGGTCGTCGCGCCGACAGCCGTCACACCCGAAGTGATCGGGGTGTTGGTGATCGATCCGATCGTGTGCTCCGGCACATCGTCGTCCGCGTACCAGTCGAAGCCGAGCTTCCGACCGATCTCGCCTTCGGTGATGACGCGGGGATCGGCGGACTTCTGGACCTCCGAGAAGGCCGCGAGTTGAGTGAGGGCCGCCTCGCCAGTGAAGTCCATCACGCCGACGCGCCCCGTCTTCGGAGCCTTCGACTCGTTCAGGAGCTTCTTCGCGGCAGCGATGTAGGCCACCGTCCACGGGTCCGAGCCGGAGTTCCCGACCGCGAGGTGGAAGCGGTAGTACATCTCCCAGAGCGACTGGTTGATCTTGGTCGCGAGACCATCGACCACCGCCTCGAGACCCATCGGGACGAAAGTCTTGTCCTTCTGGATCTTCTGGATGTCCTGATCGGTCATCCCGAAGTCGTCGTGATACCACTGATCGACCACGACGGGGACGGTGGCAACCGTCCGATTCGTGGGCGCGGGCAGGACGTTGCTCGGGGTCAGCGAGGACGGAGTCGAGACCCACGGCACGGGCACGTTGATCGTGTCGCCGTACTTGACCTCGCCGGTCGAGTAATCCTTGTTGGCGACTTGCGGAAGGATGAGGCGCGGGCGCAGAACCTTGAGGGCTCGCGCGACGATCTTCGGAGCGATGTCCGAGAAGGTGTTGGAAACAGCAGTCATGGCGGAATCTCCTTGAGGGGAGGAAGGGTTAGGAAAAGGTCAATCCTCCGCCCGAGTCCGTCACGGTTCCCAGCCGGTTGCGGCGCGTCACGCTCTCCGCAGTCTCGCGCGGTGCATCTCGCCTCCGCGCGTTCGAGTTGTCAGGAAGGGTATCTCTCGGCCTGGTGGCCGGTCAGTCTCTCGCGAGCCCGTGCTCGGCGATCTTGTCGAGGTCATCGACGGTAATCGGCTCGTCGCTGGCGAGGTGGTGCGGCCCGCTCGCGGGCTTACTCCGCTCCGCTCCGCCCAATCCACCGCCGACGCCGCCGGCACCCGAGGCACCGTCCGGGTCGAGCAGGATCTTGAAGCGGGAGTCTCCGGCGAGTTCCGCCGCGAGTTCCGCCGCCGTCATGGGCTGGGCGCTCGAATTCAGGCGCTCGGTTCCGTCGCGGACGACCTGCGTCCTGCCTGGGGAGCCGTTGTCGCTCGGGAGGTAGTTGAGGCTCGGTTCGATGTTCGCGAGCATCAGATCGGCGTGCTCGGAGAACCCCGCATCCTTCAGAGCGGCGAGAGCATCCTCCCGCACGACCCGGATGTGGAGGTCCCGAAGCAGCTTCGCGTTCTCGCCGTCCCGACCCTCGAGGGCCACCCGATGCGCCTCGACGAGTTCCTTTTTCTGCGTCTCCCACTCCCCGGCGGCCTTCGAGCCCTTGCGGGCCGAGGTCAGGCTTTCCCGGAGATCCTCAGCCTCTTCGAGAGCGGCTTTCGCCTCGTCAGGGGTGATGTCACCGTAGCGGGCGAGGGTTCGCTCCGCTTTCCGGGTCGATTCGAGGGCGCGGGTGAGCTTCGCAGTGTTCGCCACCCCCCAGCCGCCGACGCGGGCCGTGTCGAGCCGCAGAAACGGCTTCCCGTCGTTGAATTCGTCGATCTCGTCCTGAGTCGCCTCGACGTAGACATCCCGCACCGACACGGTGGCGTCCTCGGGAATCTCGTCAAGGCTGGAGATGATCGGTTTCAGTCGTGCCATTTTCGGGACTCCTGCGGGCATCACGCCCGCGATGGGGCATCACGCCCCAGCCTCTCGAACTTCTCATGCTCTGGCATAGCGAAACGGGCGCGGCGAATCAACCCCCTTCTCGGCGCGCGAGTTCCGCGAGGGTGAGCGTGTCCCCGGTCGGCCCGGTGAACTTCTTCACGTTGAGCCCGCCCCGCCAGAGTTTCGCGCGACGCGGCCCGAGGGCGTCCTCCACGTAATGCCGCGTCTCGGGGTCGGCGTCCATCTTCTCGAGCCACCCCTGGTAGGTCGTGCCGCCCTTCACCGGGCCGGT
>Ga0233437_1005505_pt1 | contig 13656 bp, 9 predicted proteins | sample SI_122_August201_FD_182714 | JGI IMG/M metagenome (GOLD analysis project Ga0233437, IMG submission 182714) | Seawater microbial communities from Saanich Inlet, British Columbia, Canada - SI_122_August2016_200_MG | ecosystem: Environmental > Aquatic > Marine > Inlet | place: Canada: British... | reverse complement strand
TCATATTCTTCCGAATCTTCAATTGTAAGATGTTCAAGCTCAATAGTTTTTGCAGATACAGTGGCTGTCCAGGATCTCAGTGCATTTTCCAGTTCCCTGGTATTGCCAGGCCAATCATGTGCTTTTAGTCGTTTTAAAACTTCGGGTGAAATTAGCTTGGGATCAGTTCTTAATTCGGTTGCTGATTTGGATAGAAAATGGCTAATTAACAGTGGAATATCATCCCGTATTTCATTGAGGGTTGGCATCACCAAGGAAGCGACGTTTAAGCGGTAGAACAAATCAGCCCTGAACTCACCTGATTCTATCTTGAAAATCAGATTTTGATTTGTTGCTGCAAGTATACGTACATTGATTTTATGACTTTTGGCTGCACCAATCGGTCTGACTTCTTGATTCTGAAGGACTCTTAAAAGTTTGGTCTGTAATGATAAGGGAAGATCACCGATTTCATCCAGGAATATGGTGCTGCCTTCCGCTCGATCAAACAATCCTTTTCTCTGTCTATCGGCGCCTGTGAAGGCCCCTTTACTATGTCCAAAAAGTTCACTTTCTAAAAGTCCTTCTGGCAAAGCCGGGCAATTCACAGTAATCATCGATTTGTGACAACGGTTGCTGATCTCATGAATGGCGTTAGCAGCCAAGTCTTTTCCTGTTCCCGTTTCACCGGTAATTAATACAGGAACATCCGTTTTGGCCAGTGTTTCGATTTGCTGGTGAATTGTCTGCATTCGGCTACTTTTACCCACCAGGGATTTCAAAACGCCCTGTTCAGTGATTTGTTTCTGTAACCGATTGTTCTCGCTTAGTAGTCGATTTCGTTCAAACCCTTTTTTTAAGAGTCGAACCAGGTTATCAAAATCAAATGGTTTTTGAATAAAGTCGTAAGCCCCCTGTTTTAGAGCTTTTACAGCAATTTCAATTGTACCATAAGCAGTCATCATAATCACAGATAAGGCGGGGTCGTGTTCTACAATATTTTTCAGCAGGGTCAACCCATCCATTCCCGGCATATTGATATCGGTCAAAGCCACATCTACCGGCTCATTTCGTATGACTCGCATTGCCTCTTTTCCGTCAGTTGCTGTTAGTACGGTACATTCCAATTCTTGCGAGATCGATCGTTTCAAACCAGAAAGCAAATCAGCCTCATCATCTACAATTAACAAAATATCTTTCATAGCTTTTATTAGACAGCACTGGTTAAAGAATTGTTGTAATCAACAGGCAATGTTATATAAAAGGTGGTTCCAGTACCAGGTTGACTGGAAACGGATAAGTTCCCGTTATGTTGCTGAATGATTCCATAACTTACTGATAATCCAAGCCCTGTACCTTTCCCTCGTTCTTTAGTAGTAAAAAATGGCTCAAAGATTATATCCAGTTTGTCATCAGGAATTCCGTATCCGGAATCGGCCATAATGATCATAATCTGTTTTTTCTTCAAATTCAATTGTGTAACCAAGTTCAAATCGCCTCCTTCCGGCATGGCTTGTATACTGTTCAACAACAGATTCATAAACACCTGCTTAATTTTATCTTCATCGAAAACGATATCTTCAATATTAGAATCCAAATTTGCTAATACTGTAATATTTTGTTTTTTCATCTGGTTCTGAAGTACTGACAGAATTTCATTCAAGCATTCATGAATATCCGCTTTTTTCATTTGGGTATCTGAAACCCTGGCAAAATTCAAAAGCGATTCCACAATCGTTTTACAGCTGTTAGCGTGTTTTTGGATCACTTGAGTATCTTCTTGGATTTGAGAACTGGATTCTCTATTTTTTAAGATTAAATCGCCATAACAAAGAATCACCCCTAAAGGATTGTTGATTTCATGTGCAATCCCCGCCGCCAATTGACCGACTGAAGCCATTTTTTCTGTTTGAGCCAGATGCTTGGACAGTTTTCTCTCTTCAGTCACATCTCTGAACACTCCTTCAATTCCGATAAAATCAGTTTCTTCATCCAGCAAGCGGTTTGCGGAGACAAGGCAGGTTATCAGTTCCCCTGATTTTGTAACCAACTTATACTCGGCATTAACGATAGAAGAGCCATTCCTGAGTATATCAAACACTTTCATGGCTTCAGTGCCGGAGTAAAAAAGGTCTTTGAATTGAACATCGGCCGTATACTCTTCTGGCTCTCCTAACCGAAATAATGAGACACCTGCCTTGTTTAAATCGGTTAGCATTCCTTGACTGTCACACACAAAAATAGCATCAGGTGAGGCCTGAAACAGGGCTTTATATTTTGTTTCAGAGCTTTTCAACTCATCATGTACAGATTTCAAGTTTGAGGCCGCAATCTCAATGGCATCTTTAATTTGAGTAAATTCATCGCTGGAGTTAATTTTTTTAATTTCTGTTTCCTGCCTGTCATCAGAATGAATACTTTTGAGAGTCAGCAGTAATCTTTTCAATTGCTGTACTACCGTCCTATTAAATAAAAGTGCAAACAAAGCGAACAGTGAAAACAGGGAAATAAATCCAAAGAGAAAAACCCATGCTGTTTTTTCCTTAATCAGAAGATTTGTACTATCCATGGGGATGTAAATGGTATCTGCCCCCACAATATCCCCGGCGGTAAACCCATAACTGTGCTCAGTCCCATACAGGTCTAACATTTCCTTGGGCGCATCTACCGGATTTCCATGGCAGACTAAGCATTCATGTTCTGCCCAGATAGGAGTCATCCGTACATAGAAAGTACCACCTTCTTTTTTAATCATTCCTTCCCATTGTTTTTTTTCCCTATGATTCGAAAACCATCTCAACATCTTGTTCTCAAATTCATCCGCTTTATTTACAAAGTTTCTGGGATTATTGGCTGCACGCTTATATATAAATTCGGGATAACTCTTCTTTAAATTATTCATGATTTGTCTGGATATATATGACGTTGACATAGCCTCAAGAATAAATTGATCAGAAGTAAGACTCTCTCTGATCTTTGGACGAAGGTTATCCTTAACATAGGAACGGATCGATGAAGCAGCTGATAAGAATATTTCGGTCTTATTATATACCGAAGTTATTGCTTGATGTTGAAGGTTCATATACTGGTACCAGGACGCTCCGACACAGCAGATCATTAGTATTATCGCTGCTCCAAGGTAATATTGGGTTTTGATGCTCAGTCTGTTCATGTCGAAACCTCTAATCGGTGGGTGTCTGAGTGCTGTAATACCTTAAATCTTTTGTTTGGTGAAATATCTTTTTTCCTGGAAGACATACTAGTCTAGTTTCTGATAATTTTCCACCAACGTTGAAGCAAAAAGAAAATTCTCAATAAAACCAGCCTTTGTGAAACCTATAACCGGAGATCAGATGATTTTTCAGTCCATCATACCGATTCGACCTACTGGTCAGTTTTTATAATTTACTAAATTTGTAGCAAAAAATCAATTAACAGAAAGCCCCGATTTAAATAGCATTTTTAAAAATACTTTCCGAGAGAACTTACGGAGAAAATCTGTCCAGGCTTATTTAGCTTTTGACAACAAAAGAGCTGCCCTGATGAGGCGTTGGTATTCAGAACTATAAAGGGGAAATCAATGAATTCAAAAAAACTTTTTCAACCAGGCGGAAATGCCAAAATATTTCTGGTATTCGCACTCAGTTTTACAATTTTCATTGCTGCTGTTCTGGTTGCCCATCTCATCCAGACAGCTTTTGGCCGGGTTGAGGTTTCAAACGTTTATTACAAAAATTATAACGGGAAAAACATCAGGGCCAAACTTTTCAGACCCATATCCGCCAATGCCGGCAATCCCATGCCCGGGGTGGTCTTCATTCATGGTTATCAGAACAACCGGGAGAGCGGAGATGCGTATAATATCGAAATGGCCAGAAGAGGTTTTGTCGTCCTGGGCATAGACGCAATCGGCAGAGGCAACTCCGATGTGCCACATGACCTTGAAGATCCGAACTTTGACAGTACTTTTGGAACCCGCTCCTCAGTTGAATACCTGCGTGCCCTTTCTTTTGTCAGGAAATCATCTCTTGGCATCATGGGGCACAGCATGGGGGCAAAATTCGCTTATCAAGTTGCTTTGGAAGATCCGGACATCCGTGCCGTTGTGATCATCGGCAGTGCGTATGACGAGCAAGCCACCCTTGATAACCCCAAAAATATGCTGATGATTATTGGAGAGCTGGACGAATTCAGGGATTTCTTCACCCACACCAAAAACCTCGTCGAGGAATGGATGCTGACCAAAGCCACCCTGAAGGCCTTCCCCGATGAACAGCCGCAGTTCGACAGGCTCTATGGAGATTTCGCGCAAGGAACGGCTAGAAAGGTCTTCATGCCCAGGATCAGTCATATTCAGGAATCCCATAGCCCGATCTGTATTGCTGAAGCGCTGGAATGGATGAAATCCTCCCTGCACCCACCCACAGAACACTGGACGGACCCCAGTGATCAGTTATGGCCGATAAAGGAGGGCCTGACCTTGTTGGCCATGCTGGCTTGCTTTATCTGCATCATGCCCATCGGTCTCTTGTTGTTAAAGACCGACTTTTTCTCTGTCATCCGAGGGCCGGCCCAGGTTAAATTTTCTGCCACGACAAAGGACTTTATCAAGGGAGCTACTGTCAATGGGCTGTTAATGTGGCTTTATCTACCATTGATTATGACCCTTTTTGCTGTCCATAAATTTGTGATCCCTGTGGACTCTGTTTTTCCGATGCTCCTGGTGGATGCAATTGTCTGGTGGTTTGTCTGGATCAATATCTTCGGCCTGATCCTTTTTGGCAGGTGGTATAAAAAAAGAAAGGATGCGCTCGGGCTGAGCCTGGCGGACTTAAGCGTATTCTACAGTGAAAGTGGTTTTTATTTGGGAAAGGAGAGACTTATCAAGACGGTGCTCCTGGGCCTGGGACTGTTTATGTTTCTCTATTTGAGTGAAACCCTCTCGGAACGACTTTTTTTAATCGATTTCAGGTTTATCTACCCGTTGGTCAGCGACTTAACACTTTACCGTGTCGGCATGTTTCTGCTTTATTTCCCCTTTATATTGTTCGGGTTTCTGGTCTTAACACTTTTTGTTCACGGTCAGATTCGACGACCTCAAAAGGAGAGCTGGCTGAAGACCTATTTTTTCTGGACGGGATCGAATATAGTTGCGCTGATCACACCCCTGTTTCTATTTCTTCTGGTTCAGTATGTGCCACTGTTATCAACAGGATTCATACCGTTTGAAGGTCCGGGAGGTGTTTTTGTGGTCTTCATCCTGGAGCTGTTCTTCATCATGCTGACACTGACCATCGTGATGGCCCTCTCAACCTGGTTTTACCAGATCACAGGCAAGATCTATCTCAGTGCGCTGATGAATGCCTTGATCGTTACCTGGCTGTTTGCCTCGTCCCAGGTAATCGCACCGATACCCTGAAGTTGACAACCAGACCATCATGCACTCACGGGCACAATGACTGACGAAAGAATTCGTGGGAGATTGCCCCGTGAACTTCGAGTCTCTGTAGTGAGTCTTTCCTGGCACAAACGGCAGCCATTCCAGGTATTGGCTGTTTTGAAGGAGCGGTTCCGGGGGCAGTGCGAGATGTGAGAGTCGGGGGCATCAGTCTGGAATATTCAATCGGTCAACTCCCTGTTATCTGGTTCAGTTTTTCGGGTCTGCTTCCATCTGTTCACTATTTTAGCAGTGACCCCCATGATCCCCCAGGGAGTGTATCTGGCTGCGAATAACAAGTACAAGATGATTATCCACCAAATGAACAATTCCGCGATTCCACCATAGTTCAAGATTATTTCATTAAAAAGATGGACAATACCGATGCCGATAAAAGGTCCGATAAACGTTCCCAAACCGCCTACCAGAATCGCCAGGAAAGTTTTGATCGAAACGTTGATCAGGTGCAGACAACTTTCAGGGCTGACCACATTTATCCAGAGAGCGAGTAATGACCCGGCTATACCGGCAAAAAAACCAGATAAAGCGATGATAACGGTCTTGGTTCCCGGTACCCAGAATCCCAGATAGGCAACACGCTCCGGATCGTTTCGGATTCCCAGGAGAACAGTCCCAAAGGGTGTTTTGGTGAGAAACCACATCAACCAAATAGATATGACGATAATGACAATGGCGAAATAGTAAAAAGATGCTTTGTCGCCCATATCAAAAGACCCCATTCCGGGGATGCTTAAAGGCGGGACCGAATAACTTGAGAAACCGCTCTCACCTCCTGTTATTTCGCGGAATTTAAGAACGATGCCGTACATCAGCTCGTTAAAAGCGATTGTCAGTAAAGTAAAGTAAATCCCACCGATTCTCACCAGAAATGGACTCAAAATCAAGCCAAGCAGACCGGATGCGAATCCACCCAACAGCAGAGCTAAAAGGAGGGGCAAGCCTTTAATATAAAACAACCCCAACGCAGTCGCGTAGGCCCCGCAACCATAAAACAGAGCATGACCGAAACTGAAAAGACCCGCCGTCAGCAACATGTTTAAACTGACAGCAAACAAAACATTGATACCAAACCCCACCAGAATATCCGCATTAAAAACACCGAGAGTCCTCGGGACCATAAATAGTATCCCCAGGAGCACAACACCAAAAACCCATTTCCCGTTGTGCTTTTTCATCCTCTTTTTCCAAAAAGACCGGTGGGTTTAAAAGACAAGACCAGGACCATAATCAAAAACATCAGAATGGGCGCCAGTTTAGGCATGAACTGAACACCATAAGAGTGCAACTCCCCAAACAGCAAAGCAACCACAAAAGCGCCGGGGAGACTGCCCAATCCCCCTACAATTACCACTACGAAAGTTTCCAAAGCCCACTGATACGCAAATCCAGCATTGACAAAAAATATGGGGGTCAAAGCCACACCGGCCACACCGGCCAACCAGGTGCTGATTCCAAATACCAGGGTGAATATCAGAGGAATGTTGACCCCCAGTGCATTAACCATATCAGAATCGGAAACTGCCCCACGCAGTATCAACCCCAACCGGGTTAAATAAATAATCATGGCCAGGAAAATCAGAACCACAAGGGACAAACCGATGATGAAAATTCGGTAGATTGGATAACTAAGCCCGCCGATAGAAACAACCCCCTGGAGTAGCCGGGGAGTTTCAATCCACAGAGACCTGCTCCAGAAAAGCGAAATACTGGTTAAGATGATCAGGGCGATTCCTAGAGTCGGCAGTACTTGTCCGATATAACCTAGCTCATTGTGTTCCAGGTTTCTCAAGAAAAATCTTTCGGCCAGCATACCGACAAGAGCAACTGCCAGCGGCGCCAGCAAAAGAGAGATCCAGAAACTACCGGTGATCCCCAGAAACGTGGCACAGAAATAGGCCCCCAGCATAAAGAAAAAAGCATGGCTCAGATTCAAAAACCCCATCATTCCATAGATCAGGGTCAGGCCTGATGAAACCAGGAAAAGCAGCATCCCGTACCCCAGGCCATTGAGGCCTTGCGTGATATAAAGGGCAACCAGTGGGCTCATTACTTTAAACTCCGTTTACAGCGCTCAAATTCAGGACTGTTCATGCACATTATCTTATATTTCGCCGATGTCACCAATTTAAACATGCAAAAATAAGGGGACACGTTACGAGTTTTGCGCGGAAAAAAAATTATGTGCCGGTGGAAGAACATGTCCCCTCATTTTTGCTTGATAGTAGAATCCACCCTTGAAAGAATTTAGGGAATCGAAGGGGGCATTGATAAATCCACATTTTGGCGAATTTCTGAACATCACAAATTCCCCCTCCTTTAGCAATTTGGACTGTCAGTCATTAACCCGACAGTTTTTGTTTTTAGTGACTGAGAGCAGGAGATGAGAGACAAACGGATTTGTTTTGCGGCGAGGGTCGGGGGTTGCATTCATGCAACCCAATTATTATACTTCCAGGTATTTGGCACGGATTTCGGGTTGGGCCTCGAGTTCTGCCACCGTCCCCTCAAAACCAAGATGCGCTTTCCCCATCAGGTAAATACGATCGGCCAGGGACATGGCAACCTTCAGATTGTGTTCCACAAAAAGGATGGCGACACCGGTTTTGGCGATTTCTGCCAGGATATCCCTGACTTCTCTGGTCATCCCCGGAGAGAGGCCTTCGGTGGGCTCATCCACCAGTATCAAACTCGGGTTGCCCATCAGAGAGCGGGCGATGGTCAACATTTGCTGTTCACCGCCTGACAGGGTGATAGCATTCTGGTTGGTTCTTTCAGCAAGAATGGGGAAGTGCTTATAAACCCGTTCCAACGGCCATCTGTTCTCATCTTTTATTTTCCGCTTGTCTCCCGTCTTCATACCCATGGAGAGATTATCAAGCACTGTCAAATTCGGGAAAATGCGTCTCTCTTCGGGTACATAGGCAATTCCAGATTTGGCGACCTTGAACGGTGGGAATCCAAAGATACTCTGACCTTCGAAATTAATGGTTCCCGTTCTCGGTTTGGCCAATCCCATGATACTTTTCAGGGTCGTACTCTTCCCCATGCCATTTCGACCCAACAGGGCCACCGTTTCCCCCTCGCTCACGGTAAGATTCGCATCTCTTAAAGCATGCACGGCCCCGTAAAAGGTGTTCAGGTTTTCAATTTCAAGCATCATTCGTCATCCTCCATTGCACCCAGGTAGGCATCTTTGACTTCTTGGTTGTTTTTAATATCGTCGGGCAAGCCACTGGCCAGTATTTCCCCATGATGAAGGACTGTGATTCGGTCCGCCAGAGAAAATACAACATCCATGTCGTGTTCGATAATGACCATGGATTTATTTTCAGTCAGCTGCTTGATCAGTCCAACAGTATATTCTGTCTCATCTTTGGAGATGCCGGCAGTCGGTTCATCCAGCATCACCAGTTCCGGATCGGTTGCCATGGCCATGCTGATCTCCAAGGCGCGATGTTTCCCATACGATAACATCTCCGCCGGCGTATCCCGGTACTCGTCCAGATTGATGCGATTGAGCACATCGTCGGTTTCCTTTGTGATCTCGGTCATTTTATCAAGATTACGAAACATATTGTAACGAATCCCTCTCTTGGACAGAATTCCCATGCGAATATTCTGGAAAACCGTCAGTCTGTGAAAGGTACTGGTGATCTGAAAGGAACGTCCCATACCCAGACGGGTTATTTCATGGGGTTGTGATGACGTAATATCATGTTCCTTGAATAGTATTTTTCCATTGCTGGGAATATAGGTTCCGGTAATGGCATTGAAGAGGGTCGTTTTTCCGGCGCCGTTCGGCCCTATGATAGCGTGCCGCTCTCCTTCCCTGATGTCAAGATTGACATCAGTGAGTGCCTGCAGTCCGGAAAAATCATGGGAAAGATTTTTTGTTTCCAAAATCAATTTCATATCTTTTGCCTCCGTAATAACCATTTTGCTTTGACTATACGCATCATCCCGACCACCCCCGAGGGTGCAAACATGACGACCAGTATCAGTACGATACCGCTTACAAGACTGAACCGGTCGGTGTAAAGGGTCACAACCTCTTCCAGCAACATCATAATACCCGCTCCCCAGATCGGCCCGAAAAAGCTGCCTACACCCCCAATCACCGTCATAATGAGCGGTGCAAAGGAAGTCAGGATCGAAAAAACACCATCAGATGAGACCAGGTTCTGAAACAGGGCATAGACGGCACCCGCCACTCCTGCAAACGAACTCGAAACAACCAGAACAAGGGCCTTAGTGTGTGTCACCCTGAATCCCATATAATTCACTCGCATGGAATTGTCCCGGATCGCAATGATCACGGTTCCAAACGGCGTTTTTGTCAGGAACCAGAGGGCCCACATACTAACCAGCAGGACAACCAGGGCAAAGTAATAGAAATTCAGAGGATCTGTCATGTCGAAGGAAACAACTCCGGGAATACTGAAGTCAGGGGTGGGAAAGCCCCCGATGCCATCTTCTCCCCCGGTAATATCTCTCAACTTCAGAGAGAGGGTATACATTAGCATACCGAACGCCAGGGTCAGCATGGTAAACGCCGTACCACTCGCCCGGACCAGTATAGGACAAAGAATCAGCGCAAACACTGCGGAGGCTGCAATGCCGATTAAAATCGAAACCAGCAAAGGCAAGCCTTCTATGTGAGTCAGGGACAAAGCGGTTGCATACGCACCGACCCCAAAAAACATGGCATGACCAAAACTAAGCAGCCCGGTAAAACCGAGCAGCAGATTAACCGTCAGGGCAAACAGGGACATAATCCCGAATATAACGACGACGTTGGTATAATAGGCTCCGAAAAGAAAGGGGTATGCCAGTAGAAAAACAAGCAGCACTATCCAGAAAATCCAAGTTAGCTTTTTTGTCATTATTCTCTTTCTCCAAAAAGGCCCATTGGTTTAATAATCAGGACAATGGCCATAAAAATAAACATCAGGACAGGGGCGAGTTGAGAAACAAACTGGATGCCGTAGGAATTTAAAAAGCCAAAGATCAGCGAAACCAGAAAAGCCCCTCCCAGACTGCCAAATCCGCCTGTAATCACTACCAAAAAAGCGTCCATGCCGATCTGATCCGCTAATCCCGGAAAAACCGTAATAATGGGTGCTATCGCTACTCCGGCCACACCAGCCATCCAGGTTCCAATCGCAAAAACCATGGAGAAGATCACCGGGATATTGATTCCCAGGGCGTTGACCATATCGGCATCGTTGACTGCCGCACGTACGATCATACCCAACCGGGTTTTAAAAAGGATCAGAAACAGAATGATCAAGACCAGCAGGGACATACCAATCACAAAAAGTCGATAAATCGGATAGTTGATGCCTGCAATGGAAACCATCCCCTCCAGCATTTCAGGAGGCGGCAGGGGTAGACTCTCAGTTCCCCAGAAATACTGGACCGATTCCAGAATGATCAACATGAGCCCGACGGTCACCAACAGTTCCCCCACATGGCCAAAGGCCCGTAGTCTCCTTAACATAAGCCGTTCCACCAGCACCCCGACCACCGCCGTGGCCAGCGGGGCAATCAGTAGTCCCATCCAGAAACTGCCGGTCATTTGCACTACCTGGTAGCAAAAATAGCTGGACAGCATGAAAAATGACGCATGGGCAAGATTCAGGATCCCCATCATGCCAAAAATTAACGTCAGACCGGAGGCCACCAGAAAGAGCAACATCCCGTATGCGAGCCCATGCAGGCCTTGAGCGATATATACCGCTGTCATCGAATCCATTTAATAGCTCCTCACATATAAAAAAAGTGCCTGAATGAACCCTAAGAATATATTCCAGGCACTTCTTTGCAAAATACCACCCCGAATCCGTTTTGAATACGTATCAAACCGAGGTTGGAAATTATTATCAATTATTTACCACACAGCTTCTCACCTGCCGCAGGAGGAACCAGGACTGCCGGCACGACGGCTGTAGGTCCTGTCATACTGGTACCTTTATAAAAGTAATAGGGTGGAATGTTAAACATGACTTTTTGCTTGTCAGGTTCAACATATTCCTCAATATAGAGATCATGAATCGATTTGTGGTCGCAGGGCCGCATGGTATAAACTGTCCCATTGACATCTTTCCAGCGGTCGCTCTCCCAAACTTCGATAATTTTCTCAGGATCCAACGTACGGGCTCTTTCGATGACGCTCAGCAGCCAATATGTGTGCATCCTGTAAGCACCCATGGTTCCGGATCCATGTACATATGTGGCAGTGTTAAACGGTTTCTTCCACTTAGGATATTGATCTCGCCAGGCTTTATAATATTTTATCTGCTCGGGCGTTTTGAATTGCGGCGGTTCGGAACCGAACTGGGCGACATGGACGAGTCCCTTGGTTTTCGCAACCCCCACTTCAAGAAGAAAGGGGGGGTTGTTAATGAAAGTGTTGGCTACAGGCAGATCAACGCCCATTGCCCTGGCCTGCTTAAGCAGGTTTGCTGCATCAGGAATCCAGTCACCCGTATAAATGACTTCAGCTTTGGAAGCTTGAATTTTAGTCATATAGGGTGCGAAATCTGTCAAAAAGAGCTTATGGTAATCTTCCCCCACAATTTTAGCTTTGGGGTAAAACTCCTTCAGACCGGCCTTGAAACCGGCGGCCATGGCATGACCGAAGAGGTAATCCTGTCCCAGGATGTAAAACTTGGTCTCCTTCTTGCGGATTTTACCGTAATAGTAAGCAGCGGACTTGCCTATCTGGGTGGCACCATAAGAGGTCATAAAAGAATAACGGGTAAAGTTGGGGACTTCATACAGCGCATCTGTCAGAGAGGCTGTATTAACAGCAATCGTTTTGTACTTCTTGGCCACCTGGTTGATGATTTTCATCAAATGACTACCATTGGTTCCCCAGAGCACATGCACCTTGTTCTTCAAAATCATTCTTTCGGAAATCTTTTTAGCCATGGGAACTTTACTCTGGTGATCCGCCTTAATGACCTGCACCAGTTTCTTCTTACCGTCAACCCAGATGCCACCCCTGGCGTTGATATCATGCGCCACGGACTGGACACTGGCGAAATATATATTACCCACCTCAGCTGCTGGTCCGGAAAACGATGCCACAATGGCAATCTTGATAGTATCCCCGGTGGGAACAATGGGGTTGCCCGGATCAAAATCAGACATATCACCCATCTTATTCGCATCAAACCCGGGCATGGCCAGAGCAGTCTGGGCCAGACTAAAAATGCCCAAAGAGGCCAGCAAAACAAATATTGATAAAAACTTTTTGGTAACCCTCATTTTTTCTCCTTTTTCTGATAAATTGAAAATCCAAACGGGAATGACAGAGTCCAAAATCTAACAATATTAACAAAGACTGTAAAAAATTCCTGTGCTTGCGTTTTTCTCCTCCCTTAAGTTGTTGAGGGGTTCTGTTTTAAAAAAATTAAAACAGTTATGTTAAAGGTTTATTTTCAATACGTTAACTCCAAGTACCAAAAATTTAATCCTTCATGGCACAACCAAGCTAAATGTCTATTTAATGGAATATGTGACATATGTCAATTAAAAAATAGTTAGAAATGAACTGAATCATGGATAGAATGAACGAGGAAAGACTATTCAGAGGCATTTAAAGTTTACTACTTATGTGAGGATTCTCAAAATCCGAATATCCGGGAAGAAAAGATTGCATTCAGAATCAAAAATGGAAGCTGCCACGCCCTCATCAAACACCGCTAACCCGGGATGAGAGGGAACTGGCTGACTTGGTTGATTTCTATGACGAGGCGTAACTTCAGGGGGACACTCACCCGGTCGGTACTTTTTGACGGGAGTAACAACTGTGCTAAATCTTAAAACGAAGTGGTCTGCGTATAAAGCGCCAGGATACCATTTTGCTTGTTAATCTCGGCTTTAGTCTGCTCACCGCAGATAACCCGTTCGATCAATTCTATAATTGAATTCCCCACGTCATCCAGGGTCCCGCCTTCCAGTACGATACCGGCATTGATGTCCATATCGTCTTGCATACGTTGATATAACCGACCGGTACTAGCCACTTTGATCACGGGCGCGATCGGAAACCCTAGCGGAGTTCCCCTGCCGGTTGAAAAAATCAGGATCTGAGCACCGCAGGCGGCCAGACCGGTGATTGATTCGGCATCATATCCCGGACCATCCATGATAATGACCCCCTTCTTTGTTGGTATCTCGGCATAGTCAACCACCTGCTGAATCGGTCGTGA
>Ga0233437_1005504_pt1 | contig 13656 bp, 15 predicted proteins | sample SI_122_August201_FD_182714 | JGI IMG/M metagenome (GOLD analysis project Ga0233437, IMG submission 182714) | Seawater microbial communities from Saanich Inlet, British Columbia, Canada - SI_122_August2016_200_MG | ecosystem: Environmental > Aquatic > Marine > Inlet | place: Canada: British... | reverse complement strand
GAGGCGGGTAATCAAGTAGGGCTTCTTGATTACCCGCCTCTTTTCGTTGCATCTGATCCCCTCACGTAAGAACCTGTGAAGGATTATGGGTGCTCGGCACGGTGTTTGTCTAGCCCTAATATGCACCGCATATAGAACCGTGCTAATTGCTGATTACTTCTTTAAATGGTTATATACCGTATGGCGAAACACCCAGCAGCTTAGAAAGTCGAGACTTTGCGAATGACAGTCACCACAAAAAGACAACTTTCAATTGTAGAAAAACGAGAACAGCTAAATCTCGATGGCTTGCAGGATCTGTTTCAAGTGCCAAGGTTGTCGAAACCAGAAATGCACTTGCTTCTTAAACCATTTTTTCTTATGGATCGCCACGCTGACAGGTTCAAGCCAATTGAACATGTTTATTCTGTTGTTGAAAACGGCAAAGCTGTTACTCGTGGATGGACTGTTCAACCTCACTTCAAGTACGGACTGCCAGGACCTTTTGACAGGGATGTAACTATAACGATTTACCAGATCGTTAATGAAGAGTACTTTTCAAAGCGGGTTCCTGTTCCCCGGATTATGCCTATTGGTACTCTTCGTGGCTTTTCAGAAAGGATGGGTATTGCGCCAAGTGGGCAAAATATCGCAGCTATTAAGGAAAGTCTTAGAAGACTTAAAAACACCCTTGCTGACTGCGAGGAAACCTTCTTTGATAACAAAAAACATCGCTATTTGAGTCTTTCTTTTCGATTGCTGCAAGGTGTTGGGTTCGCTGGTGAAGATTCTGGAAATGGCACAAAGCATGAGGAAAACTTCGTAGTTTTTGATGATGCGATTTTGAGAAATCTCAATACTGGCTACGTTACAATCGTGGACCTGGATTGTTACCAGTCCTTGCGTACAAACATTGCAAAACAACTCTATACACATCTCTCTTACAGATTTTTCGTTGAAGCAAAAGACGGGGAAGATAGTTGGACTGTTGATTATGGTTGGCTCTCAATTCATCTCGGAGTCAAGAGCCAAACTGAATTAAGGTATGCAAAACACCAGCTAAAAACCGCTCACGATGAGCTTAAACAGTTAGGTTACATCGCAGATTATAAGTGGGATGGTTGGCGAATTGTTTATCGACCAGGTCATGTATGGAGAGGCGAGCAACTGCGCCGGAAGAGCGGTAAGGCTCGACAGCCGATAGCGATCAAAGCTAAACCAGAGCGGCAATCTAAATCAGCGGAACCAGTACAACCGCATGATCGTTTTCTTCCTGCTCTTGTCGCCTTTGCTAGTGGATTGGCTATTGGCGCCGACAAGCTAAAGGCTCTTGGTCTGACTACCGAAGATGCTATAGCGCTTTGTCAGGAACGTGGCATAGCTCTCAGAAACCCGTAACTCATGCCGCGATGTTTGGCCCACAATTTCTTGCCAAGTGCGATGTTTGGCCCACAAAGTGCGATGTTTGGCCCACGCTTTTGCGATGTTTGGCCCACGCTTGGCAGCCGCTATCCCCGTCCCTGTTTTGCTTTCCGGCTCCCTTCAAAGACGATATCAAAGACGAACAAAAAACGGTTTTAAAGCTAGCGTTGAAAAGAGGTACGCGCCGATGGCGCGAATTTCCTTTTTTTGTGGTTGACTCCCTACGCTTTTAAAACTCTCCGGAGCGACGGCGAACAACTCAACGGCAACCAAGTCCTGGAGAGCCTTGTCGCCGTCACTCACTGCGAGTTTAGCTACGGGGTCAACCACTGGCGCAGTTGCTCCGCAACCGCATGGTTAGCGGAATCGCCTGCGGCATATCCTCACTCACTTCGTTCGCTCCGGTATTCCTCGGCGGATTTTTTATGGGAGCTTCTGACTCGCAATCTAACAGCAACCACTTTGGACACCGTATCTGGTGGCGGTGGATTTTTTTGCTTTTGTTTTTCGATCGGCGGGCCGGGGTGCGATGTTTTGCTGTGGGCTGCAAAGAGTTTTGGCAGGTGCCGAACCCGGAAACACTGCACCGGTGGTCAAAGGTGATTTGAGAGGGCTAGGAGGCGTTTTAAGGGCGGTTCCGGCGGTCGGGAGTGTCGCTATAGCGGGCGGGGTCGCCGGGAGCCTTTCTGAGCCCAGCGGCGCGTATATACTCAAAAACCGCGAAGATGTAATAATAATGCTGTAATTACGTAATGTTATTACATAATTACGTGGTACGATGAGAGAGTAAATGCCCGAGAGGTGCCAAAAATGGCTAGAAACATCCCCATCGACCGCGACGAAGTTATTGAGACAGCAAACAGGCTTGAGGCCGAGGGCAAAGAAGTCACCGCCTTGACCATGCTTTCGGCTCTCGGTCGGGGAAGCTTGACCACGATTTACAAGCACCTGGACGCCTGGCGAGAAACGAAACCCGTAAGGTCGCCGGTAGTTCAAGCCGACCAGCCGGAACCAGTGAAAACAGCTTTTGCGACGGCCTGGCGAGTAGCGGCGGAAGAAGCGGCCAGAGAAACAACCGTCATCAGGGAGAAAGCAGCCGAGGAAGTGAAAGGGGCGCTGCGGCAATTTCACGGAGCCCTGGAAGCACTGGCGAAAGTAGAAGCCGATAGAGAAGCGGACGGCGAAGCCATGGAAGGTCTGCACGGAATAATCGCAGAACAGAAGGCGCAGATCGGTAAGCTTGAGTCGGAAGTAGCAGCAGCAAACGCGAGAGCGGACGAACTGCGGGACCAGTTAAAGAGCCTCCAGGCGGACAGAGACGCAGCAATAAAAGCGGCGGCCGAGCACAAAGGCGAGTTAACAGCCCTGAAAGACCAGAACAAGCAGCTTTTGGCGAAAATTGGCACAGAAGACAAGGGGCAAAAGAAGCCGAAAGCGTAAAAACGTATACGTCAGCCTTGATTGCCATAGCGGTCTTTTCTGGGCACAAAATTGCACTAAAACTTACTAAGCCCTAGAGCCGGTGAGCGTATACGTTTATCGGCTTTTCAGTGTGTCCGCTGTAAACGGTCTGCCTAACTGCCAAGTCGCTTTCCCTGGTTTTCTCATCAATTACATAAAGTGCCAGTTGCAGTTACGTATACGTGCCACTGGCGACCTATTGGTGATTTGTGGCAGCGTTTAGACTTTTCCAGTAAACCAAGTAACCAGCTCATCAATAGACAATCTACAAAAATAGAGCACCGGTAATGGTGCCTACCGTCCGGTGGTGTGCAGTGGCTAAAAGCCAACAAAGAAGGAGCGTATGCGAATTGTGCCGCACGGGAATCGGAGTTTAGGCTAGTCGTAAGCTATGATAAGCTAAAACGTATACGCCCACCAATTGACCCATGCAGGGCACGGATTTTCTTTGCAACAGAAAAACCGTAAGGCAAGATGAAAGCATTGGCTGACATCCATAGGATGACCAGCAATGCAGCGTATACGCATTGGCTGCCTGCCAATGTAAGCGCAAAAATGTTGGCTGATATAGAATAAAGATAGCAATACTGGCATAGAGGCATTGGCTACCTATGAGCGACAAAAACGAGGCGGAAAAGCCGCAATACAAGCCCCGTGTGGAAACGAAGCTGAGCCGCGAGGACTTCAACCGAGTAGACGACCTGGCGAAAGAAGACGGTGTGACCAAGGCGGAAGTAGTCAGAGAGGCGGTTCTGTGGTATCTGGCGCACCGGGACGAACTAAGGAACGAGCCGAGAGACAGCATGATCACAGGCTCAATTGAGGCGATGACTAACCGGGTGTGCGCGATGCTAGCCAGGCAAGGAAGACTAATCGGGACGTTGTTTGAGCTGACGTATGCCAACATGGCAGCAACGAAGGAAGGAAAGGCATCATTTGAGGCGGCTCTGACCTCCGCCAAGCAGAAGATGGCGAAGGCGGTGGATAAGGACGAGCGGGAGCTAATAGACGCCATGAGAAAGACCGTAGCGGTGGCTCAGGGGAAATCAGCATGAGGCTCAAAGTAGCAAACGCCTACAGAAAGGGCGAGATAGAAATCCTGTGGCTGGCTGGCGGCTATGCCGTGTTCCGGCATGATGGAAAAGAGGAAATATTTGACACGCTGGACGAAGCGGCTGCCAAAGCCGGATGGGACTTAGAGCAAGACCCGGAGCTAGTTAAGGCGTGGTCTTGTGGCTATGAATTACCGGCAGATGAGGATTTTGACTGGCCGGAAATATTCCTGGTGAAAGACGAGCAGTAAGGCGGGAAAGCCAGTGGTAGTCATTAAACACAGGTACATTCCAGGAAGGAGCCGAGGCGGGAACGTCGTATCAATCGGCAAGGCTTTAGCTCATGTGAAATACATCCAGCACCGCCCAGGACCGGACAAAGAGAAGGGCGGGCGGGAGTTTTTCGATGGCGAGCAAGACCGAATGGACGCCAAAGAAATGCGCAAGGCGATAAGGGAAGCAGGCGGAGACCGGGTAGTAGTCCACAAACTGACCTTAGCGCCGGAAATAAACCCGCAGGACAAACGCGCATTTACCCGTGATGTGATGGCGAAGCTAGGGCAAGACATGGGGCGGGATTTGCGGTGGTTCGGAGTAGAGCACAACAACACAGACCATCATCACATTCACGTTGTTGTAATGGGCAAAGACCGCAACGGGACCGAGGTTAGGATAGGGCTGAAGGACATAGAGAAGGCCAAGGAGCACGGGGATAGGTATCTGGAAAGGTGGCATCCTCGGGAGCTAGAGAGGTCCAGGAAGGACCGAGAAGACAGAGAAAGAGCCCGCAGAGAAGAGAGAGTTAAGGAGCGGGAACTAGCCAAGGAAGAGAGAATTAGGGAAGGTCTAGAGCTTCCATGGCTGCACAAGAAAATAATCAGAGAGCAGTTAGAGCCGTACAAAGACTGGCGGGAAAAGCAGGAGCAGAAGGCAAAAGAGAGGGAGCCCGGCGGAGACCGAGCCGAGCGCCCATACCATCAGGATACGATAGAGGCAGCCGGTCGGGAATGGTCGAAAGGCAGCAGTCTAAAGGAGTTACGAGGCTTAAATGAGTATCTTTGGGACAACATTGACGAGAGGATACCGAAGGAAGACTACCGCAGGCTCTCAGGTTGGATAAAGGACAAGGAACGCGCCCAGGAGCGAGGGCAGCCGGACAAAGACAAGAGAGACCGGCTAGAGTATGACGGCAAGACATATCGTAAAGGTGACAGCTACGAGAAGCTGACAGGGCTGAATAAAGAGCTACGGGAGAAGAGCGAAAAGATACCGTATGAGGACTACCAGAAATTAAGAGGCTGGATAGAGAACAAAGACAGGGAGCGCTTTAGCGGCTACCTTGACAAAGGCATTAGAGAAGCGCGGAATAAGACCGAGCGCAGCAAAACCGCAGAAGACCTGAAGGCAGCGGAAGGCGGCAGAGTAATAGACCCGGTACAGCAGGAGGTAATGAGAAATCCTGTGGTCGGGCTATTCATGCAAGGGGCGTCCTTGGCGAACATGGTAGTAAGGTCAATAACTCTCGATGACAGAAATAGAGACTACACAAAGGAGCAGAGGGACGGTCTACAAGAGGCTAAAAGGAACCTGGACGAGAAGGAAAGGGACAGGAAACAGTGGACTTGGGAAAAACCATGGGACATGCTGAAAACTCAAGAAGACCGGGACAGAGAGCAGAGAGACAAGATAGAGAAAGCGATAGAAGAAAACGAGAAGCGCAAAGAGAAAGAGAAGAAGAAGGAGCGAGAGCGCAACCAGGAGAAGGACAGGAGCCCATTTGAGCGTGACCCGTGGGGCAGGTGGTAAAGCATGGCATTTAAGACGTTAAGCATACGGATACCGGAAGAGGCGCACGAACAGCTAGAAAAGCTGGCAGAAGAGAGGCAGCAAAAGGTCTCAGACGTAGCTAGAGAACTAATCGTAAGTGGTCTGAAAGGCGGTACCCCTGCTGACAATGAACTGGTGATAGAGTACCTGGAAGGGTTTGGGAATGTGCTTGCCGGGATACACAGCGAGGCAGCAAGAAGCCGCTACTACAGCGAACTAATGACGAGTTACGCCGTTGACATTCAGAACCTAATGGTCGAAGGGAAGGCAGCAGAGAAGGGCGCAAAGCAAGACCTAATGGGAAGGTTCGGGGCAGCCTCAATGCAGCAAGCGCGAGAGGCGTGGTTAAGCTCATTAGGAGTTAAACCGGAGCAGGAACCGAGATAGGGCAATGGTGGGCGGCGGTTTTTTATCAGTCTCAGAGGGGAATAATAGGGCAATCTTGCAAGAGGTGTGCTCTGGTATGGCTGACGTGAGCGAGAAAGGCGAAAAGCAACCAGAGCGGCAAGGACTAAGAGCGCCGGATGCCCAGCAGGTCATTAATGCCGGGGTCCAGGACGTGAAAGCGGCCGAGGCGATAAGGACGAATCAGAGCGACGGATCGCTAAGGAAATACGCCGGAAGAAGCAGCCAGGAGCAGAGCATAGAGATCTGCTACGAGGACATGGTAGCGTCCAGGGCGAACAAGGCGACCGAAAAAGAGCTACTAGCGCAAGCCCCGAAAGAGTCACTAAAAGAGCAATCACGGACTATCGAGGCGCTAGAAACAGCAGCGAAAACTGATCCAGTAGCAGACGTAATGCTGAGGTTCAGAAAGCAGGCTGACGCCATGGAACCGGGACCGGACAAGGACCGGCTGACGAAGCTTGCCAGAGAACAGGCGGCGGAAATACTAAAGCCGAGGCAATACCATGACCAAGAAGACTGTGGAGTGCATGAGATACCGAAGGGGCTCAAAGCGGCACTAGCCGGGCAGGTACAGTACCCAGAAAAGGAAATAGAGGGCGTTAGAAGACTGACGCTGGAGGACTGGCGCAAGCTGGCTAAAGCCATGGAAGCGGCAGGACCAGCGGCGGAAGAGTCAATCAAGCAGACAACCCAGGAGATTCTTGTAAGAACCGGAGAGAGCGGCCGGGATACGATGCTAGCCGGTATCAATCTGGTGGTGGGGCTTTTGAAGTACGACTATGACCTAATGTTCAACCCTGAGCAAGCCCGGAACGATGCAAGTAAAGCAGGAGAAGCCCTAGGGCTCGTCCTGTTGGCTGGGGCTCAAATATCAGTCGGCATATCGATGACAGCGGAAGAGGCAAAGCAAACCGGCAACTACAGCCTACCTTTGACCCGTACCGCTGAAGTAATTAACAGGTGGTACGACAAACAAACACCCGCCGACCAGATGGCGATAGTCTCAGAGATATGCGCGGGTTTTGGCATATCGGCGTTTTCGGCAGAGGCTAATAAGCTGAAAAAGCCAGGAGCCTTCATGGAGTTTCTGAAAGAAGGCATATCGGTATTGCCGGGGAACCCGGAGGCTGAAAGGAAAGCGCTGGAGGCACTTACCAGGGTTCTAAAGGGAAGGGAGCCTCTTAAGGAAGCGGCCGGAATAGCGGTAGCAGAGAAAGCCGGTGAAGTCGTCAAAGAAGCTCAAGAGAGGGGCTTAGGGGACCACATGGCGGCAATGGTGCCCTTCTTTGAGAAGGGAAGATCTAAGTCAGTTAAGGCTGAGGAAGCCGCATACAAAGCCAAAGTAACTAAGGACGAGTTACTAAAAATGACAGAGCCCCAATTGAAAGCACTTGGGTTAGAACGAGTCGTTGACTACTCCGACACCTTCTACAAGCACTACCCGCACTTGTATAAAACAGGGTTAGAGATTCATCACGCATTACCGCAAGACTTGTTATTTCGTTGTCCAGGGCTGTTCTCCGCCAAGGAAGTACATGACATTAAGTGTCTAAGCGGAATTCCAAAGAACGCTATGGTCAATGGGGAACGAGTCCACCAGCTATTTACCAATAGCTGGAGTAAGTTTCTCAAACAGAATACGAACCCAACAAGAGAGCAAGTGCTTGAACATATGCGCCACCTAGACGAGGTATACGGGCGGTTCTATGTTCCGCCATTGAAGAAAGGAGCGCGATGAAGTTTTATAGATACGATGTGGATGCTGCTGGCACCTATGGCGAGAACACTGTATACATCGGTGAAAAGACTGCTCATCCGTGTGTAGTGTCGCACCTGAATTATGAGTTTAATCTGTGGCCGAGAGATGATATGCAGGCGACTATTTTTCACTACATAGGCACAGAACGGCTCAGGCAAGCATTAGAAGCCATGCGGCCACCCGTCACAGGTATTGAATTTGATGAAGTGGAAATATCTGGAGATGAGAACGAATTTGAGAGAGTGGAGCGGGAAGGGCGTCCTGACTCAGCGTTAGGCAAGTGGTACTGGTTCAAGATAACCGGTCAAGCTGGGCGGGATGACTTCGGCGGTGGTCCGACAGAGGATTTAGTCATCTCGGAGCGGGTGGTGGCAGTGCTTTTGGAGCAAATGACGGTGATAAATCCGGCGAGGAAGATCAGGCCGTGGGGAGGCGAGATCGAAGCCGGCAGAGTACCCCAAAAGGGTCCGCCGGCGACGGGTGAATCCTGAAACCCTGAATCCATGGGCGTCTCCCAAAAGTGCCAATGAAACATAAGCTAGATTATCAGCCTGTGCCGTTGTTGGAGCGGGTAAAAATCAGTGGTTCGAGGATATCCAATAAATCCTCTTTTGGGCAATCTTTTGGAAGTACGGCATCCATGCCGGATTCCAAACATTTCCTTATCACTGACGGGTGATTATGGCTTGTCATGCCAATCACCGGCAACCGTGACCCTGTTGGTGCTTCCAGCTTTCTAATTTCTTTTGTGCACTCGGCTCCGGTCATGCCTTGCATGTCGTAGTCCATGATGACAGCCCTGTACCTGCCTGCTTTGAAGTGCTCCAGGGCGTCAAATCCGTTTTGTGCCATGTCGCACTTGAATCCCAATGATTCAAGCAAAAGCCCGGTGCCCATGCGGCATATCTCGGTGTCATCAACTACAAGAACTGGAAGTGTGTACGGCATTTCGTAATCCACCAGGTAGACCTGTAGGGTAATTGTCGGATGTAAGGAGAATGAGCGCACATTAATTTTGTATGGGGTAAACCCCTACATATTTGGCTTACTAGGCTCTGGGTAACCGAATATATTCGGTCGCCACAATCAGGCTCTATCCTCAAAGCTTCCTGTATGAAGCAGGAAAGACGAGTATTAAGAACTCTTGGGAAAAGCATCAAGAACGCCCGGTTAAGGCGTGGTTGGTCGCAGATGTATCTGGCTGCCGAGGCTGGTTTAGACAAGACATACATTGGGTCAATTGAGCGGGCAGAGGTCAATCCATCGGTCAAGAAAATAGTGCGTATTGCCGATGCTTTGGGCGTTTTAGTGGCTGACCTTTTCCTTGGTATTTGACATACTGATTTGAACGGTTCCAGGTGAAAGCCGGACTCTGCGCTAGCTCGCACCGCCCTTATTTTTACTGCATGAAATCGCAATACTAAAGGCAATGTTGAGATTGCCGCAGTAAGAGCCATTTTTGCACAAGTGTTAGAGAACTCAAATTTACGAAGACTGAAAGGCCGCCTTTTGATACGGGAGGGTGAGGTGTATTTCATGGCTCTTATTTAGACAGGCAAAACCCAGAACACCTTACCAGGCAACTAGTTACAAGCGAAACATCCAGGCGGTTAGACCGCTTTATGTTTTGCTGCCCGTCTGTAGATGCCCATGGATACATCCACTCAACAACCCAAAAGGACAAACAATGAAACGAACATTCAAAAGCCTCCTGGCTGCTGCTGGGCTGGTTTTCATTGGCTTGGGCTTCACTAGTCCAGCCCGTGCTGCTCTTACTGTCACTCCTGTGCAATTAGGCGCACCTGGGCATGAAATTACTTGCTATGCAAGGTGGGGTGATGTGCCCGCAAACTGGCCGGATGATGGCACCTCTCCAACCAATTCACATTACATTTACTGTGGCGAAGCAATTGCAAGTCTCCCTGCCAATCCTACGCAAGCACAACTACTGTCTTTGGGGCTTACGGCTAAAAATGCATTGACCGTACTGCCTACTCACGTCAAAACTTTGCTACAAAGCCAATTTGTCACTCTGATTATCTACAAAGACGTTAATCAGGATTTCGCTTCCAAGAATCTTCCGGTACCACCAGCTATTCAGAATTTGTCCGCCTTTAGCAAGGTGTCGCCCTTCCCGCCTAGCACCACAATCTACGAGAAAAGCAGAACTGGTGTGGTTAATGATGTTACCTTCAATACCAGGCATGAGATGGGGCATCACTATCAGCATTTCAAGGCACCTGGTAATTTAGCGAACAGTGCCACATACAAGGCTCTTGTGGCTAGAGACCTTGAATACATGGACATTAGAACTCCAGGAAATACTTATAGAACTACTCATTCGTATTTCCTGACAGACTATGTTTCAGGTCCGAGCGAGGGCAGATCCGGCTATGAAGAGCTATTTGCAGAACAGTTTGCGTTGGCGCCGAATCTTCCTGGTACAAGCCTGCCGACTAACATTCGTCCGTTTGATCCAATCAGCCGTGATAACTTTATGTGCTCTCAGGCGTATGTCACGGCACATCGGGAACGAGGTGTAGACCCAGTTAAGGCTGACTTTGATCGTTATAATACACCTGCGGACCCCGATGTTAATTACCGTTGCAACATCTACCGCAAGCCGCTTGTTCCAGCCGGGTGCTCTTTGTTCACGCAGACTTCGACATTTCCTTATCCATATCATCCAGGCACCGGTAACTATGTCTACTGCGGTACCACTCCTGCAACCTATCGATTCCCAGCCGGAGACTATCTGAAAGACAGGCTGCCAAATGCTACCGGGTCATCATTCCTTCGTGATAAGTTCCAGAACTCAAACATCACGCTGTATGTGTTTACCAGCGCCGCTGATGCACAAGCCAAGCTTGGTGCTGCCAACATACCGGCGGCTGCACTTCAACCGGGAAGTCTTGGTTGGACCCAAACAAACCCTCAGCCCATAGGCGGGCAAACTCCAAACAAGTTCATTGCTGTATGGGAGAAATGGATTCCGTGGGGCTCCACTACTGCTTTGGTGCCTGTTGAGACAACCGTGGCCACCGATGGTACGCCCAACCGGTTCCGCTCTGCCGTTGGACAACAAGCTGGTCGAATGACAGACTATCTTTCTGGCAGCTTAAACAGTACTACCGCTTTGTCTCAGCGAGCCGTATTTGCAACAGCTTTCACTAAGGACAGAACTGCCTTTGATGCTAAGGCAACTTGCACTATCTTTCCCTCTCCTGTCTGTGTGGGTGGTGTTGTTCAATCACCGTACACCGGCAAGACCAACTGGGAAATCCTGACTACCTTGTATCCAGATCTAGCGGGTACTGCAAGCATTAACACCAATCAGTACTTGTTTGCTGAGCAAGTCCCAATTATTGTTTTCAGTACTTCTGGAACTGCAAACGGTGGAACGCGCAAACCTATGGATGATAGGCTGTTCCACTTTAACAAGTGCACCCAGTTGTACACAGACAAGATGTACAAGTTCTGGAGGCTGCCAAATGCCACTGAGTTGAGCAATGCAAGCTGTAACTAGCAAGCATTGATCAGAGAAGAGGGCTCCTTAAGGAGCCCTCTTCTTACTTGAATTCTTTTACTTCTTCTGGATGTATAAGCGTACCCCTGGGACCAAAATGAGCCTCTGTGAGTATCTCGCCTTGCTTCGTAGACTTGATGGTTTTTCTTCCAACCACATCTCGTAAGTTTGAAAGCCATTCTAATGGCGTCTTATCTGGAGAGACTGGCTTTTGTACTACCTTTACTTTACTCGGTGCTACAAATTCTCCAGCCTCTATGTCAGCTATGGCCTGTACCACGTTGCTAGTTTTTATAGCTTTTGGGGCTGTCTTTATGCTTGCTCTGTCTATACACGTAGAGCTACTCAAAGGTATTTTGGCAATTTTGCCAATACATTCTTTCGGATCGGAAAACTGTGCTGAATCAAGCTTTGCGCTTGGCGCTAGAATCGTAATCCCCAATGCATTTCTCTGTACTACTTCTCCTGCATCGATGCTTTGCTTTGTTCCAACCAGAGTTTTATCATTTTTTCTAACTACTCTCTTCTGCCCTGTAACACTGTCGTAGCCTATTTGTTCTCCTATTGCTGCTGGACAGATTAGTAAACCCAGAATCGTAAACCATAGAAACCCATAACTTAAATTGTGCATATCTGCCTCTCTTCTGGTTAGTAAAGAGTTCAATATATCCTCAGCTTAATCTACTAGCAATACGTAACCTTCCTAGTTACGGGTCCCAAATACGTGCTTTTCCACGTACTAGCCTCTCAGAAGCAAAAGGTTCTCCTAAGCCCGAAACGCTCACCAGTGGCGGATCAAGTTTCCGGTCCAGCGAACACTTTGAGTTGACGATTTCGTTTGCAAGTACAGCTTTCGTCAAACCAAAGTGCATGAAATTAGCTTGGGTGGCTGAAAAGGCTTACCGGCGCCTATCGTTTCCTTGACAGAATCAGGCTTTTGTCAAGTTGTCATATAGCTTATGAGAGGTTTTAGTGTTCTTGTGGCTAATACGTGAATTTCGCCACGCTAGAAGCAATAGCGAAATTCGCAGTCAATTGACTTAGAACCTTGAACCTGAGCGGGTCTTGCAGAAAATACGACAAAATTGGCAAAAAATGCATCCGAAAACCATTGGGCAGCAATGATCTTGAGCTTATAGTGGTTTTTCGCAGACTTGCTGCCGTTACCCCTAATACGTGTTTTCCCGTGATTTTTCTGGCGCGCGCGTTACGATGCGCGATAGTAGCTTATGCTTTGGTTGAATCCCATAAACGCCGCCACCATGGCACTCTTGCTCTGTCTTCTAGCAGCTTGATTGTTTCGCGTGAACTTTCAAGTTGCGCTTGCAGATAGCCTAGTTGCGCCTTACTTGCTCCCACTTAGAAACCTGGTGAATCTGTACCACCAGGAGCCTTTTAGCCTGTCTAATTCCGCCTTCATTTCTTGCAGTTCTCTGTCTAGGTCCTGGGCTCTCCTCGCTTTCGATTCCAGGTCCGGCAGCATTAGGACTTGCTTTTCATACGTCTGTAACTGTGCAGAAAGATACCCAATCTGACCTGCTGCTGCTTCCAATTTGTGGGTCTGCTTCTCGATCAGCACTAAAAGTGGGTTCTGAGCATCATTAGCTATTGTCTGTTCAACATGAGAAAGTATATCGGCACTGTGGTTAGCACCCTGCTTGCTACTATGCTTAGTCTGGGTGCTTAAGATTCGCTGGGCTGGAAATACACGCCATTCTGGTCCGTTAGCGCCTTCAATTTTTTCTGCAGCAATTTCGCCTTTCTTGATTTTTGCCCTTAGTGTGCTGGGTGCCAGTTTATAGTGTCTACATGCGGCTTTTAGTGTTAGTCCGTTGCTCTGACTAGCACTGTGCTCGGCGGTGTGCGTATGAGAACTCGGCACCGTGCTGATACTCTGCTTGATTGGCTCAAGTTCAGGCTCAAAGATCTTTTCCATGCCAGACAGATCAAGTAGGGCTTCTTGATTACCCGCCTCTTTTCGTTGCATCTGATCCCCTCACGTAAGAACCTGTGAAGGATTATGGGTGCTCGGCACGGTGTTTGTCTAGCCCTAATATGCACCGCATATAGAACCGTGCTAATTGCTGATTACTTCTTTAAATGGTTATATACCGTATGGCGAAACACCCAGCAGCTTAGAAAGTCGAGACTTTGCGAATGACAGTCACCACAAAAAGACAACTTTCAATTGTAGAAAAACGAGAACAGCTAAATCTCGACTT
>Ga0233437_1005501_pt1 | contig 13659 bp, 12 predicted proteins | sample SI_122_August201_FD_182714 | JGI IMG/M metagenome (GOLD analysis project Ga0233437, IMG submission 182714) | Seawater microbial communities from Saanich Inlet, British Columbia, Canada - SI_122_August2016_200_MG | ecosystem: Environmental > Aquatic > Marine > Inlet | place: Canada: British... | reverse complement strand
CCAATGTAGCTCAGGTGGCAGAGCAGCTCACTCGTAATGAGCAGGTCTACGGTTCGAATCCGTACATTGGCTCCAGTAATATCAATGCTCTTGGGGTTTTCCCTCAAGAGCTTTTTTTATGCGTGTGTGAATCTGTGTGAGACTTTTAACAATTTGCTTAGAAATTTCCCTAAATTGAAGCCGGTAGCAACAGTTTCCGCTACCTGGATTTAACTGGATAAATATCAAAATATGTCTCATGCGATTACTCCACTTCCCTCTTTCTTTTTTGTTTTTTCAAATTTCTCATCTAATATGTCCATCGCCGCTTGTTGACTATTTCCGATGGAATGCAAATAGATTTCTGTTGTCTTTCTGTTCTCATGACCAAGGATTCTTTGGATATCCCCTATTGGAACATTCTGATGATCGAGCAATGATGCCCCAAAATGTCTTAAAGGGTGATACCGAAAATATTTGACACCCGCACGATTACAAAGGGTTTTCATTAACTGTTTTCGATCAATATATGGTCCTTCTGTGAATTCACCCAATTTGCGGCTCCAATACCTGTGCCAGAACACCCAAGGCTTGTCATTGTCTCGTTCCGCATATCGTCTTGATAATATGCCATAAAGTTTATTATTCATTGCGATACGTCTTGGTGTAAGACTCCCACCTCTTTTTTTCCGAGTATAAAGGTACAAAAATCGTTCCTTTAAATGGATATCTTCCCAGGCAAGACTGTTTATTTCAGACATCCTGGCCATTGTAAGAGCAATTACCCATAGATAATCCTGTGAACCGGGATCAGCAGAATTTATAACCTTAAGGACATCCTCTATAGGGGGAACATATTTAACCTTTTTTTCAAAAGGGAAAAACGCCAAGCCTACCGTAGGATTATTTGATATCCAGTTCCTTGGATGGGTGCTTCCAAAATTAAACATAGCTCTCAACATTGTTAACTGCATATTTGCGGAAATCGCTGAAACTGATTTCTTTTGTCTATAAATAAAATTTTGGATCATATCTGCGGTAATTTCACTACACAGCATTTTACTCCAAAGTTTGCACCAGCGCTTTGCAGCATAAATATGGTTTGTATAATAACGAACACTGTTATACTCTTGAACATAGTCCAGCCGCCGGTTAACCAGTTCCAAGAATTCCATGTCTGTTGGTGTTTTGACTACTACTGGTGGATTTAATACCTCCTTTCTTTTTTCTGCTTCCGCTTTTTTTGCTTCTCTTTTGGTTTTGAACCAAGTGTCTGTGTGCCTCATCCCCTTCAGGATGAAATCGTACCTCCACCCCTTTCCTTTTTTGAAATATTGACTCATATAGGTCCTCCTTGTTGGGAAAAATTAGAGAACCTCCGAGCTTCCTACCGCCCAATGCCTTCCAGTTTTTGTACACCCAAGATGTACTTTTTCGAAGATATTCAGCGGCCTCCTGAATATTCATTATGTCAGGTTTGGATTTTATGTCAATATCGGTTCTCATGTATCAAATATTAATTCTCGTTTCGTTAATACGTAGTTTTATTAAATAAAATTCATCATATTTTGGTAACATTACAACAAATATGCCAAACATTTTGAAGATAGATAATATACTGAATTTATTGATATATTATGGTATTGACAATTCAAACCAGATGAGATATTTAAATCTTACTATTAAATAAAATATATTAGTTATTAAATATAACATATATTGGAGATGGGAATGATGGGAAAAGAGGCCAAATACAATCGTTTTGAAAAAATCAATATTGTTACTCCGGGGTTAATAAACAAAGTCTTTGAATTTTTAGCTCATTTGGAAGTTTCTGAAGAAAATCCGATTTTAATTTCTGGTCCGACCGGAGTGGGCAAGTCTCTTTTCCTAAACGTATTAATAAATTTTTTACGGATAAAAAAAAAAGAAGTACGAATTATAAATTGTGCCCATTTTGATAGCAATTTAGTCGACTCTCTTTTGTTTGGATACGTGCGCGGCTCATTTACTGGCGCCTTGAGTGATAGAGGGGGGTGGTTAGAAGAATCCAACGGTAGAACTCTCGTTTTGGATGAGATTGGAGAGCTTCCGGAAAACGTCCAGGCTAAACTGCTTACTTTTATGGAAGATGGGGTTTATTATAAGGTTGGAAGCACCAACATTGAAACCGCTGATGTAAGGATAGTAGGTGTTACAAGCAGAAAAGGACAATTGCGGGAAGAATTTTATAATAGATTTTTTGAGTTTGGTGTTCCTCCACTATATAAACGACGGGCTGATATGTTGTTTTATATGGCTGTAATGGCTCCGGATATTTTTGAAATGTTGACACCATTAGATATCCTTATGATGCTGGCTTACAATTGGCCCGGTAATGTCCGGGAATTAAAAAATTTTATATTATCGTTAAGGCGGCGTGATAAAAAAAATGAACTGAAGAAAATGGATACTTATCCGAGGATTGGCTTGATAACATCTGAGTTGTCCGAATATGCCAGTTGGCCTTCTCCTGATCGCTTGATACAGTTGTGTAGTCGTCTTAAAAAAAGCAAAATCGATGATAAGCTATTAGGATCTACATTAAATAGTTTTGGAATCGGTCTTGAAGCCCCACTTCAAAAAAATGAAATATTTAAAGGCTTTAACCTTAAAAAAATTGAGGAAGATCCCCAGTTCCTTGCATGGAGAGAACATTTAGGCATAAAACAAATTGAAGATCAGTACAATCTAAAATTTCTGTTTTATTACCGCCCTTTTTATAATGTATATAATGGCTTTGAATTGTTTTGTTTTTTATTTTTTCAGGATCATTGTGACAATAAAGACCTTTTATGTGTTGATGAACCTGGGATTGTTAATGATTTTATTCTCTCTGAGATTACTGATAAGGATGAAAATTTTGAAAAAATTATTGACGATTTGCGAAATGAGATTTTTGGGTTTTTGGCTGGAATAAATTTGCCTTCTCATATTTCTTTTGCCGAATCATATGAGGATAAAATGCCTTATTTTGTGTCGGAGTTATTGGTGAGTTATCCTGAGAACAGGTTTTTAAATGCTATCGCCGATAAAATTTCTTTGCCCGAAATCGATATAAAATTAAAAACGGACATTTGGTCAATGACTCTACAGGAGTTGGAGGTGTATTATCTGACTGGGTTAATAGAACAGTGTGATGGAAATAAAACCAAGGCTGCTAAAAAAACAGGAATAAAATATTCAACGTTTAACAGCCGTATGAAAAAGTTGAAAGATTTAGATTTGTTGAAATAGAGAAAAAAGACTACTGATAAAGTATTATATTTAAAATATATACTATTAAATATAATACTTTATAATCCTTATTATAATAATCCTTCATTTTATCTTAATTTAAAACGCAAGCATTACATCTAAATTATCTATAATTTAAGTTAGTTATAAAATTTTTGTCATTTTGTGATCCAATCGGCACGTTTGGTGCTCTTATGTGAAATTAAATAATGATAATTTTATATAAGGAGAGCACCAATGGAATATTTCAATTACTCGCAAAAAAGGGCACCACCGTATTCCCATAAAAAATTTCAGAATGGATGAGTAGGATTAAACCGAAAACTATGACCTTCAACTTTTATTGAAATGGGAATGAAAAATGTCACGAATTATAGACGATTTTTTAGAAAGTGCAAGAACGTATAATGGATATGGCTTCTTTGAAGACCAGGGATATCTGGTCATTAAGTATTCAGAGAAAGTCACCAGATCACAGCGTCGGAAATATAGAAAATTTAAAAAACCACCTTTGGCCTTTAATGAATACCTCATGGCTTTGGATACTGGCCAAAAAGGATTGAAAATCCCACAAAACAAAGAATCTAAGGCGGACTTGATCAATAAAAAAAAGACTGCTAAAGGTTTTGCTGACCACATAAGGGAACAGATACTTAAAGATCTTTATCCCGACATGCATGTAATGTTTGGAATCGGAGAAAAATTGGGTAAGGACCTGTATAAAATAGAGAACAAGCTATCTCTTGAGAGGAGACAAGGATACAAGGGTCCGAAGAAAAAAACAAAATAATTTTAAAGTAAAACAATTTTTAGCAAAGGCTTGTCCATGTGGACAGGCCTTTTTTTATGTCAAAAACGGCGTGTTCCCTGGGACATTTGGGACAAATCTTTTCGCTAAAAGTAATTTTAACGCCAGTATTTGCCGGCGCAACATTATAAAAGGTGCAGGCAAATCTGGGAAGGAGTAAGCATGGAAAAAACAAAAGCTGAAGACACTTCGGATTCAGCTGAAGAATCAAAAAATGAAGAAGCGGCAGAATTTAACCACCCCTTACATGGCGTTGGCAACGCTGAGCGATTTGTAAAACAACATGGTGAATACATTAGATTTTGCTCAGAATGGAAGGCCTGGTTGATCTATACCGCTGGACAATGGGAAATGCAGCAAGGCAAAACTCGCCTGTACCAGATGGCCAAAGAAACCATTCAAAATATGCGAGATGAAGCTGAAAGAGAAGACCTATCATATGAGCAAAAACAAGACTTGATTGGATATGCAAACAAATCTTCAAAGAAAAGCAGTATCAATGCAATGCTTGATTTGGCAAGTATGGAACCAATAATACAGGCCAGTGCCAGCCATTTTAATAGTAACCTGTGGCAGCTTAACTGTGTAAATGGGACGTTGAACCTGCAAACAAAGGCATTAGAAGTCCATCAGTCTTCTGATTTCATGACCAAAAAAATTGCAACACCTTATAATAAGGATGCAAAATGCCCGAAATGGGATCGACTGCTTGAAACAATTATGAATGGTGATCAGGAAAAAATTGATTTCTTACAACGGATTTTTGGTTATGCCCTCACCGGAGAAACAGGCGAACAATGCCTTTTTGTTTTTTATGGTTCCGGTGCCAACGGAAAATCCACTATCATTGAAGCTTTTCGAGATTTGCTGGGTGAGTATGCGATGAACATGTCAGCAGAATCGTTGCTACAGTCCAAGGCAATGATCAGAAATGACATCGCAAGGCTAAATGGTGCAAGATTCGTATCTGCGGTTGAGATTGGGATGGACAAGAAGCTCAATGAATCCTTGATTAAACAGTTGACCGGTGGAGATCAAGTAACGGCCAGGTTTCTTTACAGAGAACACTTTGAGTACAAGCCTGAATTCAAGCTGATCATTGCCGCGAATCATAAGCCTGAAATAAAAGGTGTCGATAATGGCATCTGGCGTAGGATATACATCATTCCGTTTGATGTGACCATCCCATCGGAAGAGATTGATAAAGACCTTCCTGCCAAATTAAAACAAGAGTTGCCTGGCATCTTAGCCTGGGCGGTTCAAGGCTGCTACGATTGGCAGGAGCATGGATTAAATCCTCCTGATAGTATCAAGTCGGCAACGGATAGCTACAGGGCTGAGATGGATATTATAGGTGGATTTATTGATGATATCTGTGAGATTGATCCAGAAAAAAGGGTTCCGCTTGGTTCGCTTTATGCCAGCTATCAGGAATGGTCGGACCAAGCCTGCCAGGATGCTCTTGGCAAAAAAGAATTCGGCAATCTTATGCGCCAGAAAGGATACTCACAAATAAAAAGCGGCAGTACCAGATACTGGACGGGCATTTCAATAAAAGAGGAATAAAAAGTCTGAAATCTTACGATAACCCCGAACAACAATTTTATGACAACTGAGCTGCCTTTTGATGGCTTTTGTATTTTAAGGAGGTGATGAAACACATGGATGTTTAAAAATAAAAATCAAAAACTTGTTAGTTACCAATCGCAAAGGTCTGTTCCCATCGGGGGGACAGGCCTTTGTTAGTTTTAACTCAGTCAAAATAGGAGAAAAATATGGGTGTAAAAAAGATTAAAGAAGAAAAAAAGAGAATATCACTGTTTGATATCATTAACGATGAAACCCTTCATGCACGTGCAGAAACCAATGATGAAGTAGTAATGGCATTAACAGAGGTTGTTACAAAAGGTGACGAACTCCCCCCTGTCGTTGTTTTCTATGATGGAGAGCATTACCGGCTCGCTGATGGTTTTTACCGATATGAAGCTCATATCCTTGGAGGTAGAGGTACAATACCAGCTATTATATTTTCAGGTGGCAGGAAAGAAGCCCTTTTCCATGCTTTAAAATCCAATGTAAACCATGGCCTTCGGCGTACCAACGCTGATAAAGAAAAAGCTGTAACTATTGCACTCACAGACCCTGATATCCAGGGGATGAGTGACAATCAAATTGCAAAAATTTGTAAGGTCTCTCAGCCTTATGTCAGCAAGATCAGGGGGGTACTCACTTATAACGGTTATAAGTTTAAGCCCACCAGGGTATGTTCTGATGGTAGAATAATTAATGTTTCAAGTATTGGACAAAAGAAAAAGACTGTCACTGATCCTATTGAGCCAGAACCACCTGTAGTTGAGGATAATAATGATGAAGTGGTTGGGCCTGCTGATCAAGAAGGCCAGGAAAATGGGGGAAATTTGGAACCTGGGTCTGAAGATAATGTTGATAAGGACTCTACAGATGGTGACTCTGGCGATGAGGATATTGTAGAAGATGATTCTGAAACTGGTGGATCGGAAGATGATAATGAAGACAATCTTGATACTGATGATACAACTGATCCTGAAATCACAGGAGACGATTCTGAAACAAACCTTGAGCTTGAAGCTGACGATCAGGAAGAATCCGGAGCCGGTGAAAATGATACTGATCTGGATGATGAAACTGATGAGGATACTGACTCTGAAATCAAGACTGAAACTGGTGAAGAGGTTACTGTAGCAAATGATTTTGGCAATGATGATCTTGAGGTGATCAATGATCCTGAAATCCTGAAATCTATGATTGGCCAACTCAGATGCGATAATAAAGAACAAGATTACAAAATTGTGGATCTGGAAGAATATGTGGTTGATTTGGAAAAAGAAGTTGAAAAACTGGAAAAGGACGTTGAATATCTGGAAAAACAATTACAGGCTCGGGCAAAAATGGAATCTGATGCTTCGGCAGCCCTTGCTATTAATGAAATGGATAAAGACTACTCTTCAGTTGAAGCATAAATCGATAGCGGTGGGGTAGTCTGGATGGCTGCCTCATCCCTTATTAATAAAAGGAAAAAAAAATGGATTTACCAAACAATAAAAACCCTATACCGGCAACTCAGAATCTTCCTGCCGCAAATGGTCTTAAAGGTTCTTTAACACAGCAAATTAAGGCATCGGGTGATCTGACAAAGATATTTTTCCAGCCGCCTTATAGCCAAGGCAATGGAATTGTCCAACCGCTTTTATGTTATGTTGCCGATCATCTTCGTAAGAATGGTATCAGTCCAGAAATTCTTCCGGCTCCTTTGATAATGTTTCTGGCTTTACACTCGGTTCCATTGGAGCATCCAATTCCAATAATTTTGCAATCGGATGATCTCCAGGCTGTCCAGCATTTACTGAACATTTGCAAACAGATAGCCCCAAAGGGATCATTTATAGAAGTCCAGGAGCTGTCTTGGGAACAGTTATATGAGAACCAGGATAAATTCCGGGGTAAAGTGATTATTTGCATTTCGCCAAAAGGCTGTAAAAAAGCTCTTCCTGATGTTCAGAATCTCATTTTTTATGGAAAATCATCTCGGCAGGTGACTCAGAAAAGCACTATGGGCAAAGGTTTTAAACAGTATCATATCAAATATCCGGTTGGATTTATTGGTGTCGAGACTACTGATGAGAAGAACGTCATAGATCATCCCGCAATTCTTAAGATACCTCTATCGTCCAATGAAGGCCCGGGAAGTTATACTGTGATTGGCTATGATAATTTTGAACAGCCCAGTGAGGAATATTCCAGGGAGATTCATAGAATTAAAACAATTTTTGGAAGGCTAAAGCCCTGTAAAGTGCAGGTGCCTTTTATAAATCAAATCAGCATAGACTTTATGCGGCAGAAGCCAACTGATTTTATAATAAAATTTAACATGGTCCAGAAAATATTGTCACTACTGTCAATAACAAACAACCCGCCATTAATTACGCAGGATGAAGTTATTTACGGTTTTATGGGGATAAATTCTTCAAGGAATCGCTCCATTGCAGAAACAAATAACATCACAGCAACAAAGGTTGAATATGCCCAAATGGCCCAGTTGTTAAAAGGCGTCATACCAATACGGGATGAGCATTACACTCGTATTCAAATCAATATTTTTGAGGCTGTTAAAATGATAAATTTAGGCAAACTTGATGGTTCATTTGCTGATCAAAGCGATAAAATACAGGTGCTTGCTACTTTATATAAGGGTAGCACGTATTGGGCAAAACCAGTGGAAATTTTTGAAAAAGCTAATACCAAAGGAGGCAAGCTCATATCAATGCAAGCCATTGACAGAGAACTCAATAAGCTCCATAGGCTTGGTATCATTGCCAAGAGAAAGTTCCCCAAAACATCTGATTTTGGATATTACATCAATGATACCAGTATTGGGAAGCATATCACGTTTCAGAAATCTTCTGAGATCAATGACTCCAAGTTTCATATGGAGCCGGTAAAAGTCGTGAATCAGCTAAGCGGAAAAATTCAAATCATTTAAAAAAAGGAGGTAAAAATTACAATTTAGTTTAGGCAGTTGGCTGCATTTTTTGTGGCTTTTTTATTTTAAAGGGGTTTCCTCAATTGTGAGGAAGCCCTTTTTTATTTTAAACACTTAATTTTAAAGGAGATTTTATATGTTGAAAGCATCATCAAATCAAAAACCAAGTAATTGCGGCGGAACGCAGGAGTGGTCAGTAAAAACGGTAAACTGCACCACCGGCTGTTCACATGATTGCCGGTATTGTTATGCAAAAGGCATGGCAGTAAGGTTTAAGCAGGTAACACCAGAGCAGTGGTCACTGGAACGTATTCGACAAAAAGATGTTGATAAAACTTATAAAAAATTCGATGGGCAGGTCATGTTCCCGTCGAGCCATGACATCACGCCCAACAATATTAATTCATGTAAAAAAGTATTAGAGAAGCTATTGATCAGCGGCAATCAGGTTCTGGTGGTCAGCAAACCACATCTTGATTGCATTCAAACAATCTGCGATGGATTTCAAAAGTACGCTGATCAGATCCTTTTTCGCTTTACTATCGGGGCATGCGATGACCAAATTCTGTCTTATTGGGAGCCAGGAGCTCCCAGCTATGAAGAAAGAAAGGCTTGTCTGAAATATGCTTATCATGATGCTTTCAAGACTTCAGTCAGCGTGGAACCAATGCTTGATTCTGCAAACATTGATACCCTTATCAAGGAGTTATCGCCGTATGTGACCCATTCCATATGGATCGGCACCTTAAATCATTCAAGCCGGTTCGGGAAAGGCGCCAATGCGGTGTTGAAGCAGGAGATTAAAAATATTGAGTTTGGTCAGACTGATGTTGCCATAAAGGCAATTTATGAGCGCCACAAGGCAAACCCATTGATTCGATGGAAAAAGGAAATTAAAAAAGTGGTTGGTATTCCAATACCGAGAAAGAACGGGCTGGATATTTAATCCGCTGATCAAGGATTAACTTAAAATGGGCAACATCCACTTCTGGAGGTATGTCCATTTTCTATTTTAACCTTCCAGCTCTATTTAATGGCAGATAGGGGGCGGATTAGAAATGGTTAGGCAAATAGCTGCACCCTGTGCGGTTTTTTGTTTTTGAGATGGGCCTTCTCCGGTGTGGATAGGTCACATTAATGGGGAAAAACAAGGCTGTCTGCTGGAAGGCAAAACCTGGAACCAGACATCTGATATTACTGCTCAGTCTGAGTCACTGGCAATAACTGTTTAACTCAAAAATTTTTATTAATTTAATGGCGTTGGGGATGTGCGAATTCATGACGCCATTTTTATTTAAAAAAGGAATAATTACTATGAAAAAGCTCTATACTATTGGCTATACACAAAAATCGGCTGAAGAATTCTTTAGCCTACTTGATGTAAACGGGATACAAATGATTCTCGATATACGTCTTTACAACAACTCACAACTTGCAGGTTTTACCAAACAAGACAGTCTACAATATTTTCTGGAAGAACTTCTTGGCGTTGCTTACAGGTGTTCCTCGTTAATGGCGCCCTCAAAAGAGCTTTTTAATGACAATAGAAAGAACGGCCTTTCGTGGAAAGATTATGAATTCCGATTTAATCAGATTATTAGGAATCGGGCAATCCAACACATGATTGAAGAGTATCAAATAGACCATACTTGCCTTCTTTGCTGTGAGCCTGAAGCAACAAATTGTCACAGGCGCTTGGTGGCTGAATATCTTCAGCGTCATTTTGATGGTATTGAAATAATTCATATATAACGACTGATTAAATCATGGCTGCATAATGTGCGGTCTTTTTTATTTTAAGGGGTTTCTTCTCCATTTTGAGAAGGCCCCTTTTTATTTTCAAGTATTATAAGGAGAAAATTTATGCAAAAAAGTAAAATTAGAAAAAAACCTGTCAAGTACCCCTTTCTCATCCATGGAGACGCCCTTCAGCAGAGCACATCATTTCCAAGCCATACACATGGTTTAAATGATATTGGCCAGCCCGAGTTAATGATCGACCCCCTGGCATTTGGTCCTCAGGGGAATGCTGGTTGGATCGATGCGGCTTATGACTACTTCAAGAAGTCTAAGGGGAAAAAGATTATTAAGCGTATTCTTAAAGGAAAGACGTTTGAGATATCCGCCAACAAGCTCGATAAAAAATGGAAAGGGGCACCAAACTATAAAATCTGTTTTCGTCTGGTTCCAAATACTTTTGAAGGGGTAAAGCTGGCTTATGAGCCAGAATGTACAGAAGTATGCCCAGATCTTGTTGTGGTTCAAATTTATGTTAAAGGCGATGATTTTGCCTTGACTGATGCGTATTACAAAGGTGGAGTAACCTGGTAAAAACAATTTCTGGAAGGCTGCTGAGATTAAACCCTTGGCAGCCTTATTAATTTATAAAGAAGGAAAAGTAAAATGAAAAATTTAAATAAAGATATTAAAAAATATTTTGAAGAAATGGGATATGAAGTTACAAGAGAAGAAAATGGCAAATCATCTTATAAATTTGGCTCAGTGTATAAGATAGACGACATTATCACAACTACTGATATTGTCTGCCCACACAAAGCATCATTTATATTGATTAGGTTCTGCTGTAAATATGAGTTTAAAAATAATGATCACAACAAAATATATGAGTTGGTCAATATAATTAATGCAAATCTTATGAATATCGGTACGATGACTATTGATGCGCTAGACGAAAATGAAATATGTTTTATTACTTCGTTATATCTACCAACAGGGCAACTTGATAAATTTCAATTTGAGCAAACCCTTAAACTTTTAACATCACAAGCCCTTCCAATCTATGATTTGATCAAACAGGTTGATATTTATAGAGTTGAACCTAAACAAGCTATAAAAGATATAATGAAGCAAAACAATGCTGGAATTCATTGCGAGCAGTATGAAATTGTTCCACAGCAAAAAAATAATCATAAAACAAAAACTCAAGTTAGTAGTTTTAATTTTTCTAAAAGCTTCAACAATGAGAACGAAATTATCTTGACTGATATGCAGGTGTGTTTTCAAAATGAAAATTTGCCTATATTGGGTGAGATGGAAAGACAAGCTGTCGGGAAAAGGCCATACGATTTAAGTTTTAAATCATGGTGTATGGTTTCATCTAATGCTTTATCAATTATTTGTTTTTATATTCCAGAGTATAAAATTGCTGTAATTGAACTGGGTGGATTTCAAAATATGAAACAAACTGCTGATATTGATTTTTTCTTTCACACTACTAACAAGATGCAATTTAAAAATAGATGGGTTTATTACCCGGAGACAAACAAGGTATTTCTAAGAGGTGTGCATATCTTGCCGTCTTATGGTGTGGATAAAAAACAATTTCAAATGCTAATTAAAAATACGATTAAAGCAAGTGAAATATTTTATCCCTTCATTCAAGAATTAACTCAAACTGACAAAGAGCCTTATGAGGTCTTGGAAGAATTTGGTACCCAGAATAAAAAAGTAATTGATAATTTTAATTATAAGTAATTCCGAATGATTGATTAAATTATAGTGTTTTTTTAACAACAAATAGAGGGGGGTTGTGTATTCTAATATGCAGCCCCCTTTCTGTTTCAATTTTAAAAAAAGGATTAAAAATCATGAAATCAAAGAAGAAAAATAATAATCGTTATAAAAACAATCAAGATAAAGTACTCAAAATTAATTATCCAAGAACATTTTTCAGATCCATAGGTATTAAACCGCATGTTAATGCAAATGAAGAAGTAGGCCAACATCATTTTGAAAAAGCTATATTACAGAAATTTGGTAAAGGAACATTAACATTGTTTCAAGATGCATTAGATGCACCTGATTCGGGAAAAATATTTGATTTATGCCATACAAAATTGGATTTTGTAAAAATTTGGTATGGTGTAGATTTTTATAGAACTTGTCTTATCGCAAACATACTCCAAAAAATTGATATTATAAATAATAAGAGTATTTTGGATATAGGCGGAGGACCTGGTCAGCTTGCTTTTTTTATGTCCCGGTTATGGCCCGATAGCAATATTACAGTGATCGATAAATATTCCCACATTGGTATAGAATGGGCCGATGAAATTAATGAAACCCGGGTTAATTTTAAAAATGGTCAACTATCTGACCTCAAGGCAATAGGAGAATGTAAATACGATCAAATAATTATGTCCCGTGTCATTGGTAATCTTGAGGGTCTTTCTCTTCCAAGCTATTCAAACACATTCGAGACTTCAAAATATCTCCAAAGCCAGGAAGGGATAAAAATTCTCTCAGGACTTAAAAAGATTGGGAGTGCTATTGCGAACCACCTAACAGAGGATGGCCATTTGATCATTATTGATTCATGGTCAGGAATACGTGCAATACTAATTGCGACAGCATTGGAAAAAAATGGATTATTTGTGGATATTGACCACTTTGACCCTGCAACCATTTCTATTTCATATAGCCCTATTATCTTTTCGAAAACAAGGCCAGTAAAATCACCTGATAATCTGCCTTTGGGATTGGCTGTAATTGCTGATCAAAAATGTGATAGCCCGTTTTGGATTAATAATGGTCAAATTGCTGAAGTTTTAAGATCATTATTTGTTGGCTCAAGGATTGTATTCGAGGATACTTTTTCAATCAAGACCCAGAATATTACTTTCCAACAAGAGGTATTAGAAAAAAATGGACTTGCGATAAAATATGTTTCAAGCTCAGATGGGATAAGAATTGCGGTCATAGGCTCATCGGTATTCATCCAATTTCTAATTGAAACATGTGAGAACGACAAGCAAGTATTAAAATCTGGCATGATCCCAAAAAAACTCAATCACTAAGAAATACTCGAAGAACCTTCATGGGGACTGTGTATTCAAACATACAGCCCCCTCCCCTTTCAGAAACAAACAGTAAACAGCACCACTTCGTTTCATCCCTTAAAAAAAACAGAACATAATTAAAAGGAAATTATCCTTTTATTACCATTACCCTTAATTAAGGAGAAATTATTATGAGAAAAGCAATGCACACACGTCCTTTAACCATAAGCTTATGCGATGAGGACTATGAACGGGTTAGAAAAATTACCGATGACAAA
>Ga0233437_1005500_pt1 | contig 13659 bp, 12 predicted proteins | sample SI_122_August201_FD_182714 | JGI IMG/M metagenome (GOLD analysis project Ga0233437, IMG submission 182714) | Seawater microbial communities from Saanich Inlet, British Columbia, Canada - SI_122_August2016_200_MG | ecosystem: Environmental > Aquatic > Marine > Inlet | place: Canada: British... | reverse complement strand
ATAAACCGCCAAGACCGCAAAGAAACGCAAAATTTATTGCGTTTTTTGGCGTGCTTAGCGGTTAATAACGAAAGCTATGACAGAAAATATAACTAAAAAAAAACAATAAACGCTTGATAATCTATACCAAATTTCTTTTTGGTTATTTATAAAACGTGAACAAAATTCACGTTTTAAAAAAGTAAAAACACATTCTTCACTACGATACAAATTTCACATGGTAAGCTGAGGACTGGAGACTGAGGACTTCTGACTAAAGACTATCTCTTCGAATAAAAATCAGATAAATTTGTTGTTATTGTTATAAAATTGGGTGATCCAACCAAATGGTAACGCGATCGTGCATAACTAAAGCGAAATTTAGAAATCCTTAAACCAAATCCCCATGAAAAACCAACGGTTGAAAGTTTTGAGTCAACCTTCATTTCTTTACGTCTTTGATAATTATATCCTAAACGAATGGAAAAATTTTTTGTAAAAGCAAATTCACCACCAATAACAACATGACGCATAGCTTTATCCGCAAATTTATCAAAGTCTCCTTTTGTTTTAATTTCTCCGGTAAACGGATCAACTATATCTGTTGGATTTAAAGGGTCTTCGTAAGTAAGGTCCCATTTTTCAATGTGATTGAGCAGAATATAATATCGAAAAGGAAGATGCTTGAATCTTTTTGAAAGTCCAAGCTGTAATTCAAATGGAAGTGGTTCACTATTATCCGAATAATAAGGTTTCAATTGTAAACCAATATTTTTGGCAATTAACGAAACAGTAAACAAGTGTTTCTCATTAAAATATGTACCTGCAACATCCACAGCCATCCCAAAAGATTTATAGCTTTCAAGAACTGAATAAATGGTTTTAAAATTTGCACCAATCGATAATGTTGAGTCTAATTGCCTTCCCCAACCAATATTAAATGCATATTCAGCGGCTTTAAATGTTCCTTGTTTCTGGCCACTAATGTCTGCATAATCAAATGTACCATAGTTTATATATTGCATTGTTCCTGTGAAACTTCCATATTTCTCAAAAGTTCTGGAATACATTGCAAAACCGTAATTAATATCTGAAAAATAATCAACAAAACTCAATGCCAGTTGATTATTCATCTCTGGTGTTATAATTGATGGATTTGCAAGACTTAAAGTTATATCATTATCTTTTATAGGTAAAAAATCACCTCCAATTGATGCAATCCTTGCAGAATTTGGAAGGTTTAGAAATTCGTAAATGCCATTGCCACCAACTTGAGAATATAAATTATTGTTAGATAATACGATTAGAGATATTATTATAAATAGTATAAGTACTCTTTTCACCAATCAAATTTTAATTAAAATTTTAAAAATAAGAAGTAATAAAACGCCTGATAACAAAAATTATTATTTGCCCTATATCTTTAATATTTTTTTTGAATAATACTTGCCAAGGGTTCGTGGAGAAAATTAAAAAAATAGCGATCTTATCTTTAAGCCATTTTACAATTAATTAATTGTTTCAATTGGTTATGGTTATGAAACCGGTATTGTAAGGTGGTAAGGGTAAAGTGAAGAAATCCCTGGCTGCTTTCCAATGAGTAAACCGCCTTCCTTACTTTAACCTATTGACCAAACCGGCCTCCTAACCTTAACCTTTCAACTAAACAAAAATGAACTTTGAAAAAAAATATAAAAAAATTTGTTATTGTTGTACATTGTTGTACATTTGCAAAAAATATAAAATTTTATATGACACATTTTAGAAATATCTCAACCGAAGAACAATTAAAGGCAAGCTATCGTAAACTTGCTTTAGCCTATCATCCTGATAAAGGAGGCAATAACAGAATTATGCAATCAATCAATGCAGAATATAACCTTCTAAGCAATGAATTTAAAAGAAATTCCAATATGTTAAACTTGTTAACAGTTGGTGATGAGGTTTTTGTCAATGGAACAGAATGCATCGTAATAATAGCCGATAATTCAACTTTTGTTGCCAAAGCAAAAGGCCGGAATAAAATTGCAGTTTTTGAAAGAAACACAGGCTTAGGAAAATACAATAAGAGATACAGGGCTTACGTCAATTAAATTTATAATTATGTCAAAAAAAGAAGCAAAAATCCATACAGGCTTCAGGCTAACAAAAAAGAATATTCAACTTTTAGATAGTATGTCGGAAAAATTAGGACTAAATAAAACCAATGTTGTTGACATGATCCTTACAAGTGTTGGAAATGATGAAAACCTTCTAATTAACTTGATTCAAAAATCACTTAAATAAAAGGAAGTGATTGACTATCCATACGAACTTGTTTCGCTTCGTTGGTGATTTGATTGGCGTTCGATGGTCATTGAAAATCATTTAATTTAATGTAAACGATCGAAGGAAGCCCGTACGAAACAAAGCAAGCGAAACGAAGTAAGCTCGTATGGGTCCGTATGGATGGATGACAATAAAATGATGTCCAAAGGGCAAATGACAATTGAATGACAAGCTTTTTTTTCCTGTCTCAAGATTAATTTTGAATTTATATACAAAACAATTAATTTAGCTGCAAAATTTCAACTTATGATGAATGAAACGGATGTATTTATTAATCAAATAAAAAACGATGATGGGTCTGCGGTTATTACATTGAGCGGAAACCTGACAATAAGTAATTCAGAGAAGATTCAACATTCGCTTATCGAGGCATTTAAACTATCAATAAATATTTCCATAGAAATAAATGAGATAGAAAATATTGACCTTTCATTTATTCAATTGATTTATTCTTTATCAAAGGAATCAAAGAACTTTGGAAAAAATATCAACATTACATCAAAACTTAACGAGGATATGAGGCTTTTAATCGAAAACGCTGGATTTTCGAAATTGTTAAATTCACAAAATAATTAATTCTTCGACAATGAAAAAAACCATCTTAGTTGTAGATGATTCAGAAAGCATAAGAGAAATTGTTAGTCATACTCTTAAAAATAATGGATTTAATGTGTTGTGTGGAAATGATGGGAAAGACGCATTAAAACACTTCACAGGCACAAACATACATCTTGTATTAACTGATTTGCACATGCCGGTAATGAATGGAATTGAACTTATCAAAGAAATACGAAAGATGAAACATTATGAACATATTCCCATTTTATTTCTCACAACAGAAACTCAATACAAATTAAAGATGGAAGCAAAATCTGCCGGGGCAACAGGATGGTTAATAAAGCCTTTTGATCCTGAAAAACTAATAAAAACAATTAATAAAGTACTCCGATAATGGAAAACTTTCAGGAGAAATTTATAGAAGAAGCACAGGAATTTATTCAGGGACTTGAGGAATCCTTATTAATACTTGAACAAAACCCTAATGAAATAAACATTATAAATGAAATTTTCAGGATAATGCATTCGCTCAAAGGCAGTGGAGCAATGTTTGGGTTCGAGAATATTAGCGAATTTACTCATAATCTCGAAACAATTTACGACAAAGTAAGGAAAGCTGAAATGCCTGTTAATAAGGAATTGTTTGATATTACCCTCGCTTCAGTTGACCATTTAAAAAATCTGTTAAATAAAATTCAAACTCCATCAGTTTTAAAAAATCATCAACATCTTATTTCAAAAATAACTCAACTAATTGATAATAACCGTTTACAAGTTTCGCCACAAATAATTTCAACTGAAGAACAAGAAACAATAAAAACATCACCTATTCAACACGAAAACATAAAATCATTTTTTATTTGTTTTGAACCAAAAGAATACATTTTCGATAATGGAACTAATCCTTTGTATTTAATTGATGAATTAGCCGTGATGGGCCGGTTCAAATCATTTCCACGTTTTAAAAAAATTCCATCGCTGGAAAAAATCATTACTACTAAATGTTATACTTTTTGGGATATGATTTTATCAACCGAGGAAGATATTAATGCAATAAAAGATGTATTTATTTTTATTGAAGATGATTGTGAATTAGAAATAATTGAACTTTCGTCTTATAATATTTTTACAATTCCGGAAATTGTCGGGAAAATTGAATCTGAAAACTTTATTAATGAAGAAATAAATGCAAATGAATTTAAGAAATTAATTGATGAGTTTAACCCGCAAAAGCAAATAACAGAATCAGATAGTATTACAAATATTGACCAAAAAATAAATGAAATCCAAACAGAAATAGAAAAAGAAACGGAAAAAATTTCTCAGCAATCTGAATCGGCCTTTGCAACCATCCGTGTTTCGTCTGCAAAACTTGATCAGATGATGAATCTTGTAAGCGAATTGGTTACAGCTCAGGCAAGACTTATGCTATTATCCGATCAAAGTCAGGATAATGAACTAATTACAATTGCTGAAAATATTGAAAAACTCTCAAGGCAACTTCGTGAAAATGCTTTTGATATTTGTTTGATACCCATAAAAAATATTCTTACACGATTCAAACGGCTCACTCGTGACTTATCTGCCGAACTTCAGAAAGACATTGATTTCAAGACCATAGGAATTGATACCGAGCTTGACAAAAACATCATAGAAAGCCTTACTGATCCAATTATGCACCTTCTCCGAAATGCAATCGACCATGGTATTGAAGATTCCGAAACGAGAGAAAAATTAGGAAAGCCCAAAAAAGGCACAATTACTTTCAAAGCATACTACTCCGGAACTAACGTACATATTGCTATCAGCGATGATGGTTCAGGCCTGGATATTGAAAAAATCACGCAAAAAGCAATTTCATTAGGATATTTATCGGCTGATGAAAAAAGAGATAAAAAAGAATTGTTGGATTTTATTTTTCTACCCGGCTTTACAACCTCAGGAAAAATAACTGATGTCTCAGGCCGTGGTGTAGGTTTAGACGTTGTAAAACGTAAAATTAATAATATCAGAGGTGAAATTGATATTGAATCTGAAATTAATGTTGGAACTACATTTACAATTATTATTCCATTAACTCTTTCAATTATTGATGGTTTACTCGTTTCAATTAATAATAATAAATATATTATTCCTTTATCGGTGGTTAATAAAATTTTTGAAGCACACCGAAATCAAATCGAAGCCTCTTATAATAATGTCATTGTTTTGGATGGTGAACAAATTCCATTTTTAAATCTTAGAAACGAATTTGATATGGAAAATTCATGTCCCGAAACTCTTCATATTGTTGTAGTTAATTACAATGATGTAAAGTTGGGTTTGGCTGTTGATAATGTTATCAGCGAAAACCAGGCGGTTTTGAAACCTTTGGGAAAATACCTCAAACACAATGATATATTTTCAGGAGCATCAATTCTCGGAGATGGAAATGTTGCTCTTGTGATGGATACAAACAAAATTATTAATAGATTTACAAATACATAAATAAAAGAATAATGATATAATGAAATTGGAAATTCAGGAGCAACCATCCCAAGTGCTCGGGACCAATTTCTAATTACTAAAATATAAACACACAAAAAACTATGGAAAAAACAAAAATTAATATTCTAAATTCATACCTAACATTCAATCTGGGAAACGAAACATTTGCTGCCAATGTTGGAAACGTTTTGCAGATTTTGGAGCTAACGGAAATTACTAAAATCCCCAAAGCTCCACCCTACATGAAAGGCGTGATAAATTTGCGTGGCAGTGTTCTTCCGGTAATTGATTTTCGGCATAAGTTTAACCTCCCACAAACTGAATACACCAAAAACACTTGCATCATAGTTCTCTCAGTCGAGATCAGTGATGAAACCATTGAAATTGGGGCAATTGTTGATTCTGTAAATCAGGTTCTTGAGGTTGATAGTAATGAGATTAAACCTGCTCCGGGAATTGGCAATAAATACAAATCGGATTTTATAAACGGAATAATTAAAATCAATGAATCATTTATTATGCTTCTTGATATTAATATGATTTTTTCGACCGATGACATTATTAATTTACCTGAAACTCAGGAAATTTCCGAAAATATCGAAACAAGTAAATAAATTTTAAGAATAATATAAAATGTAATAATTATGAAAAACATTCAAATTTCAACAAAAATGTATATCTGTGTTGCAATTTTTGTAATGATTATAGTAGCAATAGGAATAAGCAACATACACAATCTATCAAAAGTTGATCAAGGAGTAAAAACAATGTACAACAATAGGGTTTTACCCTTAACGCAATTAAAAATAGTTTCTGACATGTTGGCCATTAATGTTGTTGACGCTACAAATAAAATGAATAATGATCAGATGAAATGGCGCGAAGGGTATAGAAGCATTAATAAAGCATTGGATAACCTTGATTTATACTGGAATACATATATAAAGACATCAATCGAAGGCGACGAATTGGAATTAAAAAACGAAGCTGAAATACTATTAAATCAAGCAAAATCCTCAATTAATGAACTTTTGGAGATTATTGATCAAAAAGATTCTACATCCATACAACAGCTTGATAACTTTGCAACGAATAAATTATTTTCCAATATTGATCCATTTATAAATCAAATTAACGAATTAGTAAATTATAATTTGGAGATAGCTGAAAATATTTACCATAATTCAGATGAAATTTATGACACAACAAGAAGAGTTACAATTATTGTTATGATTATTGCAATTTCCATAATAGTAATAATATGTATTTATATAATCACATTCATAAGTAGGTCATTAAGTTACGCTAATTCAGTTATTAATCAGCTTTCACAAGGCGATTTTAGTGTGGAAATAAAAAATACATCGAAAGATGAAATTGGAACATTATTAAATAATATAAAATTAATGGTTGAAAAACTAAAAGAAGTCCTTGGATTTGTACAAATTACAGCTAGTAATATTACTAATGCAAGTTTTCAGTTAAGTTCAACTGCTCAGGAAGTTTCACAAGGCTCTTCCGAGCAGGCTTCTTCAACCGAAGAAGTTTCTTCCACAGTTGAAGAGATTTTATCAAGCATTCAACAAAATACGGACAATGCAAAGGAAACAGAAAAAATTTCGACTGCTGCTGCCATCGAAATATCTCAAGTGGAAAATTCATCAAGCGAAAGTTTAGCTCAAATCAAAAAAATTGCTGAGAGAATATCAATTATTGGAGAAATTTCATTTCAAACAAATATTCTGGCACTTAATGCCGCAGTTGAAGCAGCACGAGCCGGCGAACACGGAAAAGGATTTGGTGTTGTTGCCTCCGAGGTAGGCAAACTTGCCGAAAGAAGTAAATTAGCAGCTATTGAAATCAATGAACTGTCTAAAACAAGTGTAGCTTCCACAGAAAATGCTGTAACTCAGCTTCAGGCTATTGCTCCAAATATTCAAAATACTTCAAACCTTGTTCAGATTATAACAGCTTCAAGTTTAGAGCAAAATTCAGGTGCCATGGAAATTAATAATGCTATTCAGCAACTAAACCAGGTTACTCAACAAAACGCCGCAGCTTCCGAAGAACTTGCAACAAGCTCTGAAGAATTATCAAGCCAGGCAGAGCAACTTCTCGAAATAATTTCTTTCTTTAAATTTAATGAAGAATCCAATTCAAACATTTCAAAGGAATTTCAAAAAAACAAGAAAAAAAGCCTTACTAGTTCACATACTTATAAACATTTAGAAAAAAATAAAAAAGGCGGTATAGACCTTGATCTTAGTAAAAATGAAAATGTAGATTTGGAGTTTGAAAAGTTTTAAAAAATACAATCAACAAATTAATGCCTCACGAAGAAAGTAAAATATCCGGCTTTAGTGAAATGTCGCTTAATGATTTTAATCGCCTAAGTAATTTCATATCATCAAATTATGGTATTAAAATGCCTGTTGAAAAAAAAATTATGTTAGAATGTCGTTTGCAAAAAAGAATGCGACACCTAAAGTTCTCATCTTACCATGATTATTGTAATTTTATTTTCAGCAAACAAGGATTAGTAGATGAAATGCACAACATGATTGATGTTGTTTCTACGAATAAAACCGATTTTTTTAGAGAACAAAAACATTTTAATTATCTAAACAATAACATTTTACCGGAATTTATAGGCCTTAAATCATCTCCGAAAACACTTAATCTTTTGAGTGCCGGATGCTCAAGTGGCGAAGAAGCCTATTCTTTAGCAATGATATTGAATGAGTTTAAAGAAAGGAATCCTGATTTTGATTTCTCTATTCTCGGTACCGATATATCAAATATAGTTTTAAATGAAGCAAAAAATGCAATTTATTCTGCAAATAAAGTTGAAATAATTCCATATAATCTTAAAAAAAAATATCTGCTGAAAAGTAAGGATAAAACTCTGAAAAAAGTTCGCATTATTCCGGAAATCAGAGCAAAAGTAAAATTCCAAAGATTAAATCTTAATGAAGAAAACTATAATGTTAACAAAACCTTCGATATTATTTTCTGCAGAAACACATTAATTTATTTCGACCATATTGTTCAATATAAAGTTATTTCTAAACTTTGCCAAATTCTAAAAACAGGCGGTTATTTAATTATCGGCCATTCCGAAACATTATTTAACATGAAACTGCCTTTAACACAAGTTAGCCCAACTATCTTTAAAAAATATGAGAAATGAAATTGGAAATTAGAAATTGAAAATTTGGACATATCCTGAATTTCCAATTTCTTAAAAACAAACACATGAAAACATCAAACAAAGAGCTATTAGAAGAGCTTAAAAAAAACCTTTCATTAACTGAAAAACAACAATTGCAAATTGATAATCTCAATGAAAAACTCCGGCTTGTTAACGAAAAATTAAAAGAATCGGAGTCTTTGAAATCACATTTTATTTCAAATATTACAAACGAAATAATCAATCCTTTTGCTTCAATTCTTGGTTTATCAAAAAATATTATTGCTTTGGACGATGATAAGATAAATAATGCAAAGTCGATGGCGAAACTTATTTTTTCTGAAGCTTTTCACCTTGATTTTCAACTTATCAATATTTTTGCCGCTGCCAAAATCGAAGCAGGTACTAATATTCCGGAAATCGTTAATACCGATATTAATCAACTCATAAAAACTGTTATTGATGCGTTTGCTTATGATTCTGAAAAAAAGAAGATTGATATTAAATTTGATAGTTTAATTAGCTCGGAAATGAAGAAAACGTTTTATTTTAAAACCGATCCTGAAAAACTTCAGATTATTCTAAAAAATCTTGTCAGTAACAGTATAAATTATAGCCCTGAATCAAACAAAATTGAAATTAAAGCGTGGATAGAAAATGAAGATTTAAATATTTCGGTTACTGATCACGGCAAGGGAATTAGTGAGTCCGACAAAAAACTAATTTTCGACCGTTTTAAACAACTTGATTCCTGCATTAGCTCAATAAATAAAGGATATGGTTTGGGTTTATCGGTTACAAAATCATTAATTGATATCCTTGAGGGTAAAATTGATATACAAAGCAATATAAATCAGGGTACAATAGTAATAATTACTATTCCCGAAGGCGAATCTCTTTCTGATGATATTGCTTTTAACGGAAACGAATTTTTATTTGAAAGTGAAGAAGTATTTTAATAATGATTGAATGAGAAAAAATACTTACACATTTTCGTATTGTCACTAAAGTAAAACATGAATAATCTACAAACCCATTATCTATATCCTTCAGCAATTTATATAAGCAGGAAACCTTTTTATATTACAACAATTTTAGGTTCGTGCATAGCTGTTTGTCTTTGGGATAAAAAGTTGAAATTCGGAGGCATGAATCATTATATGCTACCGTTTTGGAATGGGCTGGGATTAGCCTCACCGAAATATGGAAATATTGCAATTGAAAAACTTATTGAGAGAATGCTTTTTAACGGATCAAAAAAAGAAAATTTAATTGCAAAAGTATTTGGAGGAGGAGAAATTATTGCCAATCAATCAGAGCTTTTCAATATTGGAAAAAGAAATATTGATATTGCAAAAACAATTCTTGCTGAGAAAAACATTCCAATTATAGGGTCAAGTGTTGGTGGAATTTTGGGAAGAAAGATATGGTTTAATACGGAAAACAGCGAAGTTATTTTGAAATACATTAAAAAAACTAAGAAATAAGCAGTGTCAATTGTTGAGTTTACTCCGAAGATACACATTTGAAATTGTTGAAAAAAGTTGCAACAGATTACACTGATTATCTGAGATTTAATCCTGAGTACTCGGGATTTGTGAACCCGCCTTCCATAGTATTCGGAAAGGCCTGTGGCTAATTTCATTTTTACAACTTTTCGGAATAGCCTCATTTTTAATTTATGTAATCCCTCCCTTCTCTCATTCAATCATTCAATCATTCAATTATTCTCGCATTCTTTCATTCAATCATTCTCGCATTCGCCCATTCTCTCATTCATTCACTCTTTCTTAGTATTTTTTTCACATGAAATAGTTTTTAATATTTTGTTTTATATTTAATAATTTCTTATTTTTGAAGATTGGAGAAAACTTTATTTCATTATGAAGTAATAAATTTTATTATGAAAAAAATACTTGTCATTGACGACCAAAGAAATAATCTTATCGGGATCAAAGCAATTCTTGAAAAATCAATCCCCAATTGTGAAGTATTGACAGTTCAATCAGGAATTGAAGGATTAAAAATTGCAAAAACCAAACAACCTGATACTATTCTTCTCGATATTGTTATGCCCGAAATCGACGGTTATGAAGTCTGTAAAATTCTTAAAGCTGATGAAAAAACCAAAAGTATTCCCATAATTCTGATTTCGGCTTTTCAAAAGGATACGGAAAGCAGAATAAAAGGCTTAAAATCCGGTGCAGATGTTTTCCTTACCAAACCTATCAATCCGGCTGAACTCTCTGCACAGGTTTCTTCAATGTTACGGATCAGAAATGCAGAAAAAACTATAAAAGAAAGCGAAGAAAAATACCACAACATTGTTGCTTTAGCTCCTATCGGATTTTATCAAACAGCACCTAATGGAAGTTTTCTTTACGCTAATGCTACCTTTGCCTCTATTTTAGGTTATGACGATCCTGAATACTTCAGAAACAATATTAATATTAATAGTATATATTTTAATAAAGATGATCGAAAAAATCTTATTGCAAAATATAGCGGATTGGGTAATAGTAAAATTATAAATTTTCAGGTTAAGCTAAAAAAGAAAAATGGTTCTCCAATTTGGGTACTCCTTACTTCTCATGCAATAAAGAATAAAAATGGAAGTACAAAATATTATAATGGTTTTGTAATTGATATTACAGAACGTAAATATACCGAACAAATTCAAAAAGTAATATTTAATATTTCAAATGCTGCAAGTATAAGCGAAAACGTCAACGAATTGTGCAAACTTATTCAAGATCAATTGGGAACTATTATTGATGCTACTAACTTTTTCGTTGCAATGTATGATAAAGAAACTGATATTATTTCATTACCATATTATTCCGATAAGAAAGATAAATATATGTCCTTTCCGGCAGGTAAAACAATGACTGCCTATTTAATAAAAAATAAGAAATCCATCTTAGAAAAAAGAGATGTTATTACAAAATTAGAACAATCAGGTGAAGTTGAACCTATCGGATCAAAGTCAAAAGTATGGCTTGGTGTACCTCTGAAAATCGGCGATGAAGTGATCGGGGCTATTGTTTTACAAAGTTATGATGACGAAAATGCTTATACCGAAAAGGATAAAGAAATGTTGGAATTAATTTCTCATCAAATTAGTATTTCCATAGAAAGAAAAAATGCTGAACAAAATTTAAAAGCAGCACTCGAAAAAGCCAAAGAATCCGACAGGCTGAAATCAACTTTCTTGTCAACAATGTCTCACGAACTTCGTACACCTCTTAATGCAGTGATTGGTTTTTCCGAATTATTAATTAGTGAATCAAATGTTGATGATGAGATATTAGAATATGGTAAAATGATTAATATTAGCGGGGATCATTTACTAGCACTTGTTGAAGATATTTTTGACATTTCACTTATCGAAACCGGAGAGGTGAAAATTGAAAAAGAAGAATTTGAACTCAATGAATTAATTGACGATATTCAACAAAAACTGATCATCGAACAAAAGAAAATAAAAAAGGAGAATATTAAAATTATATATAATCCTGTTGAAAAAGATAAAAAAATATTTCTTAATACCGATAGCCTTAAAATCAAACAAATTCTATTTAACCTAATAAAAAATGCATTGAAATTTACACATGAGGGATATATTGAATTCGGTTTTTCAAAAGTTATGCTGAAAAATAAATCCATGTTGAAATTTTATATTAAAGACACTGGGATAGGAATTTCAAAAGATAAACAGAAAATTATTTTTGATATTTTCCGTCAGGGAGATGAATCCCATACACGTAAATACGAAGGAGCTGGAATTGGATTATCCGTTTCATATAAATTAACCGAACTACTTGGCGGTGAAATGTGGGTTGAATCTGTTGAAGGAACAGGTTCAATATTTTATTTTACAATTCCTTATGTAAATAATTTTGGAGTTAAACTAAATAATTACATTTAATCAATTGGCAAAAAATCAAAAAACAACAATTGAATGACCCGAAACCCGAAACATGAAACTATAGACTCGAAAAAAAAGAAATTATGAAAAAAATACTCGTTATTGACGACCAAAAAAGTTATCTTGCAAAGATCAAAGATATACTTGAAAAATCAATACCCGAATGTAAAGTACTAACCACACAATCGGGAAGTGAAGGAATTTTAATTGCAAGAAACGAACAGCCCGACACTATTCTTCTTGATATAGTTATGCCCGAAATGGATGGTTATGAAGTTTGTGAAAAACTAAAATCAAATGAACAAACAAATGCTATTCCCATTATCCTTGTTTCTGCATTTCAAAAAGATACAAACAACAGGATATTAGGTTTAAGATCAGGTGCCGATGTTTTCCTTTCAAAACCCATCGATCCGGCTGAACTTTCTGCACAGGTTTCTTCCATGTTACGGATCAGAAAAGCAGAAAAAGACCTGCGTGTGAGTGAAAATAAATTCCGTACTCTTTTTCATCAGGCTCCGCTTGGTTACCAATCACTGGATCCAACCGGCTGCTTTTTAGAGGTGAATGATGCATGGCTCAATATGCTTGGATACAAACGTGAGGATGTTATTGGTAAAAGTTTCGTAAATTTTATTCCTAAAGAATATACCGGTTACTTTAAGGAAGTATTCACGACTTTTATTGCTGAAGGCGAATCAAGGAATAAAGAAGTTGAAATGCTAAAAAAGAACGGAGACCGTATTAGCGTGTTATTTAATGGGAAAATCGGATATGATGATGACGGCAATTTTTTACAAACACATTGTGTTTTTCAGGATATTACTGAACGTAAAAAAGCAGAAAAAACAATAAAACGAAACCTTGAATTTCAAAAATTGATTTCCTCAATATCATCAAGTTTTGTGGGAATTATTGATATAGACGATTCTATAAATAGCCTTTTGAAAAGCATTGGTGGATTTTGCGGTGCGAGCCGTTCGTATATTTTTCGCATTCAAGATGATGGAAAAACTATGGATAATACGCATGAATGGTGTGCCGAAGGTGTTTCTTTACAAATTGAAAAGCTTCAAAATCAACCATGTGATATTTTCCCCTGGTGGATGTCCAAACTAAACAAAAATGAAGCTGTTCATATAAAAGATGTTTCAAAATTACCGGAAGAAGCAAAAGCAGAAAAGGAGAT
>Ga0233437_1005499_pt1 | contig 13660 bp, 13 predicted proteins | sample SI_122_August201_FD_182714 | JGI IMG/M metagenome (GOLD analysis project Ga0233437, IMG submission 182714) | Seawater microbial communities from Saanich Inlet, British Columbia, Canada - SI_122_August2016_200_MG | ecosystem: Environmental > Aquatic > Marine > Inlet | place: Canada: British... | reverse complement strand
TCGCTTTTGCTTAAGTTCCTCGGCTCTGGATAACTGCTCTGACATCTGGTCGCCTCCTATATCTATTTGGCGACCTATATGCCACGACTGGAAATTTATGGGAAGATGGGGTTAATTGGACGCTTACGATTCTCTAATCGAATCCTGTCGTCTAATAACAGGCAAACGGGACATGCATCCCGATAGCGCATCCCAAATCATCATTGATGAACTGTGGAAGAAATTGTCGAAGACCCATAAGTTAAGACTGGTAAAATGATCAGCTAACCCCGCGTGAGATTCGATAATATGTGGAACCCAAATTCATGAAATGTCCCTTTTGCCATAAAACTATAATCCAAGACGAACCAGGACCAGCCTTGTGTTCTGTCTGTATGACCAGTTTTGAGATTGATGACCGGGGAGAATGTGTTTTCGTAAATCTGGACAAACCCCGTATTCCCATGAATGGAATCTATTGCCCAAAATGCGGATTGGTCCAAGACCATGAGAAAAAAATGTGCTATCTATGTGCCGAACCTCTGAATATTGCAGTTCATTAAAATGACGGATACCAATAATAAAAGATTCTTCAATCTTTCGGACATCACCTCACGGGTTCAGCAGATACTCCAACCCCACATTGGCAAAACCTTCTGGGTAAAAGCGGAAATTTCATCAGGTCGCGAGAGAGGCGGTTCTTTTTATTGCGATTTGGTTGAAACAGATGAGGCCGGAAAAATCATAGCACAGATGCGGTGCACCATCTGGAACAGAGATCTTGCCAATATCAGAATCCAGTTCAAAAAACATGACCTTGACCTCAAGCTTGATGACGGAACATCTGTCGGTTTCCAGTGTTCCCTTCAATATAGCCCCCAATACGGATTATCGTTAAAAGTTGTTGGTGCGGACCCGGCATTCGCTCTCGGTGAGTTGGAATTGCGAAAAAAGGAAATCCTGGATCGACTTACGAAAGAAGGCTTGTTCGAACCCAACAAGAAACTTACCGTTCCCATGCTCCCGCAGCGGATCGGTTTGATTACCAGCAAGGGGAGTGCTGCTTGTAACGATATTATCAAGACGTTTAGTGCCTCTATTTTTGGTTTCCAGATACTTTTGGCAGATTCCACCGTCCAGGGGCTCCAGGTGGAATTATCAGTTCTGAAGGCTCTCGATGTACTGGAAAAGCTCAATGTTGAACTTGTCATCATTGCAAGAGGTGGCGGAAGTAAGACGGATCTATTTTACCTCGACAATGAAGCCATAGCCAGGAGGATAGCGACATACACAATTCCGGTTTGGACTGGAATCGGTCATGAGACTGACTTCAGTATCCTTGACCATGTTGCAAACAGATATTTCAAAACACCTACCGCAATCACTGAGGAAATTGTTGCCAGGTTCGTAGAAATGAAACGGCACCTTGAAGAAGCCGAAACCCGGTTCCGTTCGACCTGGTCATATCGCTATGATGTAGACCGAACGTGGATTGAAGATGCGAAGGTCGGCATTCGGCAGGGAACCAGAAAGCTTCTCGAAACAACCAGAAACTACTTGAGAGGGTATGCTGTTCAACTATCATCAAAGGTCCAAGAACGACTCTCCAGCGAGAAATCAAATCTGGCCGTGTCCAGAAAAATGATTGTTACAGCACCAGTTGGCATTATCAAACAGGTTAATGAACGCTTAAAAGAGAGAACCGGGCGATTCGCCGCCAGCTACAAGAGACAGATCGTGAATCGGCAAAAAGACCTGCTGAATTTGAGAAAGCGGTTTCAGGCGAATCGTTTCATTCAAAGAATCCACCAAGAACAACAATGCCTTTGTGATTGGCGTGCCCGATTCACACAACAATTCAAATCCGAATTACACTTGAGGGGTCAGAAGGTTCGACATCTTTCGAGCCGGTTCAGGCTTGAAACCATAATCACACATCTGAAAAATTAAACATCAAAGTTGGGCACAAAAGCTGCGACGCTTCGGGCGGTCGACCCGGCTACCAGCTTAAAAAGAGGATTCTCTCTTGTTTATACGCAGGATGGGAATCTGGTAAAGTCCCTGTCACAAATAAAATCTGCTGATGTTCTCAAAACGGAAATCAACGATGGCCGAATTTATAGCACTGTCAAAAAGACAGAGAGGAAAAATAATGGCTGAAGAGCAGGATGACCTTCAAAAAATGACCTATGAGCAAAAAGTTGAAAAACTGGATGAAATTTTAACAAGACTCGACAACTCTGAAACCCCGATTGACAAACTGGCGGAGGATGTCAAGCTGGGGGCGAGACTTATCAAAGAGCTTGATAAAAAGCTGAAACAGGTTGAAACTGAAGTCCGTGATGCATTTAAGGAATTGGAGGCTGACCCGGGACGGAATGATAATCCCGTATGAAAGGTTGAGCCAGGATGCTTTGGATGGGCTTATCGAGGAATTCGTCACCCGCCCTGGTACAGACACCGGAGATACGAAAAACACTCTTGGGCAGAATATTGACATGGTAAAGCGACAATTGAAACGCGGAGATGCGGTAATTGTATTTGATGAAACCACTCAAACCGCAAACATAGTGCCAAAGGACCAGTTGAAGGAATAAAGCCGAATACGATACGGTTCCGGCGGTACAAATAATGGAGGCAGGTAGTTTGAGAGGAGAATGACATGGCTAAAGAGGAGATTTTCGAGGCTACCAAAAAAGTATATGGCTTGTACGGTGCATTTTTCAAGGTCGTTGCTGATGAATTGGGAACTAAAAAGGCTCTCGCCCTGCATGCCAAAGCCCATGAAGAACAGGGCATGGCAGCCGGCAAATTTCTGAAGGAAAATCTTGGGGATGAAAGTCCTGACCTCCAGAAACTCGGCTCAATCTTGAAGGATAGCAATCTCAGCATCGGAATAGATTGTAATCTACACCAAACAACCGAATCCTTACTATCGTTTGAGAATTTCCACTGTCCGATGTATGATGGATATCGGGCTGGAGGTCTTGATGATGATACCGCTGAGGCATTGTGCCAAAAGGGAGCGACTGCAAAATTGGGGACCATGCTCAGGTTGCTTAATCCAAAGTTGGAGTACAATTTGACGAGATACCGGTCTGAATCAGATGAACCCTGTGTTGAGGACATTTCGATTAAGTGACGGGTACAAAAATTATTTCTGTTCGAAATCGAAACCCAGTGCATGCCGAAAAGACATTTTAATTTCTATTTGATACATAGATTGAGTTGATGATACCATTGGCATGCCTGATCGTGATTGGGTTCAACTATTATGCAAGAATGTTTGAGTTTTTCAGGAACTTGGAAACTCAAGGATACAGCGAGTTGTGTTGAGCATGGCGGGTGTTACGCTTAATGCAGGTATGTGAAACCCACCGCCGAATTTAATGGATATCTACTGACCCCCATATGTTGTGTTTGTGAAAATGCCCTTTTAGGGTTTCTTGTCCAGCCACAGTTCCAGATCTTATAAACAATATCACAACAATCAGGCAGCACTCATTATTTCAGATAATAGCAACATGTAAAAAATTAAAAGGGGAAATTCAGGGTTATGATTCGGGTTCCAAATCTTCAATTCTTAGAAATGCTCGATATAGGCAAGCTCATCTTCACTTTTAGGGGACACCGAAAATCGAAGATGAAGAAATGATATCTTCATTTAATGTTATAATAGTTTAAAAGAAATATCGCACGCGAAGCTCAATGCGCCAAGCGTTTTGTTTTTCACCGAACTCGGTCCGCTGGGCTCCAATTAGAAAAGCGCTGCGCAGTCGCAGTTCCAGATTCGTTATCGGGGTATAGGCCAATTCCGGCGTAAGAGACATGCTCTGATCGTTTAGATTTACAATCGAGGTGATGGTGGGTGTAAAGTAAAGGATGTCGAAGGGTTCTTTGATGCTTGCACGGAAATACAAATAATCGCGCATTGGCTTGGCGGAGGCCAACGTGCCACGAGACAGTTTAGAGGCCCGCGCAAGCTGCGAACTGTCGCCGTTGACAAGATATTGATTATAGGCGCTTTCTATAAATTTGTAAAAACTCTCAGCGTCATCTACCTCAATACCGCCGCCGTTATGATAATATTCGATAATATAAGTAATATCGTTGGCTGTCAGGTACCGGATGCCCAAAAGTGTCTGCAAGACATCCGCCGTTTCCATGGTAAGCTTACCTTGGTTGTCGATAGATTTCTTTTGGAAGTCGTTGACCCAGGCCGCCTCTCCATGAATTTCAAAATTTGTCAGGATATTTCGTGAAAAATCAAACCCGTAACGAGTCGTCCGGCTTTCACCCGCAAAAACCATAAAGTCCAGATCTGTATCCAATAGGAGTAAGTAGAGTTTTGCCGCAAAATTAATATGGTCGGGATCCCCGAAATCCTCGTTCAAGTCGTCCGTAACCGGAAGGAGCACCGGCGTAAAGGCCAGGGTCTTCAGCGGCCCGTCATAGCTCTTGATGATGTCGGCATCGAGAAGGTAATATCCTTCCAGGGCCTCGGTGGGATTGTCCACATCTTTGGGACGGGACACGAACGCCGCCGGATTAAAGGCATATCCTTTTCCCCACGGAACCATCCTTTTCCCGGCGTTTACGGAAAAGCCGGTTGCCGGTTTCAGGGAAAGATATCCTTCCAACAGTCCGATATCATCGGTCCAGCCCGGGTCATCGTAGCTCAGGATAGCGTCGGCACTGAAATAGACGCCGGCCGCACCCTTCTCGTAGCTGCCTTCGAGTCGAAGACCGAAATTATATTGTTCGAGGGTGCTTTCCGGGTCCTCGTCAAAGTATTTGAGCCGGTAAAAGGTTGCCTCCCGGTCCAGACCGGAAAGTACCGGCCTGAATTCGAGAAAACCACCGATGCTGTATGGCTTTTTCTCGATCTCGGCCATATCGAATTGATATTTTTCGGCAGATAAGACGCCGGCATAAAAAAGAATCAAAAAAGATAGCAGCAGACGCCGCAATGAAAGTATTTTAGGAATCATAATTCGGATTTTGCATGAATATAGCTTTCCGTTCATGTAATACTTAAAACTACGGCGCCTGTCGCAACGATTCCAGCTTGGGCATAAACGTCAATGTAAAGACCTCGTCGGCGAAATCCCGCGTACGAACATTCGCAAAGATCATAACCGACTTGTAATTTTTATAAAGCGGGCTGTCGGTTTCCACCACCGCCGGCCTGACGATGCCGCCCCCGAAATCTTTGATATCTTTGAAATAAAGGGTCTTTATCAACATGGAAGCTTCCGTCAGACATTCAACCCGGGTAGGCGACACCCGGTCCTTGTCCACCCACATTTTGAGCCGGTCATAGGCCACGGTTTTGGTCTTGGCCTTTAACTGCAGCAGATATTCTTTGCCCAGATCTTCAAATTTTATGGCATCATATTCGTCGGCATAATCCAGCCGCAGGATATCGGCATTATTGAACACACCGCCGACGACGGATTGCAGGCTGGTGATGCGCACCGGCTTAGCAACATTGGGAATGTAAAGCCACATGTTGTCCTCCAGTCGCAGGGTGCTGCGGCCTTTGTCGCTTGCGGGCGAAATAAAAAGGCTGGCCACCTTGTCCAGGCCTTTTTTGATGGTAAAAAGGACGAACTCCTTTTTGCGCCCGTTGGGCTCGATATTGACCAGCTTTCGGTACGACTCGTAGGAAATGGGTGCCAGGTTCCGGTCTACCTGTTTAAGAAGCTCGTTTGCATCCATGGCAACCGCAGGTGCAGCCAAGAAGAGTACCAGAAAAAAATATAGGATAGCCAATTCTTATCTCCTTTGTCTGAGTATAATAGATTCTGTCGTTATTTATTAATCGACTCAAAATAGTATTGACGGCATCCCCTCCCCCCCGTATCACGTACGGGGCAGGCTCTGCCCTCTCCCCGGGGGAGAGGGTTGGGGGGGGGTGAGGGGCCGCGCTTAAATGTGCCCCAGGGCCTTGATCGGATCCATCCGCGAGGCCTTGACCGCCGGCTGCAGGCTTGCCAGGGTGGATACGATAATCACAATGATCGAAATCATGACAAGATCCTCGGGGCTGATGCTTGCCGAAATAATCACGCCTTTCTGTCTGCCGAAGTCATATGTTATCTTCGACAAGTTGATAATATAAATGGCAGCGCCGCTGAGCAAGCTGCCGGCTGAAGCGCCGATCAGGCCAAGCCCGAATCCTTCCACGACAAAAAGCGAGAGAATTTTCGAGGGCAGTGTGCCGATGGCCGCCATGGTGCCGATCTCGCGCACGCGTTCATACACGGCCATGATCATCACGTTCATGATACTGATCAAGACAATGGCAATCAGCATCAGCTTGATAAACAGGGTCATGATGTCAATCATGCGGGCGATATTGTAAAACGGAGAAAGTTTCTCCCAGGTATGCACCTCGAATACGGGTTTTCCCATTTTGTTCATTTCCCGGGAAAGCACACCCTCCAGGCTTGCGTATACCGAATGCAGCCGGTTAAAATCCTTTACCCGCACGGCGATCTCGCTGATCTCCATCTCGTCCATTCTGAGAACTTCCATGGCATCCTCGATATGAATGTAGCCATCCCGACCGCCGGGTCCGGTGGCGCTCTCAATAATTCCGCCTACAGTGAACTGCTTACCGTTTACAGAGCCGTCCTTGTTGGTGGCGATGACCACCACTGCATCCCCTACCTTGACTTTCATCCCCCGGGCCAGCAGCTCCGGTATCAGGATTTCTCCCTTGTTGAGGTTTCTATGCCCCTCTTTGATCCGCGACAGAAAAAGCGGCATCGCCGCCACTTCTTTTTTAGGAAAGACACCGTTTAGCCGGATATTGCTGGTTTCGGCAAAATTGCTGAACATCCCGCCGAATTTTATCCTGGGTGAATAAGCTTCTATCCCGGCGGTTTCCTGCAGCAGATGCTCAACTTTTTCGACTGCGTTGGGTTTAAGATTCAGGGTCAGCGGCAGAGTATCAATCGACGCCAGGTATCCTTTACGGTGGATCTGCATATGCCCGACAAAAGAATCGGTAATCTGTTCGATCATCATGGCTTTAAAAGAACCGGTGACCGCAACAAAGACCGCAACAAACACCACACCGAGAACAATCAGACTCAATGTCAGCAGCGTTCGCCTTTTATATCTGAGCAGGTTTCTGGCGGCGATTTTAAACAGATTCAACATGGGCGCCCCCTTTCATATTCCCGTTTTTCAAAACGCCGTCTTCGATCCGGTAGATGAGTTCGGCCTCTCCGATAATGCGTGTGTCGTGGGTTGAAAAAACAAAAGTAGTCTGAATCTCCTGGCGGATTTTTTTCATCAAGCGGATGATCCCATATGCGGTGTCATGATCCAGATTGGCGGTCGGCTCGTCAGCCAAAACCAGATCAGGATGAGTAACAAGCGCCCGGGCAATAGCCACCCGCTGTTTTTGGCCACCGGATAACTGGTCCGGCAACTGGTTTTGCCGCTCGATCATGCTGACGGCATCAAGCAGCTCCAGCACCCGTTTTTTTCGTTCGGCTGCTGGGACGCTTTGAACCATAATAAGCGGGTATTCCACATTTTCAAAGGCCGTCAGCACCGGAATCAGGTTGAAGCTCTGAAAAATGAAACCAATGTGTTTTCCGCGAAATATGGCCGCATCTTTTCGGGTAAAATCTGACACATTCATATCGGCCACCTGCAGGCTTCCTTTTGTCGGTCGGTCCAGGCATCCCATGAGGTTGAGCAGGGTGGTTTTACCGCTTCCCGAAGGCCCTACAAAAGAAACAAACGCGCCTTTTTCGATAGAAAAATCCAATCCCTTAAGAGCATCGACCGCAACATCGCCCGTTTGATATGTTTTGGAGAGGTCTTCTCCCTTAATCATGATCATATCCATTTCTCCCAGAGTTTTAATAGTTACTCACAAAAACGTCCCTTTTTTCCTACGGTCGGCAGCAGAACCACCGGCACAAGGTTAACCTATGGCAGAAACCAGATAGCTGCTCCTGTCAACATCCCAGCGTCTTTGAACTTTGCCTTTCTTTTCAAGCCCTACCAAGATGTCTACAATGTAGGTTAAGTCACCGGCAATGGTGTCGGCAACCTCTGTTTGAAGCATGCTATTCCCATGCTGTCGCAACATGGAGAGAATCTCTTGTTCTTCACGCGGCAAGGACTTTTTCTCCAAACCTGTCAGTCCGTTTGAACCAATGTCATACCTTCTGATAATCATAATTATGAAGAAAATGAATAATAAGACCGCGCCTAAAATGGCTACAATTTTCCAAGAATTAAAACTTGATTGAAGATAATGGAAATTATGCATTTTTTCCCCTCCTTCTTTTAGCAGCCTGTTGAATTACCTTGTGCAATCTTTTTCTAAAAACTAACCGCAAGGAATGTGCCAAGAAAATATTAGAGAAATTATTTATAATAAGTGACAGAAATAATTAAATTATTTGTCAAGAAGGTTTACTGAAAACCGGTGATGGGCTATCAGAAAGATGTATCTAAAATATCCAGACCGTTACTTGCACTGGAAGAAAGTATCCAGAAGTCGACATAGTCTAAAGGCGGGTATTCCGCCGCCATTTGGTCGCTTCATCAAACGCCTTACCGGGAAGAACCGAAAACAGCCGAAAAAATTCAATACTGTTCCTTCAACCTTCTCTTGAATACCGCATTAATCAAGAAGAAAAGAACCAGGCTGAAGACCATGAGCGCCGCCAGATCAAGGTAAGGGTTCAGAAACGATTTTTGACCCAACAGGCAGAACCTGAAAAGATCCACGCAATAGGTCAGCGGTAGAAAAAGACCGACGACCTGAAGGATTTTCGGCAGGCTTTCAAAAGGGAAAAAGACGCCGCACAGAAACATCATGGGAAAGCGGAAGAAATTGGAAAGCGTCATGGCTTCAAATACTTCCCGCACGGCCACCGAGATTAAAAGCCCCATGAAGGCGAAGACCATCGCCGATAAAGCAAGGCCAAAAAGCAATAGAGCGCTGTGTGACACGGAAAGACCGAATGAAACCAGGCTCAAAACAAGCACCACCGCTCCCATAACGGCGCCAAAAGCAGAGCTGCCCACGGCCTTGCCGAAAATAAGCGTCTTCATGCTAAGGGGTGCCAGCAGCAGTCTTTCCAGGGCGTCGATCCGTTTTTCAAAGGTGATCACGATGGCGGCCATAGAAGTGGTCGAAAAAAGCAGGGTAAGTCCGATCAGACCCGGCACCACCTCGGAAATGCCTTCCGGGTTGCGCAGGTAAAACGACAGAAAAAAAACAGCGGGTAGAAGCAGTCCCCAACTGATCAGCGGTGGTTTCAGGTAATAGGCTTTCAAGTCTTTTCGCGCAATGTAGTATACCTGTTTCAGCGAAAGATTCATAATCCGCCTCCGGGGGGTTTCTGGGGTTTATCTATTTTCATGATATCCGCTTCCAGGCTGGTCAACTTAACGAAGGCATCTTCAAGGCTTGGGTTCACGCTCCGGATGTTCACCACATCGACATGACTGCTTTCGATTAAACGAATGACTCCCGGAAGTTTTTTCATGAGGGTCTTTCCGTAGAGCTTCAGCCGCGAATTGCTGTGGGTCATCTGTTCCACACCCTCGGCGGTTTTCAGCACGTTCATGAGGGTTTCGCTCAGCGGTTCAAGCTCCAGCTCCAGTATTTCCGTTTCTTTGACGCGCTGTTTCATCCCGTCCACCGTGTCCACCAGTAGAATTTTGCCTCTGACGATAACGGCGATTCGATCACACAGATCCTCGGCCTCCTGTATCAGATGGGTGGTCAATAAGATGGAAACCCCACTTTGTTTCAACTGCCGGATTGTGTCACGGAGACCTCGTGCGCTCATGATATCGAGGCCGGTGGAGGGCTCGTCCAAAAAAACAACCCGCGGTTGATGTACCAGTGCGGCGGCAATGGTCAGTCGCCGCTTCATGCCCCTGGAGAAACCCTGGAAGCGGCCGTCCTTGCGTTCCAAAAGACCGAAACGCTTGAGGAGTTCTTCTGCCCGTGGATTCCATTGCGCTTTGGGAACACCGTAAAGCTGGGCCATATATACAAGATTTTCAAGAGCAGTCAGCTCTCCATACAGATTTGAACTTTCGGGAACAACCCCCAACCGCAGTTTAGCCCCCACAGGGTCCTTAACCACGTCGCATCCATCCACGCGGGCCTCACCGCTATCCGGATCTGTCAGGCCGGAAAGCATCCGAATGGTGGTCGTCTTTCCGGCCCCGTTCGGTCCCAGCAAGCCAAAAATTTCCCCCTCTTTAATTTCAAAGCTCACATCGTCGACAGCCCTTATCTTGCCGTAGGTTTTTTGAAGATGCCGAGCTTCAACAATGGCTGTCATCCGAATGTTCTCCTTTTACACATGGGTGGTCTTTGGTGTCACCGTGACACTCCTTGATCTGCTCAGGGGTGCATGCTTCAGGTTTACTCTTCAATTTATCAGGTTGCTGACAACAATCATTACACATAATCATCTCCCTCCTTTCATTTTGCTGTAAAGTTGAATCGGAAATGGTTCTTTGGCAAACCCCCTGGGGAAAAGGGAATCGATCGGCTTTGCTTTTTATATTTCCGGCAATCTGAAGCAGGGTATCCCTTTCAATGGTATAGTGAGTCCAGTAACCGCGCTTTTCTCCTTTTACCAGTCCTGCTTTGCGCAAGATTTTCAGATGCTGGGATACGGCCGGATTGGAAATGCCAAGGCGACTTGCCAGAGCGCCCACGCAAAGATCGTGGGTCAGCAGGATATCGACGAGTCGCAGCCGGGTTTTGTCGGCCAGGGCCTTAAAAATAGCGATATAATTATCCATCAAAATCCTATTAAGTATATTTTGAATTGATTCTTAATCAACTTAATTAGTTTTGTCAAGCAGAATTTGATATAGTCCCCTGAACAATGTTGCCTGTAGCCATGGTTCCGGGTAAAGGCACCGGTTGCCCGGCGCCCTCCCAACAGATCCGGACGTGAAGTTTTCCCTCATCCGGTTCCTCGGTGCTATCCCTTTTTGAGGATAGGAACCACGCAGGCGACACCCCGCGTGGCGCATAACTTTGCCGCCCCAGGCATTAGATATTGTGAACGATTCTCGGCTTCGACAACGGATACCTGCCCCGCAGGTCCTCAAACATAACCACACCATTACTGCTCCGACGGCTTAACCACCGTCTCCAGGCCTTTTCAGCGTATTCGAACACCACTTCCAACGCCTTGTAGTTACCTCGGACTCCAAAATACTGATAGAATCCTCGCAGTTTGGAGTTCAGCATTCTGTGCTGATCTCCGATCGGTTCGTGCCGATTTGCTTTACACCATCGCCATAGCTGCTTCATAAAGCGGCTTAGACGTTTTCGTGCAGTCTTCTTCTTGATCACCCAATAGCCTTTGAGCGTTTTGCCCCAATGGAACGTAAATCCCAGAAAATCGAACGTTCCGTGTCTGCGGCCCTGCTCGTCCGACCGGGGTCGGCCAAACTCGATCAGCCGGGTTTTGTCCGGGTGCAGTGATAGCTTGAACCGCTCAAAACGCTTGGGAAGAACCGCCATTATGCGGTGGGCATCGCTCTCAAGCTCACAGCTGATGATAAAATCATCGGCCCAACGGATAATAAAACTGCGGCCTTTCAATCGGGGTCGCACTTGCTGAACAAACCAGTCATCCAGCACGTGATGAAGAAAGATGTTACTGAGCGCTGGCGAAATCACACCGCCTTGCTGCGTTCCCTTATCGGGATACGTGGTTGCTCCTCCCTCCACAACTCCGGCATTGAGCCACTTGCCGATCAGACGCAGTATCGCGCCGTCGTTGACCCGTTTTTGGATCATACTTCTCAGAAGACCGCGGTCAATGTTATCGAATAGTCCAGTAATATCTGCGCTCACGATCCAACCGATGTTCAGTTGCCGGCACTGCTCCCTAAGCTCTCTAATGGCCTGGTGCTGGTTGTGATCCCGTCGGAATCCATGGGAAAAATCGTAGAATTGGACATCGTATACTGTTTCCAGCAACGTCGCCACCGCCTTTTGGACTATCTTGTCCTCAAGCGCCAGTATTCCAATCGGACGTTCCTTCCCATCTTCCTTGTCAATCCAAACTCGTTTCACCGGTAACGCTCTGTAACGACCGGTTCGCAACCGTTGGTGAAGATCATGAAGGTTATCCATGAGCCTCTCCCTGTATTGCTTCGCGGAGACTTCATCCACTCCGGACGAGTCACTCTTGCGCAATTGCCGAAACGACTGTCTCAACAGGAAAACGTCTATTCGATGGGCTACATTGTTGAACACCAACTCATGATCTGCTTCGGCCAGCATCCGCAGTTGCAACAGCGATGACTCGCGTATCAACAGCGGACTTGTGCCTGCTTTCCCAGCGGTCGGGCGAGCGACCTGCTACGCAATTTCCTGGCTTTGTGTTGATATGGTTTGTGATCTCGGTGTATCTTCCATAGTTCCTGCCAGAAAAACGTTATGCCCTGCTTCACCTTCCCTACAGTGGGTCCCGTGGGCGAACAGTTCCCCACCTTCTCGGTTCCGCTGCTGCTGGAACCATCGGTACTATGATCCGCTAAGACTGCCGAACGTCAGTCTTAGCGGATCGTTCGCTATTCGCTATCCGATCCGGATACCTTGCGTTGCTCGTCTCATTCGTATCTCATCACAGAGCACGAGTCTTTCTCTGCGATGCCTGGGTTTTACCGGTTCTCCGCCGGACGGAATCACCATACCGATATTTGCGCAAGGAGATCATTCGGCTCTCCCCAGTTTCCGAGCTACCCCTTTGAGCACATGCCCTGGTCTAAGACCCCGGTGGTAACCTGCATACTTGCCATATCGTCTACAGGTCTTCTGCCTTCCGCCGCATCCAAGGCGTCGGCTTTCCCCTCACACTCGTGAGAGTTATCCTTACGGACCACAACTATACATTTTTCGGGGCTCAATACAGAGTCTGCACCCTTGTTCCATCCAGCTCCAGACTCCCGTTACCGGGCTTGCCTGTGGATTTCCCTACTGAGCTGCTGGCTAAGCTTTACTCAAGCAGGACTTTCACCTGCTGGGTAACAATATCGAATTTCATCTATCTTTCGATAGATTCCCAACGATTCGGACTTCGCTGGGCGCGAGCATTTGCCTTGTTAGGCATTTTCATTTTATTTCTGACTCAAACTATAGCGTTTTCTCGAAAAAACTACACAATTCACTGATTACAATCCGACCCACTGGCAGAGGACATTTCATAACTGATCGAGCCGTAACCCATTGAGCAAATTTCGACATTAAAAATCCCATATCCTTAAGTAAATGGTAATGTTCTCTTTTGTGAATCAGAATACGTTACCCTATAATTCGATACCAGCGTCTTTGCATGCATTTCTAAATGTTTCATCGAACTCTTTTGCCTCTTCGTATGATTTGCCATCACGAAGTCTATAGTACTCATTTCGCATTCTTTCATAATACTCTAATACCGTTGTAAGAGGATTTTGCTCATCACATTTTATAAGGTGTAAAACAACTTTCTCAATATCGGGATGTTTATGGTAAATTCTTTCAAAATATACTACCTGAATTTTGCACTTAAAATTTAAAAGAGGGTAGATACCACCTGGGAACCCTTGCTATAGTGGTAATTGACACGATTACCCCATAATAGCAGGAGGTACCCAGATGGTAAAATTCAAGAAATCA
>Ga0233437_1005497_pt1 | contig 13662 bp, 9 predicted proteins | sample SI_122_August201_FD_182714 | JGI IMG/M metagenome (GOLD analysis project Ga0233437, IMG submission 182714) | Seawater microbial communities from Saanich Inlet, British Columbia, Canada - SI_122_August2016_200_MG | ecosystem: Environmental > Aquatic > Marine > Inlet | place: Canada: British... | reverse complement strand
CATTTGACCCTGAAAAGACAGAACAATAGCCAGTAGTCTGCTATCAATTTTTTATATTGGTACCTTTAAAAATAATTGATGGCGTGATTTTGTGAGAGTATTTCAAACGATCTCACACAGATTCATGGCTCAATTATTTTTTAATAACAGTTTCATTTTTCTTGTATATTTTAAACTGAGCACAGAATAATTTTTTATTATAAAAGGAGAAGTTCCCCCTCAATAAGAACCATCCGAACTAAATCGGTGATATGTTGATAAGATCAATCTGCAATAAGCAGTTGAAAAAAATGAGGAGGAACTCCACCATGAAAAAGAGAAACATTTTTCAAAACCAAAGTCAAGAAATCCTTGCCATATTCGAGATGGCCGGAAACAGATCCAAAGTGATGTGTGTTCCAATGGATTATGCTAAAAAGGATCATGTAGTCATGTTTTGCAACGGTAATGGAAAGATCATCCGAAAGCCTTTCTCAGTAAAAAATTCACCAGAAGGCAAAAAATTTTTGATCGATCAAGTTACGAAATCTTGTCGTCATCATGGAATTAAACCTGAACATGTTTTTTATGGAGGAGAAGATTGTGGCTCGTATGCTATATACAGGAATATACCATAATGCTTTTTGGCAATGGTTTTGATTCATATAATGTAATCTGAATTCAGAATGTATGGAGTGAACTGCAAATAAAAACAGGGCCATTTCTGACCCTGCTTTATTGTAGCTTGATGAAACCATGTATTACATGTTTAGTTAAATGATTATCATTGATCTAAATCCCATGAAGACACATCACATTGACCATCGTCATTATATCCTATTGCCACAATAGTGCCGTCATTTTTTAGTCCAACTGTGTGTGACCATCCTGCAAAGATTTGCTTGATATTAGTCCAAGAAGAAACATCACATTGACCATAATTGTTATCCCCAACAGCAACAACAGTGCCATCTGACTTTAATCCAACAGTGTGGTGATCCCCGGCTGTGATCTGCTGAATATTGGTCCAGGAAGATGTGTCGTTTTGACCGTAGCTATTGTCCCCAACTGCGACAACAGTGCCGTCAAATTTCAGACCTACTGTGTTATATTCTCTGGCAGAAATTTGTTTAATATTAGCCCAAGATGAAAGATCAGATTGCCCATGGGTATTATCCCCAGCCATAACGACAGTACCATCATACTTTAGACCCACTGTGTGAGTCCAACCAGCAGCTACTTGTTTGATACTGCCCCATGAAATTACATTTCCCTGACCTTGGGTATTTTGACCAACTGTTACTACGGTATCATCATTTTTTAATGCAACTGTATGGTAATTTCCAGCAGCGATTTGTTTGATATTAGTCAACGAAGAAACATTGCATTGACCTTCCACATTACGCCCGACAGCAACAACAGATCCATCGTTTCCCAACCCTACTGAGTGGTTGTCTCCAGCAAAAATTTGCTTGATATTGGCCCAGGAAGATACATCACATCTACCATTTAAGTTGTCTCCAATTGCCAGGACGGTTCCATCAATTTTTAACCCTAATGTATGATTGTCTCCAGCAGAAACCTGCATTTCAGCAATACTGGTTTGCCCACCTTGTGATCCTTGCCCTGTAACCTCAAAGTCGAATATAGTAAATTTTGAAGGCATTGGATTCCCCGTAGAATCATATCCAAGAACTGTCCAGTACCATTTGCCTGTCGGCATTGACTGCCAGGTAGCTGTATCCATTGTTAGAAGATTCAATGTCAGTTTTGGAAAAGAAAGAACTGGAAAGAATGATGCACCATCTACTCTTGCAAGAATCAGTTCATATGCTGAAACCCCTGAATAAAGATCCCATTTGAATACTGGTGCTGAGTCAGATAAGACAAGTGTCGATCCAGGAGAAGGGCTGGTAATTGCTATTGCTGTACTTGCAAGGAACTTAATATTGCTTACATATTTATTTGGAACAGACGATTCATATGTGGAGCCGACCAAAGCACCTGCGCTGTTGAATGCCTCAATACCCCATTTGATATTATACAAAGCCATTGAATCCCATGTTGGCGAATCAAGTGGAATGTTGAATGTCATCCCCACAAAGGTTTCTGAAAACCCTGGAGTTGCAGTGGCCCCGCTTCCTGGAGGGATAAGCTCAGATGATATCGGAACTGTTGTATGATTAATTAAATCATTCAGCTCAAAATGGAGCAAGTATTTTGTTGCATCAGTTACTTTGGAAAAAGAAAATGTCAACTGGCCGTTTGCAGAACCAAAACTTAGGGTTTCATTATTGGCCGGAGCTATGGCATAAATCTGAATAATTGAAGGTGGTGTTGTGGACACTGCATCACTTCCATCGCAGTCTTGATCAATGTTGTCACCAGCAATTTCAATGGCTCCAGGGTGGATAGTTGCATCGGTGTCATCACAGTCGGTGTTGTCTGATACGTAACCGGACGGCTGGCTGCTTGAATCAATGGAGTTGCTGGGATTGCCATATCCGTCTCCGTCGGAATCCAGGTACCAAGTGCCTATTGATCCGGTATTGCTTGAGACTCCCAGATTCCATGATGACACATCACACTGGCCGTCAGTGTTATCACCAACCGCTAAAACTGTGCCATCGTCTTTTAGACCAACAGCATGGCTACCGCCAAAAAAATCTACACTTACGATCACCTGTTTGATGTTACTCCACGAGGACACTTCGGACTGGCCGGAATAATTGTTACCCACAGCCACGACAGTGCCGTCATTTTTTAAACCAACCGTATTACTATAGCCAGTAACAACCTGCTTAATGTTGTTCCACAATGACACTTCGGACTGGCCAAAATAATTACCGCCTACAGCCACGACAGTACCGTCATTTTTTAAACCAAAAGTATTATTAAAGCCGGCAGCAACCTGCTTAATGTTGTTCCATAATGACACATCGCACTGGCCGTAATCATTTCTACCCACTGCCACGACAGTGCCGTCATTTTTTAAACCAACCGTATGGATACCGCGTGCGGCCACCTGTTTGATGTTACTCCACGAGGACACATTGCACTGGCCAAAAAAATTACCGCCCACAGCCACGGCAGTACCGTCATTTTTTAAACCAAAAGTATTATTAATGCCAGCAATAACCTGTTTGATGTTACTCCACGAGGACACATCACACTGACCAGAATCAGTGTTACCCACTGCCACGACAGTGCCGTCATTTTTTAAACCAACCGTATGGAGACCGCCTGCAGCCACCTGTTTGAGGTTACTCCACGAGGACACATTGCACTGGCCGGAATCATTGTTACCAACTGCCACGACAGTGCCGTCATTTTTTAAACCAACTGTATGAAAATCGCCGACAGCAACCATCGGCTCAACCGTAACTGACCCGCCCCCAGAAGACCCAACCAAATCACTCCCATCACAATCCTGGTCAATGCTGTCACCGACTATCTCTGTAGCCCCTGGATAAACCGAAGTGTCACTGTCATTACAGTCTGTGTTGTTGGAGACATATCCATAGGGCTGGGATACGGCATCTAAAGAACCCGACGGATTTCCGTAGCCGTCCCCATCATTATCCAAATACCAGGTCTGATTTGCTACCTGGGGGTTATAGATGTAGGCCAGGTGGTCAAAATAAACACCGTCCTGAATATTTGGAGTCGTAGTGATTTCAAACGATACAGACTCTATTGTCTCACCCGTACCGGCATCTATTTTCAGATACATATTCCTAAATGGTGGAACGCCATTATCAAAAAAATTAGGATCGGTTAAGGCATTGTTGTAAAGAACGTAATTTCCGTTGATGGTAACTTTCACTGCAGTCCCGTACATCGCTGGGTTGAACTGGCTGAGTGCAATACCAAAAGAAGTGGATGAAGGAACATTGATTGTTACTGTATCAGGGCCACTGGTTACAAAGGCCACTATGACCCAGTCTCCATCCCAGGCCCCCTGGCCCTCACCATCGCCTACAGTGGATAGACTTGCCCCTGTTAGAGAAACGCCAGCAGGTAGGGCACCGCCTTCAAAATCGGCTTTGTTATAATTGCTGATCCCCAAAGCACTGTCCATTGAAGCAGTATTAGAAGAATAATAATCCTTGCTGAAAGTCGTACTTGTAAACGCATAACTCGGTATCTGGTAGGACAGAATACATACCGCTGCCAGTAAAGCCAACAACCAACTCGTCTTTTTCATAAATCCTCCCGGCTCAACTTTGATGAGACAAAATTTTTTATCCACTAATGATTCAACTATCATGGGCGATATTATTAAAATATTTCGACTCAATTTTTAAAGTAGATTCTGTAGCAAATCTAATTAGATCTAACAATAAATAAATATTTTAATTATAATTAAAGACGTACTTTATATATTTTAGCCAAGGGAAGTCTTGGTATGTACCTGAACAGTCATCTTAATGCATTCATAACATGATTTTTTTGACTGTCTCAACATAGAGCCGTTAATGGTATATAGAACTGAAGATTTGAATTAGGTAAAATATTATCAGAGTTAACGGCGTTCATGGCTGAATTTCAAAACCACTTTTTAAAGGGAAAAATCCTGTGAACTATCCCTGTAAGTCCTTATTTTTATAAACTTTTCCGAATACAGCATATGGTATCGACAAACTTTTCATTCTCAGACTTGAGAATAAATTATATAGTCCCGAGAAGAATCAATTTATAAAAGGTTCCATTAAGGTATATTGGAGAAAAACATTCCTGACTAAAAAATGTCCATAGAAAGATGATTGCATAAAATAATTTATCAAGACACTTCATTCCCTCAATCAATCTCAGATTTCTGAGCAAGATCACCCCCATACCATACATAGAGCGCAAGAAGCGGTGACAATGATGTCTTTATACCATGAGGTATTCCTGATTTGTGATAAATAGGCCTCCCAGCTGGTCTTGATACCCAAGCATCATCACCTTGCACCCAAAATGTATCCTGATCTGAACTCAATGGTATATACACTTCTTCAGATTCATGATTGTGTTTAGGATATAAAACGTTTGGTCCCAGGAACAGGAACCCGCAGGCAATTTTTTCACTGGCAATAGGTCCTCTAAGACCTATTAACTCTGCCCAGCCATATTTATTTAAAAAAGTTTGTCCAAAATCTTCAACAGAATAGGTTTGTCCCCAACAAAAATACTCCGATATTGATTGAAATTGTTCAACGATACCACGAGTGCTAACATTTGCTCCTGTATCCAATTTCGGCAAATATGAAAAAACAGGCAGATCATTTTTTTGAACATCTCTTGTTTTGAAAGGTTCTGATGGGAACTTCTCAATAAACGGAGCAAGACCCTCATCATCAATATTCTTCAGATACTCAAATACAGCATTTGCAAGATCAGTTACTTTCATTTCTTCTTATCTTTAGTAGGCCTAACACTTCACCTACTCAAAACCTTTACACCCAGTTTCTTCAGCATGTTTTCTTGATTTTGGATATTTCCGGCAAGTTAACGGATTTGATCACTTTTTAATTTCTTTGTATAAATGAATTATAAAAAAAAGATGCGGAGTGCAAGGGAAAAATAAAATTACATTCAACTTTAGTGAAGATATATCAGAATAGACCAATCAATCGTCCATTACACTTATTTGGAGATAGAGTTGATTGGATGGAACTCAAGACTACTTGCATTATTCGAAAGCATTCAACTTTAATCTTTTTCTTTCGTGTGCGGATCAAGAATATTTATGAGCCTCTTTTCGAATATCTGACCCATCTGAACCCTCCACCGATTCCAATGAAAATATAGTTTATGCATTCAATTTGTAAATAGTTACCTGTCATACCCCCTGGGGGAAGGAGTCCTATGTCCTCATTGTAATAAATTTGTCAGGCTTACAGGAAATGTCCAGGAAGAAATTCACAATGCTGCATTTGAAGAATAATTTTATAAAATATTTTTTCTGGTATTATTTTGATCGGATATTTATTACCTCTTAATATCTATAGACTTGAATTGAAGGGTGGATATAGGGGTGGATGAATTTTTAGACACATAAAAAAAGGGTCCTGGAAAACTTCCAAGACCCTTGAATTTATTATGGAGGCGGCTTCCGGATTTGAACCGGAGAATAACGGCTTTGCAGGCCGTTTTATAAATATTACCTGTTTTTATATGTTCTTACTTATCAATACTTTATTTAATAAAATCAATACTTAATAAACATAGTCTTTTACCTTGACATACTCCTAATAACCTGTATATTTATATCAAAGGGGTGAAATAGGGGGTGAAATTGAAAAAGTATAAAGCCACAAGAAAGCAAAAGATTAAAACAAAAGAAGGAAAGGTAGAAACGATTGAAATACCTTACACTGGTGTATTCTATCGAATTGGAAAAAGAATCGCTGGAAATGGTACTGAAAAAATATATTACGTTACATACAAGAAAAATGGGGTGAAATTTGAAGAAAAAGTCGGCAGGCAGTATTCTGACCAAATGACCCCATCCAAGGCTTCAAATATCAGAGCGGATATAATCGAAGGACGGAAGCTTACTCGAAAGGAACAAAAAAAACTCAGAGAAAAGCAAAAAAAAGAGAAGGCCAACAGATATACCATTGATAGTCTTTGGGATGAATATGCAAAACAGAGAACCCAAAACCTCAACTTACAAAAAGACAAAAACCGATATGAAAAATATGTTAAGCCTAATTTTGGCAAAAAAGAAACCCCTGATATTTACCCGCTTGATATTGATAGGGTCCGGTTAAAATATTTAAAAAAATACGCCCCCCAGACAGTCAAGCACATCCTTGCACTGCTTAAAAGACTTATAAATTTCGGCGTTAAAAAGGCTTTATGCCCTCCCCTATCCTTTACCATTGAAATGCCAGAAGTCGATAATATTAAGGACGATTCCTTATCTGAGGACCAATTAAAAGATCTATTAAAAGTAATAGAAGCAGACGACCATCCTCAAGCAGGTAACATCATGTTGATAGCATTATTTACCGGGATGAGGCGTGGATCGCTTTTTAATTTAAAATGGTCAGATATTGATTTTAAAAAAGGGTTTATCAAACTTAGAGACCCAAAACCCGGGAAGGATGATATTATCCCTTTAAACAATCAGGCACGGGCTATTTTAGAAGGTCATATCAGAACAAAAAGCGAATATGTTTTTCCAGGTAAAGGCGGCCAGAAAAGAACAAATGCTCAAAAATCTATTAACAAAATTAAAAAAAATGCAGGGCTCCCGAAAGAGACCAGGCCCCTACATTCCCTTCGCCATACATTTGCTTCATTGGCTGTCAGTTCAGGAGAAATTGATCTATACACGCTGCAAAAACTAACTACCCACAAGACTTTTGCGATGCTTCAAAGATATGCTCACCTAACAGATAAACGGGTCAAACAGGGTGGAGATACTGCTGGTAATGCAATTGAAAAAGCAATGATGGAAACAAAAGATGATTCAAACATAGTGAATATTAAATAACTTCCCGGGATAGGTTGCAGCGGTACACTGTAACTGAAAAGGCAGTTTTCCTGCGCTGCCCTTCCCGTTTCGATAAAAATCAGGATTTGTGACAGGAGGCAGAATGAAACCTGAACTTCCATATTATGACATTAAAGAATTACGCAAGCGGTGGTCTGAGAATGGTCTGACAGAACAAGATCTTTTGAAGTATGGCGAGTCCGGCGAACTACAGTTTTCAATTCGGTTGGGCCCAAGCACTGAGCAGGCACACATTGAAATTTCTCAATATTATAAAGAAAAAGCAGTCGTACAACTTTCTGAAACTGACAAAGATATTTTTAAAGACTTTGGAAAAACTCCGCCCGATGAACAAACAATAACACGCAAGAAACTCTGTGATAAAAAGACAGTTTCTTTCAAAAGCAGGGAACTTTTTGATGTAACCCCTCTAATGGTAAGTGACTTGTTTCACTTGTCAGACAAAACAGATATCATACTTCGCATATTGCCATGGTGCACAGGTTGTGAACGTCACCCTTCTACCTGTGATGATAGGTTTACTGAGACTCGCTATGTGCTTAATCCTATACATGATCATGCAGATCAGGCATCACGACGTCATCCTGAAGATTTTACCCTCAGATATACTAAAAAAGACCTTGTAGTCAGGCCTGAAGAGGTTTTAAGATTTGAAGAGTCATTTGATAGTATAAACATTAGCTCAAACGGTCAGAGAGGTGAAGAGCTTACAACGGGAAATTCAATAGATAAAGGTGCTGAAGCGGGCGATACATTACACAATAAGGTCGAAAACCAAAAAGAATCATTTGAAGAATTGATTGAAAACTTAACAATCCGATATGAGGATAATTCTACGATAAGTTACCAAAAACCTGGGGAAGCCCCCAAAAAAGTTCTTGGAGATGATTTGTTTGCGATCAGTGAAAAGGGTAAAAACATAACTTGGAATGAGTTTTTAGAAATTCTTCAAGATTCTCCCGGCCATAATTATATCATAAAATCAGACACAGACCGAAAACGTATGGAAGAGGTAAGCAGAAAATTGTTAAACTATTTCCAAGAAAAATTCGGCCTATCATCCCCAAAAAAATATAAATTACATGAACGCGATAAGACAAGAGAGTCTGGCACATATCGTTTTAAATTTAAAATTGAGTATGAAGACAATGACAATGAAGATAGTGCCAGCATGGAAACATTTAGGAAAAAGTTTTTTTATACAATTAAGAACTGGGAAAGAACACACGACGATGACTTATTTAAGATAATCCAAAAAAAAGCAGGCATAGGATTAAATAAGAAATTTCTGACAAATAAAGAAATCAGTGAAGCTTTGAAAAACCTGGAAATTCAAAAAATAGATCATTTGAAAATAAGTAAAGAAAATCTTTTTGATGCCGGAAGCACGCCAGATGATAACTAACTGACGTCCCACATTAAATCACTTTTTCTCAAAACCTGGGCAATCTGTCCAGGTTTTTTATTAAGCATGCATTATTTTAATACCTATCAAAACAAATCTCCACTTTGTTTTTGGAGATCTCCATTTTGATTTTCGGAGATTACTGCAGCACTTCTCTGCCATTTTTATATTATATATTCAGATAGTTATCAAAATTTTTAATTTTATTCATTTTTTTTCTCTCAAAACCGGAGATCTCCTACCTAGTAGGTTAACAGCGGGTAAATCCGCATAACTTAAACCCTATATAAGGAGGGTAAAGATGAGTGAGAAAAAAATATTTGACCACAAGGATGCAGCCAGCTACCTGGGCATCGCGGTTCAGACTCTTTACAATTGGAGAAATCAGAGACGAGGGCCGAATTATGTGCTCATGGGTTCAAAAATTCTATACTTAAAAAAAGATCTGGACGAGTTCATTGAATCTAACCATGTCAAACTTTATGAATTGGAGGTAGCGGTATGACTATAAAAAAAAGTTGGGGCCCCAGTCCAGAGAGCCCCTCACAAAACCTAAATGATATTAGCACCTTAGACCCAAAAAGTCAAGGGAATGAGCCCTCTCTTCCTGCAGAAAATGAGGGTGTCAGCATATATAAAGATTATGCAGAGCCCATATTTAATAATGGGTACCAGCCCATTCCTATACAGCCTGGCACCAAAGCACCTACAAAACCTGGCTGGTCAAAAGAGTCTGGTATTATACCTGTTCAACAGCACATACTTCAGCATCCAGACTGGGGCATCGGCATCAGCAACGTCAATTCGATCGACGCTGATATCGCAGATCAGCAGATCAGCGCTGCTGTCGAAGCTCAAATAGCATCAATATACCCCGGGTTCCCTAAAAGGGTAGGTCAAGCCCCACGCTTCCTTGTACCTATCAGTAAACAAAGTGAGATATCCGGCAGCTCAACAACATGGTACGACCCTGCCTTATGTATCGAAGGTGGTACAACGGATCAGAATAAGCCCGCCAAGAACCAAATTGAGTTCTTAAAAGCTGGTTCTCGTCAGTTTGTAGCCTACGCCACCCACCCGGGCACAGGTCTGCCGTATGTATGGTTTAACTGCTCTCCTCTCGATACTCATGCCGACAGCCTGCGAGTATGGACTTCATCTGAAATCCAATCATTATACACCGCATTCGACCAGATGTGTGAGCAGCGTGGCTTTATAAAAGGTAATGCACAGACAACTATCCCTGATACCTGGTCTCCCGCAGAGCTGCTGCTCATCCAGAACATCCCTCAGCATCTCCTCGATGCAGGCCCCGGCGACAACCCTATACTTTGCGGTCAGCCTGATATTGACATCGCTCAGCTCACAAAGCTGGTATATGCACTACCTGTGGATCAATACTTAAACACGAGCTATGAGACATGGTACCGGGTTGGTATGGCCATCCACAGCGCGACAAAGGGCAGTGAGGAGGGCTTCGAGCTGTTCGACAAGTGGAGCTCTCAAGGTGCTACGTACGAAGGTCGGGACGGTACTCTCAATTCAACATGGACAAAATGGTGCAGCTTTCAGCTCAGAGAGGGTGGCCTTGGCCTTGGATCGATCTACCACTGGCTCCAAGTATCAGGTGTAGAAATACCGAGGGACGAGGCAGATCCAACTGGGGAGCCTGCAGTCGATGAGCCTATGGGTACCGGGCCAGTTATGTATATGGCGGTTGCCGTCAAAAGGTTTATGTACCTCGAAGTGACCAATGAGATCGGTGATTTTGAGACACATACAGTTATCCCATATGGGAATAAAAAGAGGTCTTTGTCAAAGCACGATGGGCTGATCCCTGGCAGAGCCACTACCTTCTTGGACACCTGGTGCAAACACTCCGAATCGCTGGTCGGTCAGCGAGAGTGGTTCCGCCCTGTTAAAGACACACCTATTGTATACGACAACGGTCTGGCCTACTTCAACTCTTACTCCCCGCCAACCATACCAAAGGTGGTGTATGATCCAGCTGTGATCCAGCCCATGCTGAACCACATTAGGTTCATTATACCTGAGCGCATTTTGTTTGAGGCGTTACTTGACTGGGTGGCTCACAAATGGCGTTGTCCTTATGAGAAAGCGTTCGCGTTTCTTATCATAACATCGTCACATCAGACCGGGAAAGGTGTCGTGTTGGCGCTGCTCAAGAGAATATTTGGGTTTAATAGGGTGGTTCCCGCTCCCCCCTCGACGTTTACAGACAAGGCCTCTCCGTTTAATGAGTTCTTGGATGGCAGTATTTTTAATTTCTGTGACGAGGCAAAGTTTGATGCGGCAGCATACGATACACTAAAAGCGTGGGTCTATGAGCCTTACCTCCATATCAATAAAAAGAATGGATTCAAAGGCACTGCAGAGACTTTCAGCAACTGGCTGATATTTTCTAATCATCTTAACAGCGCTGTAATCGGGCCAGAGGACATGCGCCTGGCTGTATCGATTATGCGGGATCTCCGGAAACCATCTACATACTATGCGGAGCTGTTCAGACTTATAAATGATCCCTCCCAGACCCTTGTGTCGCATTTTGTTGCCATGCTGCAGGCCAGGGATATATCGAAGTTTAAGCGCCACGAGCCACCATGGTCTGAGGCCAAGGCCGCCATGGTGACGTCCTCTAAAAACGATATTACGTACTTGATAGACTCAATGATCGCGGATGAGGCTGGTCCATGTAAATACGACATAACCTCGGCAAACCTAGTGCTGTTCTATATAGAGACGCACGAGGATGGTCCCAAGACTTCTCGGAGAGAAGTATCAGAAATTTTGGAGCGGGTTACAGCGACTTACCACTTGGATAAGTATCATGTGGTTGTGCCCCCCAGGGACACGCAGAGTGGACCCCTCGTTAATTCCAAGCGGCAGAAGGGCCTGCTATGCCTCAGAAACTATGATAGGTGGATCTCTGCCGACAATGCTCAGTTAAAACTTGAATATTTAAGGTCCAGAGAGGCGGCGGCCACTCCAGGGATGTCGAAAGAAGAAATTAATGCAATGCAATTTAAAGAATTGAAGGAGGCTTAAGATGTTTATTAAGGGATACGGTGCTATGTTTTCAGATAGTTACGTTATGTGTACCGATATAAATAAACTCAAAAAAAACACAACCAATGAGATGTTGGTGAACATTGACCACATTATCTCTATTTTCAAAACCGAGTTCGGTGACGCAGTGTTGGAACTTAAAGGGACTTATGATGGCGGGGGCGAGGACAGCCTTTTGTATTCTCCATATTATGTGTTCAGCTACCTTGATTATATTAATTTAACGCATCTCCTGCTAAAGAAAGGGGTGCTCCTCGGCTTTAGGTTTTAAATAATTTGTGTGTGGGATAGAGGTTGCTCTCGAATACCCGGCTCCTGACCGGACATTCCCACACACACACATCTCAATCCGGTTAGCAAGAAGACCATAATTCTAAAATTTCGAAATATTCTAAATCCCCCTTGCTTTTGCTTTGGCGGCCTGGACGATTGAATTAAGACCTTCTATAATAAGGATAGTATGTTCAGCAGGAGTAAAAACCAGAAGCCCTATATCCCAATTGGTAAAACTAAGATACAATTGCGGGATATGGTGAAATCGAGAAGGAATCTCAAACCTCACGCCATTGATGGACACGGTCCCGCCAGACTTGCGTTGCTTTCTGGATTCGCAAACCATAAAGGCGAATCGCATTTGTTCTTCATCCGGTGCTGGGAAACATCCTTGCTTTCAATCATGCGTTGAACAGGAGATGTGCCGATGTCACTATGCCTGGTTTTATTATATTCCATTTCGGCCCAGGCCTGACTGCTGTGATTGAGATATTCCAGCGTCAGAGGATCTACCGGGTCAGTATAGCCATCAAACGACCTTCATGGGTGCCCCCAAAGGCCTCCTGCTTACCATTTTGATAAGGGCTGTAAGACAGTGTCGTCTCATGAAGTATGCCTAATTTTTTTAAGCCCGTTACAAAACTCATGGGCCGTCATGGCAGTGCCGTTGTCCGTCACCAGTGCCCTGGGAACTCCCCTTTTAAAAAAGGCCTGGGTCAACCCGTGAATCAAATCCTGGGTTGTTTCACCTAAATACCATTGGATATGCCAGCACAGACGGGAATGGTCATCAAGAATACACAACGCCTTGGGTGTGTGCCAATGGCCGTCAGCATCCACCACCCGGAGACTGTATACATTAAAATATAGATGCCACAGACTGTGGATGCTAAGATGCAATAAGTGCAACGCCCCCTCTGACAAAATACTGTAACGCTTTCAGAAAGCTTATCCCGCAGCCTTACACCAGCACCTTGGACACACGAAAAACCATGAATGGTAGCGTATCTATAGTTTTTTTACGTACATCCGCAGATAAACAACAGTAAAAACAGCATGTTAGAAGTATATTATCAGCACCAATCTCTGTGGAACGTACCAATGTGAAAAGTAGGTACGCTGTGTAACTATCTGTAACTATCTGTAACTATTCTCTATTTTTTATATAACGTACCTACGGACTTAATAACCATATAATAATACTATGGAATATATAAAAAGATAGGGGTAGGGGGGTAGAGATAGGTATCTGGATAGAGAGAGGTAGAGAGTGGTGTGGAGTGTCTGGGAGGGTAAATATGGAAAATACTCGTCCGTTTCGACTGTTTTATCCTAACTACTTTATTTTATAGTTCTTTATCTATGCACCCATGAATTCACATAGGTGCGTTTTTTTTTTTTTGGGGGG
>Ga0233437_1005495_pt1 | contig 13671 bp, 14 predicted proteins | sample SI_122_August201_FD_182714 | JGI IMG/M metagenome (GOLD analysis project Ga0233437, IMG submission 182714) | Seawater microbial communities from Saanich Inlet, British Columbia, Canada - SI_122_August2016_200_MG | ecosystem: Environmental > Aquatic > Marine > Inlet | place: Canada: British... | reverse complement strand
TTTTACCAGACTGACCTAAGCAAAGCCTAAAACTTGACTTCCATCAAGAATTATCCAGCCCATTTGACCACTCTGGCACGCCCACATGACAAAAACATTTACTTTGTTTTCTTTTATTCTTCATTGGCAACCCATTTAAAAACTTATCGTTATCTCTTGCACAAATTCTCAATCCATAGAATTCCGTGCCATATTTATTATTGATCCAAGAATCCCCATAATGTTTTATTTCTAGATTTAGAAGGATTTTACTAACATCTTTAATTAAATCTTTACTGGCTGAAGTAAACCCCAATGTTTTACCCCTAATCCCTCCATCAGTATCAAATAAACCTGCTAAAAAGAATTTTTGTAGCTTTAAAGAACTATAAATTTGAAGAGGAACAATAACCAAAGAACTTTTCTTACCAGAAGGAATTTTCAAAGTAGATGTAAGAAAATAATAAAAGCTTTTGTTTCTAAATTGAAAATAATATAAGGGTTTTCTATTTCCTCTAACTACCTTTCTTTCTCTGGTTGTACTTTTAGTACTAATAATCGACTTAATCAAAAGTTCAAATACTTTTAAGAATTCTAAATCAATAACTTCAACAGTAATCCTATAATCCTTAGATTTAGTTACATTTGATTTGTGTGAACCAAAAATATGTCCATCTCCAACTATCACTCCAGCTAAGTATGCTGTTGTTTCATTAATGGGGATTTTGTGTATAGTTCCTATATTCATTTTAATTTACCTCCAATGTTCAAAGTATTAGATTGGAGTTTTAAGAAAAAGAGAATTCAGTTAAACTAATTAAGTTCTTTTCTGCCTAAGCAAAAAGAACCATTTAATAGTTTAATTTCCCTCTTTTTCCTATTCCTTTAGAGAATTATTAATTTATAAGTCTTGTCCAAGGTTGACCAGTGGGTAGTGGCCCAATTAACAAAATATTAATTAAAAACCTTTATAAAACTCTTAATAATCTATCCAAGAATGGCAAAGAAAGACACAAAAGGAATCACAGTTAAGAAAGAAGAAGACTTTAGTGAGTGGTACACTCAAGTTATTCAAAAAGCAGATTTAGCAGATTACTCAGCAGTTTCAGGCTGTATTGTTTACAAGCCAAATTCATATTCTATTTGGGAAGTTATTAAAGACGTTACAGATAAGAAATTCAAAGCAGTTGGAATTAAGAATGCTTATTTCCCATTATTGATACCAGAATCACTATTACAAAAAGAAGCTAACCATATTGAAGGATTTGCTCCTGAAGTTGCTTGGGTTACTCATACTGGAAATTCTAAATTAACTGAAAGATTAGCCATAAGACCAACTTCTGAAACCATTATGTATGATTCATATTCAAAATGGATTCGTTCTTACAATGATCTACCATTAAGATTAAATCAATGGTGTAATGTTGTAAGATGGGAATTCAAACATGCAACTCCTTTTTTAAGAGGAAGAGAATTTCTTTGGAATGAAGGACACACTTGTTTCGCTACAAAAAAAGAAGCAGAAGCAGAAGGAAAAGAAATTATTGATATCTATGATGATGTTTGTAAAAACTATTTAGCTATGCCTTCTTTAATTGGAATAAAATCTGAGAAGGAAAAGTTTGCAGGCGCAGAATATACAATTAGTATGGAATTTATTATGCCTAATGGCAAATCAATTCAAGGACCAGATTTCCACCATGATGGACAAAACTTCGCAAAAGCGTTTGACATCACATTTACAGATGAAAAAGGAGAACAACAACATGTTTGGCAAAACACCTGGGCAATAACAACAAGAATGATAGGGGTTTTAATTGCTATGCATGGTGATAATAAAGGATTAGTCCTTCCTCCTAAGTTAGCACCAACACAAGTTGTAATTGTTCCAATATTGTTTGAAGATTCTAAGAAGGATGTTCTTAAGGAAGCAAAAGACATTAAGAAAAAGTTAGAAAAGAAAGGAATTTCTGTTCAATTAGATGATAGAGAAAACTATTCTCCTGGATGGAAATTTAATCAGCATGAAATGCAAGGGATTCCAGTAAGAATTGAATTAGGACCAAAAGATTTAGAGAAAAAGAAAGCCATGGTTGTAAGAAGAGATAATGGAGAAAAACAATCTTTAGATCTAACTGCTATTGCTGATGAAGTGTCTTTAGTCTTAGACAACATGCAAACTTCTTTATTTGAAAACGCAGAAAAAGTGCTAAAAGAAAGTATTGCTACTGTTGAGAACATGAACGATGCCAAAAAAGCATTAGAAGCTAAGAAAATCATTTTTGCTCCTTGGTGTAGCTCAGTTGCTTGTGAAGATAACTTCAAAGAATCCACTGGAGCTAAATCATTAAACTCTCCTTCTGAACAGCCAGAAATAAAAGGAAAGAAATGTTTTGCTTGTGAAGAAAAAGCAAAATCTTGGTTCTATTTAGGAAAAAGTTATTAATTTTTTATTCTTTTATTCTTTTATTGTTAAGAGACATAAGCTAAAATACAAAGTAATGTAATCATTGCAGAAGAAGCATGCCATTCCCAATCATCTTTCTCCTTTTTATAAAGAATATACAAAGCAAGAAATACAAAGACCAACGCTAACAGGAAATAAGGCTGTTTAAACTCTGACAGATAGCACAAATAAAGATTGTAAGCAATTAGTATATGGGCAAGGATCTTGTCAGTAAGCTTAAATTTTTGTTCATTAGATAAGTGATAGATTGTTGAACTTACTATTACTAATGAAATGATTATTGAATGCAAGTAAAGACTATACCAAAATGTCAGAACTAAAGGGACAATAAAAAAAGCATTACTCCACACTTTTGATTTTATTTTCATCTTATGAGATTATAAGCTATAAGTAAGATTATTTATTCTTTTCTTTTTATTTCAACAAACCATTACATTTATATTCTTTTAAATATATTCTAAAAGCAATGGTTGAAAAAGAGATTGTCATTCTTGGAGATGTAGAGATGGGTGCAGGTAATCTTACGGATGATTTCATAAGTGATAATGCCCTCTCAGAACTGATTTTAGAATTACATCAACGACCACACCCAGTAGATTTAGTTCTTAACGGAGACACACTAGATTTCTTAAAATGTCCTTACTTTAAACATAATCAATTAATCTATACTCGACATGTTACAGAACAAGTTTCATTGTCAAAATTAAAATTAATCTATAAAGCTCATCAGAGAGTGTTTAATGCATTAAGAAAATTTGTCAGAAATAAAAAACATAAACTCTACTTCATTATTGGAAATCATGACATGGACCTAATTTACAAGGGAGTGCAAAAAGAAATTAGAGAGTTATTAGGAAAGAAAAGAAACATTTACTTCAAGATGAAATATAATGCTCATCAAGTTTATGCTGAACATGGAAACCAGTATGATTTCCTAAATCGTTTTAATACAAGAAGATTGTTTCTAAAATATAAAAAAGAAACAATCTTAAATCCGCCTTGGATCAACTTTAGTTTAATGAGCAAATTCATGGATCTTAAAGAAGAACATCCCTTTGCAGAAAGAATTTCCCCTAAACCAACGCTATTAGATTTACATAAAGCTGTTACAAAAAAAATCACAAAGAAAACAATAACACATTTCTTAAAAAGTATATTTTATTATCCTCTGAGGTACATGTTTGATCCAACTTATTCTTATCCTCGAGAAATTATTAATGAGATTTATAGAAAGTTTAAGAAAAACCATTTTGATGTTGATAAGATTGTAAATGTTTTTAAATTAAAGAAATGGTTAACAATAAGAAGAAATAAAATATTTGTTTTAAGCCATGATCACGACAAGTACATTGAAGATAAAGATGGCCGAGTGATTATTCACCCAGGTAGCTGGAGAGATGAATATGAGTTAGATAAAGAAACTAGAAAACTCACTCCAATTCCAAAAAGGTATGTCCAAATTCTAGTTGGAGAGACTGGAACCCATTATCAAGTAATTGATTTCCCAATTAAAAGAAGTATTTTAAACTTAGATGCTGTTGTAAAAGATGAAATTAAGTTCATTAAACTTGCTGCTAAAGAAGAAAAGTTTACTTTAAGCTTAATTTAAATTAGATCTAATCTAAATTCTTTCCCATAATCCTTAAAACCAAGTCTCAGATAAAAATCATGTACTTTCTCTCTGGAGTATCTACTTGTAGCTATGATTTTATAACTTCCAGATTTCTTAGCTTCTTCAATTGCTGCTTCAAACAATTGCCGAGCATACCCCTTACCACGATAATCTTCATCAACATACAAATCTTCAATTAAAGCATAAGGTTCATCATGTAAATCATTTTTGATGTAAACAATGCTAATTCTAGCTATTTCTTTAGCATTCTCAACAATTGTTAGTTTTGTACCTGAAAGATTTAGATTATGTTTTTGAATGTCCATATTACTTAAACAATAAAGCTTACTTTTAATATTTTCCTATCTTCAAAACTAGATTTAGTGTTTTACTACTTTATTGCAATGAGCAACATTTAAATAGCAGTTTAAATCAAAAAGATTACAACCAGGGGTGGTTTACATTTTAGAAGAAGCAATCGACGAAATAATAATGAAGTATTCTCGCTTTGACGAGATCACTAAAGCTATTGACCAATTTATTCTTGATAAATCCCTAAAAAAGAAAGATAAAAAAGCCCCAGCTAAAAAAAGTGAACTAGAAACTAAAGTTGAAATGGAAAAAGTCTCTGAAGAAACTGACAAAAGAAAGGTTTCAGACACGATAGACAAAAAAACTAAGAAAAAAGAAGACAAAGATTCAGATAAGAAAGTTAAGAAATCTAAGAAAGACCACCGAAAATCACAAGGTAAAGCAATTACTTACTCTTCACAAGAAGAACAACTTTTGGCAGAAAACTTCTACCAATCAAATTTAGATTACAATCAATTATTCTCATACTCCCTAAATCCAAATGCAAAAGACGCTGGTGCTGTTTATGAACTAGGTAAAATAGCTACAGCTTATTCCGATGTTGAAGATGAACAAATTAGTGCTGTTGAAGCAAGTGAAACAATGCGAGAAGTACAATTTGCAGCATTATTAGGAGCAAAAACTGAAGTTTCTTACATTAAGAGAAAGAAAATGGCTAATTGGGCCATGTTCAACTCAGCAGAACTAAGATTATTTGAAAATATGTATGGTTTAACAAGAGACATAGATTACGCTAAGACTTTCTAGAAAGAAAAAAGAAAAAAATCAGTAATTAAACAAAATGCAAAAAAAAAGCATTTTGAAAATTACTTTCAGTAATTTATCATTACTTCTACATCTCTTCCGAAGATATTCTTAAGATCTTCAAAGATTGGTTCTTTAACAAAAGCTTTCTGGTGTAATTTAACGGAAGCCAAAGCCTTCTCAAACTCTTCAATGCTAGAATCCACTAAAGTTCCTAAACTACCATCAGGATTGATTTTAGCCTTTTCATACTTTCTGTCCTTAGCATCAATGTCTGGGATAACAAAAGCAAACTTGTCTAATAGAATAACTTCACCATACTTTTCTCCATGCTTAACTTTAATCTTAGCTCTTTCAAATTCTTTTCCCCTCTTACGTTGCATATACTCAACTAAGAACCTAATTAAGCCACCAGAACCTTTTCTTGCCTTTTCAATGTCTGCTTTAGCTAAACTTTTCTTATCAAACTTACGCTTAGCCTCAACAATCTCGTTTAAATCTCTAAGATAACGTGCAGGAACTTTTCCAGTAGAAATTAACTCATCTTCAAACAACTTAATTAGTTCTTCATCTTGAGCTTTCTCAATTCCTTCTGACCTTAAAACATCACGAATTATGGTTACAATCTCATCATAAAGAATTGTTACACTTTTTTTGTTATGCATCTCTTCAATCTGCTTGAACAATTTATCAATCCGTTTTAGATATTTCTCAGCATTCTTTACTAACTTATCTAACTCAGTTCCGCTTAACTCTTTCATTTCACCATGTTCAATTTTCTTTCTAACCATAACATTGTTACGTAAAATTTCAATATACTCTTTCTCCAACATTTTTTCCTTTTTAACAAAAATCTCATCTAAAACGTCAGGAGTTTCTTTAGGAGTTGGCGGTGCAACACCATACAACATCAAAGCAGCCTGACTAGGAGTTAAGATAGCATAAAAAGTATCTTCCATACCCATGGTTTTGATACTATTCTTAACTCTCTTGATACTTTGCTCACCAGTACTCATGAAAAGATCAATTGCTTCTCTACTTGGCTTTATTCTACCCATCCTTAACAACTGTTTCCAAGGCATAAAGATTCCTCTGTCATAGAAAGGAACCCCATCCCTAAGTAAAGTAAAGATAATTGGATTTGCATCCTTTAAGGATTCCCAGAAGTCTGTTAAGATATAAACTTGGATGTTTAACTTGTTTCTAATTCCAGTCATTTCTCCAGCTTCTACACCCATACCAATAATGATCGCTCTTAGCTTATCTTTTAATTCAGCACGAGTCATCTTCTTAACATCTGTATCATCAATTACGATCCAGACATCAATATCAGAAGTTGCAGTTGCTCTTCCTTGTACTAAAGAACCAGCTAAAACATAACTTAAAATGTACTTATCAAACTTCTTGATAACCATGGTTTTGTGAATTTCTGCAATCTTAATAGCAGCTAACATCCCAGTATCATGAATTGGAGCTCCTGCAGCAATTAATTTATTCAGATCAGATTTACCATCATAACAACTTTGCCAAATGTCAGTTAATAAAACACTTTGCGCAACTAGATTTTTATCAACTTCTTCAGCGAACTTCTTGATAATAGTGCTAAACTTTTGGAATAACTCATCCTTAGTCATTTTTTGAGAAGTGGTATCATCAACAACAACCATAACTTTAATCTCATCTTTATTTTGTGGTTTCTGTTCTTTACCTTTTTCAGCAGGATGTGGTTTCTCTGGAGGTAATAGGGTGATTCCAACAATATAATCCCCAAACTTGTTCATAATTTTGTCTTTAAATTTGTCCAGTTTAACTTTAAGTACATCTAGTTTTTTCTGTAACTCCGGAGGTAATTTTGGTGCAGCAGGTTGTTGTGCATTATTTGCTGTAGGCACTACCGCCTTAATAGATTTAGCATTAACATGTTTAGACTTAACTGGTTTTTTTGTTGGTTTTTTTGCCATTTGATATTTATTCCCCCGTATAGTGTGACGTTTTAATTATACTAATACAAAATAAGCATTACAGAGTTATAATTGTTATTATAAGTGGTGAGACATTTAGGTCACATGCCTTGACAAAAAGAAATATTTAAATAGTCTGTAAATTTACTTTATGTTATGGGCGATGTAATTAAATTTCCAGGAAAGAAGAAGCCAAAGTCAGTTGATGATATCATTTTAGATTATCAAAAGTTTCACCAGACTTCTGGAAAAGGTTTTAAAGATAGAGTAAAAAAGTTTGAAAGTTTTACTGATCCTGATAACATACATGCTAAACAATTTCAACATCATGCTCATTACACTGTTTTTGGCAAACCAACTGATGCTAAAGGATACCCAGGAGCTTTTAATGACGCTTATAAAGTGTTAGATAAAACAGCTAAAAACGATGCTGACAAAATAAAAGATGTTGGTGCACTAACAAAGATTCTTGAAACTTATGTAGATTCATTTTTAGAAAAAGCAATGGGAAAAAGCTTTAAGGAAACCATCACCCATGCAAAAAAGGAAGGAGCTGATGAAGAAACATTAAGAGAATTAAAATCACAATTAATGGGCCAATATCATACTGATGAAGACAACAGACCACAGAATATTCTGGGAGAGAAATATATCAAATCTCTTAAAGGTAAAAAGAAGATTGATTTAGTTGATCACCTAAGAAGTATGTCTAAAAATATAAGCGAAAGTTATTCGAGCCATTTACAACAAAAGGTCATTAGAGGTATGTTTTCAGAAGAAGACCGCCTAGACATGGCCAAATACATTGGCCCAAAGTTCAAGAAAAAAGGATGGACCCATAAAAACTCACACGTTACTCGTTCAGTGGGAGACCAAGCAACACACTATATGCACTTAATTAAAGGTGCTGGTGAAAATTTAACTCAATCTGGATATAAACACACCATGCCAAAAGAAGAGAAAAAAGCAGCATAATCAAGATAAGTTCTCTATAACTCTTTTTCTTTCTTATTGTTCAATGTATGTGAAATACAAAACAGATAATTAAGAAGAATAAATAATTTCATCTAGAAAAAAGAGAAATATTAAAAATAATTATCTGTCGCCAATAGTTTCTTCAAACTCCTTAGCACAAAGTTCTGAACAAAAGACATAAGACTCTCCTTCAATTACCTTAACAATCCTTTTTTCATGAATAGCACTGCCACATTCTGCACATTCTTCTACATCTTCCTCATCAACGTAACCATTCATAAAACCAGATTCAGAGTCTTCATCCCCTGTAAGTTTCTCTTTTGGGACATCTTCGCTATAATCATATTCTTCCATTTTAAATTTAAGTTTTTAGACACCCTTCTTAAAGGTTTCGTTTATACTATATATACACATATATCTTGATTAGAAAACATAAAATTATTCCAAAAGTATTCGTTTGATTTTATTCACTGATCGATCCCAAGAAAAAGAATAAGCCACCATCTTTCGAGCATTATGGCCCAATGTTTTCATTAACTCTGGGTCTTTTATTAATTGTTCAATCTTTAGAGCTAACATGGTTGAACTGTTTCTAGGGAAAAAAATACCATTATGGTCTTTAACTAAATAATTCTTAATAAACCCAACTTTTGTTGCTATTACTGGCAAACCACAAGACATTGCTTCCAATGTAGCAAGAGAAGTAGTTTCTGTTAAGCTAGGCATAACAAAAACATCCATCGCTTTAAGATAATCTTGAACATTGTTTACAAAACCAGTAACATGACAGTTCCTAATCTCTTTAATTTTTTTAACTAATTCAGGATTACCATCACCAACAATCAATAGGAAAATATCTTTAGACTCTACTTTTTTAAAAGCTTCCAATAAAATATCAATGTTTTTTTCTTTAGAAATTCTTCCAACATAACCAATTATAGTTTTATTTAAAGGTAACTTTAACTTCTTTTTACTAGTTTTTTTATTCTTTGAAATTGAGAACTGATCAATATCAATCCCTAAACTTCCAACCTTAATTTCGGAGTTAACACCATATTGTTTAAGAGAATCTTCTAACTCACGATAAGGAATAATAATCAAATTACATTTATTGTAAAAAATAATTGCCAATTTTCGAACAATTCTGATTAGAAACTTCTTTGAAAATTCAGGGAAGAAATTTTCATACAACTCCCAAGTAATATGATGTTTATAAAAAATAATCTTTTTCTTATATTTTTTACCATAATATATGGATAAGTAACTAATTAACGCTGGCCCTTGAACAAAAACAAAATCTGCTTTTTTAACAGCCTTCTTAATTTTACAAATATTCTTAATAGAAATTTTCATATTAGGATAACCAGAAAGTTTAACTATTCTTGAAGGTGCAATTAAATTCACATCTTTTACTCCTTTTGGTTTGGTACTTTTACCTAAGTTGGGAACTAAAAGAGAAATGTCAAATTCATTGTGTGTTCGTTTAACAAACTCTTCAATAAATCTTAAAGTTCCATCTACCTTGGGGTAATAGGTGTCTGCCACAATTAGTAGTTTAATCTTCGAGTTCATTTTATTCTAAAAAATTTTTCTCCAAACCAACCTTTAACTTTAAACCCATTCTTAATTGCTCTAAATAACAACAAAAAGAATGGATAAGCAACATGAATCTTTTGACTTTGAAACGTTTTTAAAGCAGATAATTTTTTCCCAAAAGTTTTCCCTATATCAACATACAAAGCGGGCCATTTTGTTTTAAACGAAACTGGATTCCAAACCGAATAAACATAAACCTCTGGTTTTGGACTTAAATTAATTTTGTTATACAAATCTAAAGTAATATTGTATACTTTCTTGTGATCAGGATGAGGATCTTCAATGCTATGAGTAAATATTTTTGTGGGTTTTTCTTTTTCTAGTAAATCTAACAATTTCTTTTCTGCCCCAGTCTTTTTATAATCTTTCTCAATTTTCTGATCACCAAGATTCAAGAAATAAGTTTTGCAACCCATCAACTCTCCTGCAACCAAAGTTTCTTTTGCCCTAACACCTTTAATTACATTCTCCTTAACCCAAAAATGAGATAATTCACCCATAGAGAAAATTATGGAAACCACTTTCTTGCCTTCATTAATATAATTTGAAATTGTTCCACCTGCCCCGATTACAAAATCATCAGTGTGAGCTCCAAAAACAAAAATTACTTCTTTTTTATCCATATTGCTTAGAAAAGATATTTTGCTTTATTTAACTTTTGTATAAAGACCATGGCCCCAATAACCAATAACAATAATAATATTTTTTAGAGCAGCGCCAATGGAGGCGCATTTTTCTAAACAAAGTGAAGAAAAATCTAAGGCGCCGTGCCCTGCTCTCAAAACTAGATTTTATGATTAGACTGAGGGTAAGTTTTATAAAGAGAATCCTAATTTAACTATCCATTGCACCCGTAGTTTAATGGCTAGAATCCGGGCCTTCCATTGAAGTGTTCGTACTAAACTACTCACTTTTGAAGTGAGCCTGTGATCCGGGAAACGTTTTTAGGGTAAGCGTTCGGATATTCGAATCCCGGCGGGTGCATATTACCCTTTTTCGTAAGAAATAAAAATTTAAATTAAATTATTAATATTTCCTTTTAAACCTAAAGGAAATAATTATATACTTCTTCCTTTTTCTCTAAGTTAGGTGATAGCTAATGAAGATTACAATTGATACAAAAGAAGATTCCCATGCTGACATTCAGAAGGTTATGCAAATTTTATCACACTTTACTAATAAAGATCCAATTAGCAACTATTCTCCAGAATCACAAGAAACTAATGAACGTTCTAATGCTGGGTTTATGAATATGTTTGGAGATTCTTCAACTGAAGAACAAACTCCACAAGCCACTGAAACACCAGATGCCGCTCCAGACTTCTCTAATTTCCTTAACTTAGCTCAAAAACAAGAAGAAGAAAAGAAAGAAGATAAGCCGAGATTACAATTTTTCTAAGTTTTGATTTAATTGAAATTATTTAATTTTACTCTTTTAAGAACATCACACATATAATTACTGGAATGATTAAGAAGCTAGAATAGAAGATTGCATATTGTGGAGTAGTATAATTAAGAAGTAGCCCTCCTATAAATGCACCAACTGCACCCCCGCCACTTGTTACTATTGTCTGAATAGAGTGTGTTGTTGATCTGAATTTAGAAAGGATAAAGGTTTCTTGATATGAACTTTCTATTGGTGCAAACAAAGCAGCAAAATTCCATCTGACATACCAATAAATATAAGCAAACATCTTTGTATTAAAGAAAATAACAGTAATAGAAAATAAAAAGTAAACTAAATAATTCAGCGTTAGGAAAGGTTTTTCTTTTTTTATCCGATTAAATATTTTCTTACCAACCCAGACAAAAGGTAACCCCACAACAAATAAAAGAGTATATGCTAAAGAGATATTATTAATTTCTATACCAAACGAGTTTAAGTAAGGCAAGTATAAGATAAACCAGGCATAAAAAACTATAAAGAAAAAGAACTTCCAAAGAAAGATCAAGCGGAGATTATATTCTTGAACTATGTGCTTAATACATTCCCAAGACAACCTTAATGAATGTTCTTTTGAGGGTTTAAAGTTAAACTCTTTAACCCCAATAGAAAATATTAAAGTAGACATTAACATTGCGATTGCATAAATAAACCACAAATAATCAATTGCTAAAAAATTGCCAATCCTTGCTTCAGGATTAAGAATAGTTAAGAACACATAACCCAACACACCACTCATGATACCCGTAACTTTAAATAAAATTGTAATAGTGATATAATATTTCTGAATTAATGACTTCTTCTTTAAGTTATCAACTATTAAAGAAGAATCTGAGCCAGAAGCAAAAGTTGCAAAGAAACCATTAATAAAACCCATCAATAATAGTATAGAAGTTATTTCTACAAAGGGATATAATGCAAAAACTACCGTTGTCCCAAGATATCCAATTAAAACACTTTTTTTTCGTCCATATTTATCTGCAAAAATACTAGTGGGAATTTCAAAGATTAATGTTGATAATGCAATCAAAGACATATAAATTGAAATGTCAAAATAAGAAAAACCCTTAAATTTAAAATATAAAACAGATAAAATTTGAACTATTGAAAAACCATATCTAAATATAAAGCTGGCATAATAAGGGAGTAATCCGCTCTTTTTAGTTACAACCATAATAGTAATAATCAAAGTTATAAAGTATATAAATCTTTGTTCAGGGATTATTTCTTCATTAAATCAAAAAGATTAACCCAATACCTAAAGCAATCAGCACCAAATATAATCCAAGAATGATCTTACCAAATCTCTTTCTATCACCGAACCAATAAGCAATCCCACCCTTAACAGCTACGTTTGTTAAGGCCGCAATAACTATCCCATTCCTAGCAATGTCTAAGGACAAAGTTGTTTTAGCTAACTGGGAAAGGGAAACAGTAATAGCATCAACATCAGCAAACCCAGATATAAAACTAACAATATAAACTCCTTTTGTAGACAAATAAATGTCTCCTAATTTAACCAGTGCTAAAATAACAGCAAAGAAAACACCAAACTTTAATGCTGGCCCCAATGTAAAAGGAGAAGCAAGTTCCATCTTGCCTTTAGCCTCATCAGCTTTTCTCCACAGAATATAAGAGAAACCTAATGATACTGCAATTAATACTGAAAATGGAATTAACATTTTGTAAAACAAAGGTCGATGAATTACAAATACTTCTATCAAAATTCTAACAAACATTACAGTATTGGCAAGAATAACTCCTAAAGCAAGAGCTTTAAATATTTTAGTCTCTTTCTTACTTCTTTCAGAAAAACTTGTAGTTACAGCAGTGCTACTTACTAGCCCGCCAAGAATTCCAGCAAGAGTGATTCCTCTTTCACCAAACCATTTCATTAATACATAACCTGCAAAACTAATTCCAGAAATGAAGACTACCATTAACCAAATCACAAACGGATTAAAGATTTCGTGTGGACCATAACCTTGGTTAGGTAATAATGGCAAGATAACTAAAGCAATAACGGCAAATTTTAAAGTGTCAGCCATTTCTTCCCGTTTCATTTTTTCTGCAAAATGGTGTAAGAAAGATCGAGCATAAAGAATTGTAGTTATTGTAACTGCAAGAATAATTGCAAAAGTAATTTCACCATAATAACATAAAATTCCAATAAAGAATGCTAGAAATCCTGCAACTTCTGAAGTTGCCCCCATATGCTGCCTCTTATCATTACTGGAAATAGCAAAGTAAGCCATGATAATTAAAATCCCTACGAGAACAATAGCAACAATTAATATCCAAGGAGATACTAATACTCCAAGATATGCTGCCAATGCACCGAACATCGAGATTAAAGGAAATGTTCGAATCCCTGCAAAATCATGACCTTTCTTTCGATATTTAGCATATTCTCTCTCTAACCCAATTAATGCCCCAAGTAAGAGTGCAATTAAAAAGTTTTGAAGTAGAGAATACTCCATCTTAACTACACTCCTCATTGACTGATTTTATTTTAAAAGTA
>Ga0233437_1005494_pt1 | contig 13681 bp, 11 predicted proteins | sample SI_122_August201_FD_182714 | JGI IMG/M metagenome (GOLD analysis project Ga0233437, IMG submission 182714) | Seawater microbial communities from Saanich Inlet, British Columbia, Canada - SI_122_August2016_200_MG | ecosystem: Environmental > Aquatic > Marine > Inlet | place: Canada: British... | reverse complement strand
CAGCGTGCCATGGCGACGTGTTATGGCAATGACTTGATGGCAATCAGCTACAGCTTCTTGGAGTGAATCATAAACGTTCATGCCCATCAAGAATTCACGCGATGGCCCTTTACCATAGAGTTGAGCCTGTTCGTCATGAATAGCACATCGCGGTTGTATAACAGCAATATCACGCACATCAAAGTTAGACGCCACACGCGCACACGCACCAACATTGCCGGAGTATTTTGGGGAGACGAGTATAAGTCTAATGCTTCGCATAATTGAAGAATGAAGATTACATGAATGAAGATTGAAGAAGTATTTTAGATCTAAGAATCTGAATTACTTCTTCAATCATGTAATCTTAAATCTTAAATTTTCATTTCGAGTGATTTAGCATAAATCGCTCGACAAGTTTTTCTCCATTCTGAGCACTCTTTGTCATCCACTCTAATCTGAGTTCTTCTTGTTCTTGATCAGATAATTGCCAGTTCACATTTGATTCCTGGAGTTTCGTTACCAATTCATACAAAAACAAAGCCACACTCACAGACACATTAAAGCTTTGTGTGAATCCGTGCATGGGAATTTTAACCTGGTAATCCACATGATCATAAATCTCATCTGAGAGACCATCGATCTCAGTGCCAAAACACAAAGCTAATTTATTGTCTATGGGAAGCTCAGAAAGGGGTATGGCGCCTTCTCTAAGCGATGTGGCCACAAGAGAATACCCTTTATTTTTCAAACTCATAAGCACATCTTGCGTAGGTATTTCTTGAGCTTTACATAAATTGAGTGTTGTCCACTGGGACGCTCCCAAAGCAATCTCTTTATTGAATGTAAACTCATTATCTTTTTTAATTACGTGGATATCTTGAATGCCAAAACAATCACAAGATCGTACAACAGCACTAGCATTATGCGACTGATAGAGATTCTCGAGAACGACTGTGAGATGCCGTGTTCTTTTACTAAGAACCTTGTTAATCAGTTCATAGCGTCTCGGAGTAATGAACTCTTTGAGATATTGAATAAGTTCAGCTGTCACAAGAATCTGTTAACCCACAATATTAAACCGGGTCAACCTATGATCATTAATCAATAATTGGCTCTATCGTTGCTGAAATACTCTTGATACCCATGGTATTTGTTCTATCATAGATATCCTGAGCATGTATAAATTGATAACCCTCTTCATCAGGATAAGTCACATCTTTGAGCAATGCTTCAGCACCCTCTTTATCACCACGAACAGCAATATCGAGAACAGTTGCTAGAAGATCACTAGATGGTGCATGAAGTTTATCATAATGGATATGATATTTACCATCTTCATAGGTGACAGCCCCAACATTCATAAAAGCCCTGAGTTGCACAGCACAAAGCTGTTCATAAAAACCTGGTCGACCAGTCGCTGGATTAACAATCCCCTTACCCAATTTTTTGAGAATATAGCGAATACATTCTGTATATAATTCTTTGGCAAGAGTCTCATCAATAAGACCTTTTTCTAAAAACCAGCCTGTCCAAAAGAGTGATCCTGTTTGCCCTTTAATCTCTTCTAAGGCAACCGCATTTCGAGGCCCTAGTGCTTGAAAAAGACCAATGGGATTTCCCTCATCATCAAGCTTCGTTTCACCCTGTTCATTAACGACAGCTGAATTACGATAGGGGTTTGGGCCCAAGCTATGTGTCAATTCATGAAACATCGTCACAAGAGTAGAAACTTTACCCGCCTGTTCTGGATCCATGGAAAAATACACCAGGTTTTCCTCTGCTATAAATTCCTGGGCAATCTGTCCGCGCAATTCCATGGAATAGTTATCCAGATAATGGCCTGTAAAAATATTCATGCGAGGTCCATAGTTCATTGAATTCGGAAGCATTTGCCCTAACATTACTGATCTGGGAAAATGAGCACCAGCACCACTTAGAATCATTCTCGAAAAATCAGGCAAATCAAATTCAATTTGTTTGGGTTCATACAATGGTGTTAAAGAGGCCAGCTCTTCTTCCATGGCAGCAAAACGTTCTTCCAGTTTAAATTTATCCACCATGGCTTCTGCTTCTTTATCAACAACAGCAAACCAAAACTCAAAACCGGCTGTACGACCACAAGAATCCCAATATTGTTCATCGGGAGCAACACGAATCGTAAAATCACCGCCATAACGATTCATGGCAACCCATTTTTCATCAGCATTATCCCAATCACCTGTTCTAAAAGCATTAGCGGCAGCTAAAAGATAATCAACCATGGCTTTTTCTTCGGCAATGTCTTCTAAATGTCCGGCAGCACGTTCTAAGGAACGAGCCACGGCTAACATATCTTGAGAAAAGTATTCATTCTCATGATAAGGCGTTGCCACCAACTCACCTGCTTGATCATAACTCAACATCGTCATGGGATCATTCTGCTCAGCTGTTAAACCAGCACAAAATTCATCAGTCACAGCGATGTCACTAGGATACACACCAGCAACCTGCTCGGGGAAACCAAATAAAGCATGACAAAAAGGATTTGCTGCTGTGGCGGGAGCTTCACACCAAGGCCCTTCATTTCTCATAAAAAGTGCGTAGGACTCGGGATCTGTTTCTCTCAAGGCCTCAATATCATCCACATAGGGATAAGAACCATTTTGTTTGCGATATAAGGTTTCAATAAGCTGTTTTGTTACCATGAGTTCACGCACCATCGCTTTTTTGGGTTCTGATAAATGACGTAAATCTGTTTGAAACGTAACAGGAATCGCTTCATCAAGTGATACCCGCACAACTTCACGACGCTTTAAATCCACAAGTTTGCCATAGGCTTGCTTAAATTCTTCTGTAAACTCGAGAGTGTTAGTTTGCGAAATGTATTTTTGTTTATCAATTTGTCTGGGAAATAATAATTCTTGTGTATCAATAATGCCTGGATTCACATCATCATGCACCCAACGAAATGGCGTGACATCATCACCTATTTCCTTTGCTAAACGATTAAAATCATCTCTGGATAAAGATGGCAGGTCAAACTGACGCAAAGCACTTGTTTCAGTCATAGTTGTCTCCCTAATAGTTCAGACTATACGCAATACGTCGTAAGACCCTGAGCAAAGTCGAAGGGCTAGACGATAGGCGCTAGACTCTTGTTTATGAAATATAATATTGTTGCGTATTAGATATGCCCATATCTAAGAATTATGCCATTCTCACAGGAAACACTTGAGAGTCAACACCAAAAAAAAGGGTGATGCTTTCGCACCACCCTCTTATATAAAACCTTAAGCCTTGAGCCTTACGCCCTAAGCCTATTCTGATTTTGGCTCATACATGCTCGCCAACTTCTCGTAAAAACCCCAGCGGAACATATTCTCTTCTGTGGCTTGATTTAACAACTTTTCAGCCACCTCAGGATTGGATTTGGTGAGCATTTTAAAGCGTGTCTCACTGAGAGCCCATTCTTTGTAAGCCAATGTAGGCGTTTTGGACTCGAGTTTAAAAGGATTCTTACCTTCATCTTTTAACATGGGGTTAAAACGATATAAGGGCCAAAAACCACTTTCCACAGCCATTTTTTGATGTGATAAGCCTTTTCTCATCGTAATACCATGAGCAATACAGTGAGAATAAGCAATAATGATTGAGGGGCCATCGTATTTTTCTGCTTCGACAAAAGCCTTCACAACTTGATTATCACTGGCACCCATAGCCACTTGAGCCACGTACACATTGCCATAGCTCATAGCCATAAGACCAAGATCTTTTCTCATAGAAGGACGACCGCTGGCAGCAAATTTTGCTACAGCACCCATTGGTGTTGCTTTGGAACATTGACCACCCGTATTTGAATACACACCTGTATCCATCACGAGAACATTGACATTCTTGCCACTGGCCAACACGTGATCTAAACCACCATAACCGATATCATAAGCCCAACCGTCACCACCAAGAATCCACACACTTTTCTTAACAAGATAGTTTGTGAGACTTGTGAGATGTTTGACTTCTGAAGAATCACCCATGGTTTTGAGTTTATCGCGGAGCAAACCAACACGTTTCCATTGTTCGGAAATATCATCATCTGTCACTTGCGTTGCTGTGATAAGGTTTTCAACAAGATCAACACCAATTTGGTCTTTAAGTTTCACAACAAGCTCTTTGGCTTGTTCCATGTGTTTGTCTGCCGTAAGTCTGAAACCTAAGCCAAACTCCGCACAGTCTTCAAATAATGAGTTAGACCATGTGGGACCTTTGCCTTCAGCATTAACAGCGTATGGTGTTGTGGGAAGATTACCACTATAGATTGACGAACAACCTGTCGCGTTAGCCACTAAGGCACGATCACCGAAAAGCTGCGTCATGAGTGTAACATAAGGTGTTTCACCACAACCGGAACACGCACCCGAGAACTCAAAAAGAGGCTCGAGCATTTGTGAGCCTTTTACTGTATCAACTTTTAGAAGACCACGTTCAATTGTGGGTACTTTTAAGAAGAAAGAATAGTTCTCACGCTCTGACATTCTTAAGGGAGCCTGATCAGTCATGTTAATGGCTTTACGTTTTGGGTTTTCTTTATCCTTGGCAGGACAAGCTTCTACGCAAAGACCACAACCTGTGCAATCTTCGGCAGCAACCTGAATGGTAAAACATTTACCTTTGATGTCTTTTCCACCTTTAGCATCAACAGACTTAAACGTGCTAGGAGCGCCTTCAAGATGATTGGGATCATAAATTTTTGCACGAACAGCTGCATGAGGACAAACAATCGTACATTTAGCACATTGAATACAAATGTCTGTTTCCCAAGCAGGAACTTCTAATGCGAGATTTCTTTTTTCATATTTACTTGTTGCCGTAGGAAAGGTTCCATCTGCTGGAAAAGCACTCACAGGTAATTCATCACCTTTATACGAAATGATTTTGCCTAAAACGTTTTTCACGTATTCAGGAGCATCATCTGTCACAGGGGCTGGCAACTCGATAGTGCTTGTCACTGTTTGAGGAACTTCAACTTGATGCAAGTTTTGAAGCGTTTTATCAACGGCTTCAAAGTTCATTTGAACAATTTCTTCGCCTTTTTTGCCATAGGTCTTACGGATAGCTTCTTTAATTTTGGCAATAGCTTCTTCTCTTTCTAAAACACCAGAAATAGCAAAGAAACATGTTTGCATAATGGTGTTAATGCGAGCGCCCATGCCTGTTTCCTTAGCGACCTTGTAAGCATCAATGACATAGAACTTAATTTTCTTGTTCACAATGTGTTCTTGATGAATGCGAGGGAGGTTTTCCCAAACATCTTTAGCCGCATGTTGTGAATTGAGTAAAAAAGTAGCTTCGTCTTTGGCTGTTTCTAACATGTCATAACAATCAAGAAATACAGGTTGATGACACGCAATAAAATTTGCTGAATCAACTAAATAAATTGATTGAATGGCTTTGGGACCAAAACGTAAGTGAGAAACAGTAACTGCTCCGGCTTTCTTTGAGTCATAAACAAAATAACCTTGAACAAAATTGTCAGTGCCTTCACCAATAATTTTGATTGAGTTTTTATTGGCACCAACAGTACCATCAGACCCTAAACCCCAGAACATGCAACGAATAACGTTGTCTGGCTCAATCATGAACTTTTTGTCATACGATAAGCTTGTGTGCGTCACATCATCATTAATACCAATAGTAAAATGATTCTTAGCATCTCCAGCTTTCATGTTCTCGTAAATAGCTTTCACCATACCAGGTGTGAACTCTTTAGATGATAAGCCATAACGACCGCCTACAACTTTAATATCACGACCTTGTTCTGTAAGAGCGGTCACAACATCAACATAGAGAGGTTCGCCTGTTGCACCAGATTCTTTAGTACGATCAAGAGTGGTCACTGTTTTTACAGAAGCCGGAAGAGCGGCAACAAAATCTTTTATGGAGAAAGGTCTATAAACATGAACTTTGAGAAGACCTACTTTTTCGCCCTGGGCATTTAAATGTTCCATTGTTTCATGAACCGTATCAGCACCAGATCCCATGACAATGATTACCTGCTCAGCATTGGCGTCACCTTCGTAGTCAAAGAGATGGTATTGACGACCTGTGAGTTTAGCAAACTTGTCCATGACTTTTTGAAAAATCTCAGGGGCCTTATCATAATAAGGATTACAGGCTTCACGAGCTTGAAAGAAGACATCTGGATTTTGAGCCGTACCACGAATAACAGGATTATCAGGAGATAAAGCACGTTCGCGATGCGCAATGACAAGATTGTCATCAATCATGGCGCGCATATCGTCCTCAGTCAATTGTTCAACTTTTTGAACTTCGTGTGATGTTCTAAAACCATCAAAGAAATGGACAATTGGCACTCTGGCTTCAAGTGTTGCTGCTTGCGTAATTAAGGTGAAATCCATAATCTCTTGAACTGAGTTAGCAGCCCATAGAGCCCAACCTGTACTACGTACGCTCATCACATCACTGTGATCACCAAAAATTGATAAGGCATGTGTGGCTAATGTACGCGCTGACACATGAAAAACTGCTGCAGTCAGTTCACCAGCAATTTTGTACATATTAGGAATCATAAGAAGTAAGCCTTGAGACGCTGTGAATGTCGTCGTGAGTGATCCTGCTTGCAACGCACCATGAACAGCACCAGCAGCGCCGCCTTCACTTTGCATTTCAATGACCGAGGGAACTGTTCCCCAAATATTTTTTATACCTTTAGCTGAAAATTCATCAGCCCACTCTCCCATACCAGAAGAAGGTGTAATGGGATAAATAGCACAAACTTCATTAATTTTATGGGCGACATAACCAGCCGCTTCGTTACCATCAATTGTTACCATCTTACGTGTCATGTTCATTCCTCCGTATTGCGTCATGCGTCGTGCGTTTTGCGCCGCGCTGCGCGCGTTTTTTATATTTTTTTTTAAAATCAGCGCCTTAATATACGAAGAAAGCCCGTGCTGCAAGACATATATGATTGTTTTTATCATTATTTTCCTGATAGTTATCAGATTATGGGATCTTTCCTAAAGCTAAGATAAGAGTGAGGCATAATAGACTGATTTTTGTATAATTTCAGGCAGTTAATACTGTAAAAAAGTTTTTTTGGCTAAATGAAGAATAATTATTATTTGGGGGCAATGATTTAGTAGGTTTCTTCTTCCTCTTCTTCGTCTTCGTTGTAACTTTCATCATCAATTTCATCATCATCAAAAGTCATGCCTTTAATATCAGGCGTGTTGTCTTCTGGATCTTCATATGTGAGCGTCTCATCAACCCATACTTTATTTTTAACATCTTCTAACCCAAGTGTTTCTGTTAATAGCTCATCAATAATTTGTAATTCATCTTCACTGGTCACACGTCCTGTAAGGGTAATGCTTTTATCAACAACTTCAATATCAATGTAGTGTAAACTCAGGCGACCATCTTCTTCAAAAGTTTCTTGAATGGTTTCTAAGATTTCATCATCTGTCATCACGTCTAATTTCATTTTTTCTCTCCTCTAACACTCACTTATATTTTTACGTATATTGGGCGCCTATATTCCAAATTAAGACTTTGTCAATTTTTTTGTTTTGCGTCCTAAGATCTTTGAATTCCTTAGCTTTTTAGTATAATCACCAATAGATTCATAATCGAGTAACATAATTCCAATCCCAACCCAGAATAAGACACGCATGCGTCTCACGATCTGAATCGTAATTCCCATATCGGGAGGATAACCATATAAGGTAAAAAACTGAGCATACATGGTTTCTAGAATGCCTAAGGCACCAGGAATGAAACCAAAAGCCACGGCAAAAAAGGATGTGAGCGAGGCCAATATTACAGAAAAAACCAAATCAAACTGAGACGTAAAACAATAACAAGCAATCATGATTTCGACAGCCATTAAAAAACGCCCAATAAAATGATAGGTAAAGGCTACAAAAAATGGATATTTTGGTCGATCACGATAATAATTTAAATTGGTTCGCAATTCACACAACAGATCATGAGCTTTGGGAAATCTTTTTTCTAGTTTTATCCAAATAAAAAGTTTTTCAAATATTCCAAACCCTTTACCCGTTGTCATGCGTACGATCAGGATTGTTAAAATGGCACAGATGAAAATATAAAGAATTAACAAACTTATAAGCATCCATAAGGGAAAGGCGATTGTTTGCGTGAAAATGAGTGAAAGACCAATGATGTTGAAATATTGAGCGGCTAAACTGTGTAATGTACGATCAACCACAACAGAACGCAACCGCGCTTCTGGTCCAAAATGTTTTTTTAACAAAAGCAGTCGAATGGGATCACCTGCCATAAAACCCAGTGGTGTCATGAAGTTCACACCTTCACCACAAAGCTTAATGCGAAAAAGCTTACTAAAAGATATTTTTTCTTTTAAGCCACGAAACATCTGCTGCCACGCACCAGTATAAAAGAGCATCCAAACAAAGGAATTCAGTGCAATCAAGCCATAGTAATAACGCATCTCCGCAAGATTTGTGGCAATCAAACGCACACCACCAAATTTATATATGGTATATACAAAAATGATTATCCCAATCAAAAAAGCAACAACGCGTAATATGTGTCCTTCTTTTTTCATGTTTTTTTTTGGACCGATGGGCCGGTGGGCCTATGGACCTATGATTTTCCGGGCTTTTTCTAAATCTTCAGGTGTATCAATCTCTGTCCACCAGGAACCTGAGATATCAACAATGTTAATGCGCTCATCTTTAGCCACAAGCTCATTGAGAACAGCTTCTACATGAGCTTTTTCACCCAAAGTGATAGCGGTTTTTTCGACAGCCTCCCAATAGGAGTTTAAACAGTCTTTAGGAATGTACGTCACACCAACATAGCCATAGTTAAAATCTTTTAATTTTTTATCAATGGCAACAACGTTATGCTCAGAAGCCATTACCTTCATGTCATCATCGCTTAAGTTGCGATCTTGATCACAATAAATGGTTATTTGTGCTGGTTGCTCATTCAAGATTTTTTCATATGTTCTTTGAGAATAATAATGATCAGCATTAAACAAATAAAAACCTTCTGAAATATCATTTTTGGCTACAAGAAGTGAAAACAGGTTACCTTTTTGAAACTGATCGTTTTTTATAAGCTGATAATAACAACCTGCTTGGTCAGATAAAAACTGATTCAAAACAGCAAAAGCAAAACCGCCAACAACTATTCTTTGAGAAAAGGTAAATTTTTGAAAAGCATTAAGTTGGTGCTTAAAATAAACCTCACCCTCTTGAATTTCTACCAAACACTTCGGCTTATTTTGCGCTGTTTCTCCTAAGCGAATTCCCTGGCCTGCTGCTAAAATAACTAATTGCATACTTTGTCTCTATTCTCCTGTCGCTAGTCTCTGGTCGCTAGTCTCTAGTTTCTTGGTTTCAGATTCTAGTAACGTAAGAATTTCGTAAAAGTTTCCTACTTTATCAAAACAAAAATCCAAACGATCAAAATCCTCTTTAGGAAATGTGCCCATCCTAGCCATAAAGGCTAGGCCATTTTTCTGGGCTGTTCTGGCATCGTTTAGTGAATCTCCCACAAAAAGCAACTCGTTTGTTTGCAAATTAAACTCTTTTTTCACAAGGTCAAAATGATCTTTTCCTTTTAAAAACCCGTCTTTATATCCCAATATGATGTCAAAGTAATTTTTAATTGATTGGATTCTTTGTAAAACAACACTTTCAGCATTATTAGATGAAACCCCCAATTGATAGCCCTTTTGCTTTAATAGAGGCAAAACAGTCAGCACATCCTCAAAAAAATCCTTATCAAAATAATCTGCAAGTTTTTCCTCTTCAAAGGCCTCAACAGCGGCAGCATTATCAGGATGCTTAGGAAATAGTTTTTCAACCTGAAAACAAAAAGGCAACCCTGAAGTCTCTCGATAAAGCCTAATGGCTTCTTCAGGGTCTACACCATAATACCGTTTCAAAACAGAAGCAGCCACAGTGGCGAAATCACCCATAGAATTAAGCAAGGTCCCATCGAGATCAAATAAAATCATTTTAATATTTTTTGTCATAGGCTCCTAAATCTAATTTTTTGCTTTAAATCAAGCTTGAAGCAAAATGAACCAGGGTATATGACTGAGTCAGTATGAAAATAGCTCTTGTCCCACTCAACCCCATCGTTGGCGATATTAAAAACAATGCTGAAAAAATAATTCAATTTATTGATCAGGCCATTGAAAAAGAATGCCATCTTATTATTTTTCCTGAATTATCACTTATTGGTTATCCTCCAAAAGATTACTTGTTCTACCCATTTCTGTTTGAAATGCAACAAAAAGCCTTACAAAAAATCAAAAGACGCTCAAAAAAAATCGCTATCATTCTAGGGGGCATTAACAAGCATAAAGGCACTGGTCGCCCTTTTAATAACTTAGCGCTTGTTTTTCATAATGGTCAAAAACATGCCTATGCCAAACAACTTCTCCCTAATTATGATGTATTTGATGAATGGCGCTATTTTTCACCAGGTAATGAACCGCTCATTTTAAGAATTGGCGGCAAAAAAATTGGTCTCACGATCTGTGAAGACATTTGGTTTGATGAAGAAAGTGTTAAAATTGCCTACAACACAAACCCATTAACACCATACATAAAAAGAAAAGTTGATTACCTGGTTAATATTTCCGCATCACCCTATGAATTTGACAAAATGAACACACGAGCCAAGCTCCTGTCACAAGTTTCCAAAAAAATGAATTGTCCTGTCATCTATGTCAATCAAATGGGTGCCAACGATGATCTCGTTTTTGATGGCCGTGCACTTGTCTATAATAAAAATGGCCAGAAAATTTTTGAGTCCCCTGCTTTCACAGAAAAGGTTTTTATTTTTGATTCCCAAAAAGCAACACCCATTCCACCCAAACGCCTCACACGTCTCGAACAATATGATCTACTCGAACAAGCACTCATAACAGGCATTCGTGACTATGTGCGCAAATCTGGTTTTTCAAAAGTTTTGTTTGGATTGTCTGGTGGTGTGGACTCTGCCCTTGTTGCGTGTTTAGCCGCCCGTGCTCTTGGATCAAAAAATGTTTTAGGTATTATGCTCCCCTCGCGCTATTCTAGCGAAGGTAGCATTACCGATTCTGTTGATCTGGCAAAAAATCTTAAAATCAAAACAAAGAAAATTTCTATCGACAGCCTACACGAAACCTACGAAAAACTTTTTGAAACAATACTCGATAAAGCTGACGACCTAACAAATCAAAACATCCAAGCCCGTATTCGAGCAAACATCCTCATGGCCATATCCAATAATACAGGAGGCCTGTTGCTCAACACGACCAACAAATCTGAAATGGCTATGGGTTATGGCACACTTTATGGAGATATGTGCGGGGCACTGAGCGTTTTATCTGATGTCACAAAAACACAAGTTTACGAACTGTGTAACTTCATTAATTCTCGCAAACTAACAATCCCCACGAGCATTATCACAAAACCACCATCAGCAGAACTGAAACCAGATCAAAAAGATGAAGACTCTCTCCCTCCTTATGATGAGCTTGATCCCATTTTAGATGTCCTAATCAATCATCATGGCGATGACATTGAATTTGGCGTGGGCAATGAACTCGAAACATGGGTCATGAAATCTGTCATGCGTAATGAATACAAACGTTTTCAAGCAGCGCCCGGACTCAAAATCAGCAGCAAGGCTTTTGGTTCAGGCCGCCGTGTTCCCATTGTTGGCAAGTTTAATTTTTGATTCCAAACGTCTCTCTTTATCCTAATCAACAGCAACAGAACGTGCCGCCATTATGTTATCAATAGCCTTATTCAAGTGCTGTGTTTCCTGGTTTTGTGATGAGCGCGTGCTTGATAAATCATCAGAATATATTTGAGATCGATTGCCCGCGTACTCAGCATTTTTTCTAAATTCTTCTGAATCAATTTGTGCCTGACTAGCTTTTTTCTTGTAAGGATTTTGGCTTTGCATAATATTGGTTATCATCTTGAAAGCAGAGCTCACAGCACTACCCAAACCCGGTATCCAGGCATTTAATAATTGAGAGGCCTGAGACAGCAAGCCTCCAATAGCACTCACAAGTGTATTAAAAAGCCCTGCCTTTTCAGACTGTTTTTTACTCTCTTTAAGTTTATCAATATTGCCATCAAGCATAGTCATACGTTGCTGAAAATGCACATCACGCATAAGACGCGCATCCTTTTTTTGATCAGAATAGGATTGTTGTGCCTCAGCAAGAACAGATTCAATATTAACACCTTGGCTTGCCCCGCTATTTACAATTGATAATGACATATAAACTCCTTTATTATATTTCTTCACCCAAAGAAAAACAGTCTTCAATTTCATCGAGTGTTTTCATAATATTATTCACCTGCTTATTGGCTTGCTGTTCTGATACAGCCAAACCATCAACATTCTCACTAAGGTGTTTTTTCACACCTTCAATAGCCTTCATGATCACCTGCTCATTAATCTTAAGACCAGATAGCTTACCCTGTTTTTTCGCCGCCTCTATATTATTTAAGATATCACTTAACCCGAGATTTAACTTCCCCAAGCTCAGAATGTTTAATGGCTTTGTAATCACATCAATCACTTTAGCTAAAGGCCTTAAAAACTTAATGCATTTACCACCACTCACACCACGCAATTGTTCAGCCAAGTTTTTAATTTTTTCTTCTCTTTGGTTGTCTAAAATTTTGTGATTAGCTTTGATGCTTTGCTGTGTGACCTTATTATCTTCTGTTTGTCCCTTGCTAAAGTCATGAGCTAATTGGTTAATAAGCCCTTCGATATCAATGGTATTTAAATTTGCGACATTCATATCATACCTCCTTAAACGTTACGCACAATACTACTCAGACAATCGTGTCCTTTCTTAACCATGTTTGTAATGGTTTCAAAACAAACTTTACGTTGATTCGTCAGCGATTGTAAGCCAATGCTCATCAGCTCTGTTTGTTCATTCAAAGAATCAAGTTTTTGTTTATATTCCTCAACATGACTCTCTAAGGCAGCTGTTCTCACCCAATAGCCCGTTATATTTTCCTGCTCATCTTTCTTTTTTCCCGCAACACCTTTTGGTTGATAAGACTTCATATAGGACTTGATTGTACCAGACGCCACATCAGCCTTGTAATCAAAATTCTGTTCATGTTGATGCAATATATCTGGCTTGAGAAACACACACTTTTCACCTTTCCTTTGTGTCGTCTTCATACTTAACATTTTACTGAGTTCTTGAATTCGCTCGCGATAGAGTTTTTTCACCTTTGTGGTTAGTTTTATTTGATGGGCCGTGTCTTTTAATTGATCATCATAACTTTGCACTAAGAGCATTTGAATAGAGGTCATTAAATCAACACCCGATAAAGCTGTCTTGTCTGTAAAGCTTGTTGCTTTTATTTCTGCTGGGACAATATTGTTAAACATTTGATCTCCTTTTCTTAACTTTTAAAATTCGCAATAATTTGATTCATGCCATCAAAATGCATGCGGTATAGGTTTGACAGTAAGGTCAAAGCACTTTGCCTTTTACCGGCTAGTTCTTGAATTTTTAACATGGTCATTTCACCAGAACTATTCAGAGTGGACAGTTCTTCTTGTTTGCTATCTATTTTTTGCCCAATCATCTGTTCTAATTGTGTCTCGTCAATGTAATAGCCTGTAACAGTGCCCTGATCATCAATAACAGGGTTTAACCCCTCAA
>Ga0233437_1005491_pt1 | contig 13682 bp, 12 predicted proteins | sample SI_122_August201_FD_182714 | JGI IMG/M metagenome (GOLD analysis project Ga0233437, IMG submission 182714) | Seawater microbial communities from Saanich Inlet, British Columbia, Canada - SI_122_August2016_200_MG | ecosystem: Environmental > Aquatic > Marine > Inlet | place: Canada: British... | reverse complement strand
CGTGGAAAACTTGGACCACCCGGTAAAATAAGTGTTCCCATTAAAGATATCTGGGTGTATCCTCTTGCTAAGAAATTTCGAGTTTTGTTGAAAAATTGACCCAGGAACGAGCAAGCCGAATATTTACTTCCGAAGATCCAACTTCGGGGAGCGGATTTCCCAAACCGCATAAGTGTCGCTACTCTTTGGACGAGTGCCGCCACCGTTACTGAAAACGCAGCTTAACCTGAGAGTCGGGTAAGTGAAAATGATAAAAGTTACTTTTCGACCGGATGGTCGCTTTTCGGAAGCTACGCCCGGCCAACGTCTTATCGATGTTGCCAGAGGTGTTGGAGTGGGAATCGCGGCCGATTGCGGGGGCAAAGGTAAGTGCGGAAAATGCCGGGTTCGGTTTGATTTGAATTCCGCCCCCTCCGGCACTCTCTCCGAACCTGCTGCTCAAGAGAAAATGCTGTTGCCGGAAGCCACCAGGACGCATTTTTTCCGCCTGGCCTGTCGAACCCGTGTTTACAAAGATGCAACCGTAATCGTGCCGGAGAAAAGTCAAACGGCTGATGATTCCCTGCGTAAACCCGTTACCCCATACGCAATTCCCATCCGGCCCGCCGTTTCCAGAATGACCTTTAATCCGAATCACCAAGACAAATCCGAGACAGCCCAGCCCTTAATGGAACGTGTCAAAGGGGTGCTGCCAAAAACCTTTGGCCTTGAAGCGAGAGATCTCAGCCTTTCGGTCATGGGGGCGTTTTCCCGGGCGGCAGGTTTTTCCCAGTGCAGGACCATGACTGCAACGCTCTACAAGGGTCGTGAAATCCTGCAATTGCTGCCGGAGAAACATTCCAGCCTTTACGGTGTCGCCCTGGACATCGGGACGACCGCGGTAGGCGCTTTTCTGTGCGAATTAACGACGGGAGAAGTCGTTGCTTCCGCAACGTCCGTCAACCCGCAAAGAATCTATGGCGCTGATGTGATTTCCCGTATTACTCAGATCCAGAAGGATCCATCAAGCCTGAAGACCCTGCAGAAAATGCTGACCGACGCCATTAACACCCTTATTCGCCAGATGGCGGGGAGTGCCGGGATTTCCAGAGAAGATATCGTGGACCTGGTGGCTGTGGGGAATCCCACGATGCAGCATTTTTTTCTGGGCTTCAGCCCCCTGTCCATAGGACAAGCTCCCTATCTCCCATTATGTTATCAAGGCGGGGAGATGGAGGCTGGCGACTTGAACCTTTACGCATTATCTTCTGCGCGAGTTCATGTGCTGCCCATGCTTTCAGGCTTTGTGGGCGGGGACACCCTCGCAGCCTTGCTTACCGGGGCGCCTGAAGACTTCGAGGGAATCAAACTGGTGGTGGACGTGGGCACGAACGGGGAACTGGTGCTGTCCAAGAACGGGGAGCTATCAGCAACCTCCTGCGCCACCGGGCCGGCATTCGAGGGTTCTCAGATAGAATGTGGCATGCTGGCCGGGCCGGGGGCCATCGAGAAAGCCTGGTTTGATGCCGACACCGCCTCCATTGGTTATCAAGTGATCGGAAATCGAGATGGGCGCGGTCCGGTTAAACCTGCCGGACTTTGTGGTTCCGGTGTCATCTCGACGGTATCTACGCTCGTTTCGGCGGGTTTTTTGAAAAAGAACGGCGCTTTCGATCAGGCGGTTTCGCATCCTGGCCTGCGAAAAAATGAAGCATCCGGTATGGTTGAAATGGTCATCGCACCCGCGTCCCGCAGTCAAACCGGGCGCGACATTGTCATTACTCAAAACGATATTAGAGCTGTACAGATGGGTAAAGCCGCTCTGATGGCCGGTGTTCAGATCCTCATGGAAGAAGCAGGCGTCAACGGGCTTGATAAGATTTTCCTGGCAGGGACGTTTGGGAATCATCTGGACCCGGATGACCTCGTGACCCTTGGAATGCTGTCGCCCCTCGACCGGGATAGAATCGAACCCATCGGCAATGCAGCGGGAGATGGGGCCAGGCTGGCACTTTTCAATGTGGAAAAGCGCCAACAGGCCATGGAGCTCGCGAAACGTATCCGGGTTCTGGAACTGACCTCTGAGGCCGAATTTAGTCATGGCATTTGCCAGGAATGTGCAGAAAAATACTACCCAGACATGGACTTATATGGTGATGAGGGAAATCAAGGTTAATTATCCTATTCTTTAGTTTGGACCGACCTAAATACTTCAAGAATGCCAAACGCAAGCACAAATAATATCGGTGTTTTTGTAGGTCTCCATTTCGACGGGGTCATACAACATGTAGTGGTGTTGGTATTCTGAGAAGTTTTTCAGGTATCTCCAACGGATTTGGAAGATAGAATCCACGGCAATAATCTCAATTTATGTTGCGCAACGATCGGCCCTGAGAGATGGAATCAATCTCAACGTTCGCTCAAACCCTCTGATTTGATGATAACACAGTTTTTTTGAGCTTTACGATATTTTGGCTTTTGAGGGTGCCGATATTTTGGCTTTTTTATTTGAGACCCAACATATTTGAAGACCGCTTTCCGACAATCAATCCAGGATCAGCCATCCGCACCATCACGGTGTATCATCGGACAGATATAGCCAAGCTTGTGGAACAATATCGAGGGAAAGTTGTGGACTCCCCTTGGGATAACATACCGCCTTAGTTTGGTAGTAGTGTTGACGCTGTGAACTGTGCTGTGGAGGTTCAAAGAGAGCTTGCCGAACGAAATGCTGAATTCTGGGGTCCCTATTAATATACTCTCCTCGGAATTCTGGCACCAAGAACCTGTTCTGCGGCCATGCCTTCAACTCCGCGATTTTGATGTTTTTACACCCTGGGCTGGATGGTCTTGCAAAACCATATCTGGGATGGTAGTAATGGAATAAAGGATCTGACCTGATCCAATTCTCTGGCTCTGGGAAGCTTGTCTACGTCTGAATGCGTTTTTTTTGGAATTTTCAAATTCTTACCTTTTTCTGATGGGTACTAATTGAGGTGAGACAATGCGTATTGGTAAAGATTGGATAAAACCTATTACCGATAAGCAGGTGTGGATATTTCCTACTGCCGCATCCCTATTGTTGATTGTTCTCGGGCAATACAGCCGTCTCGGCTTTCACACATTAGCTGAATTAACCACAATAATCATTTCTTTTGTTGTATTTGCATTAGGGTGGTCAACTTACAGCTTTTCTAAAAATACATTCCTTATTTTTCTTGCGTGTGGATATTTTTGGGTTGGTTCGCTCGACCTGATGCATACCTTTACCTTTCCGGGAATGAACGTCTTTGTGGAGGGAAATTTCAATTTAGGCCTTCAGTTCTGGATTGCCGGCCGTTATTTTGAAGCATTATTGTTTCTTGCAGTTCCTTTTGCCATATCAAGAAAACAAAACCCATATATTTTATTTCTTGCATTTGGAGTGGTTTCAATAACGCTGACCACTTTCATTTTACGGGGACAATTCCCCACCTTTATTATCGAAGGTCAGGGTCTTACAGCATTTAAGGTATACAGCGAATATATAATCGACTTTATCCTGGCAATTGCAATGGTTAATATTTTCCTCCACCGTCAAAAGCTTGCCATAGAAGAAATAGTTCTGGTTACCTCCGCTATTGTGTTGACGATGTTCGCAGAACTGTTATTTACATTTTATTCTGGAAGGGGGTCTTTTTATGTTGTAGCAGGGCACATTTTAAAGGTCTATTCGTTCTGGTTTATTTACCAGGCAATTGTCACCACGAATTTGCGTAGACCCTATATGAAAATCGAGAAAACCGAAAAACTTTTTAAGGATACTTTCGAGCAGGCGGCGGTCGGCATCGCCCATGTGGCGCCTGATGGAAGGTGGCTCCGGGTGAACCAACGGCTGAGCGACATCGTTGGCTACACCCGCCATGAGATGCTGAGCCTGAATTTCCAGGACATCACATATCCTGAGGACCTGGACGCCGATCTAAAACACGTGGCGCAACTACTATCTGGCGAGATTGATAGCTACTCGATGGAGAAGCGGTACTGCCACAAAGACGGCTCTATCGTTTGGATCAATCTGACGGTATCCCTCGTCCGCGACGCGTCCGGACGGCCAAAATACTTCATCAGCGTCATCGAGGATATTGCTGAGCGCAAAAGAGCAGAGAAGGCTCTGCGGGAGAGTGAAATACAGGTTCAATTCCAGGCGGAAATGCTCGAAAACGCGCCGGTGATCGCCGCGTTCCATGACTTGGAGCTCAATGTGGTCTGGGCAAACAAGGCATATGAAGACGCCACCGGCTCTTCCATACAGGTCATGGCAGGCAGAAAGTGCTACTCCGTGTGGGGACTCGCCAAAGCGTGTCGGCACTGCCCGGTCGTGAAGGCACTCGAAACCGGGGAAACCGCCAAAGCCGAGTTGACACCCCAGAACCAGGATCACTGGCCCGAGAGTCAGGGCTACTGGGTCTCGCGCGCTGCGCCGGTGCACGATGAGGACGGAAGAATGATGGGTGCTATCGAAATTGCCATCGACATCACCGATCTTAAAAATGCGGAAAAAGAACGTGAGCAATTGCGTGGGCAACTGATCCAGTCCCAGAAAATGGAATCCATTGGCACCCTGGCAGGCGGTATTGCCCATGATTTCAACAATATCCTGGGAATTATCCTGGGCAACGCTGAACTGGCTATGGACGATGTGCCCGAATGGAATCCTGCCAGAAACAACCTGGATGAAGTAAGGAAGGCCTGCCTGCGGGCAAAGGACGTGATAAGGCAAATCTTGGCGTTTAGCCGTAAATCTGAAATTGAGCAAAAATCAACTAACATTGCATCCGTGGTCGTCGAATCTCTCAAGCTGTCACGAGCATCCATCCCGACAAGTATTGAGATACGCCAGAATATTGCAAATGATGTTGACGACATCCTTGGAGACCCCACCCAGATGCATCAGATTATGATTAATCTTTGCACTAACGCCGCTCATGCAATGGAAAATGATGGGGGAATCCTTGATGTAACTTTAGAAAATACGGAGATCGATGAAGATACGGCATCGGAATATCCTGAGTTAAATCCCGGTCCCCATGTGCATTTAGGCGTGAGTGATACAGGAGATGGTATCAATGCTGAAGTAATAGACCGGGTCTTTGATCCCTATTTTACCACAAAAGAGGTGGGGAAAGGAACCGGCATGGGTCTGGCGGTCGTGCACGGCATCGTTAAGAGCCACCATGGAAGCATTTCGGTAGAGAGCGAACTGGGAAAGGGAACTACATTCAAAATATTGTTCCCGGCCGTTAAAGAGAAGGTCGGGGATGAACCAAAGGATGCTCAAGAACTCCCCACTGGAAAGGAAAGGATTCTCTTTGTTGACGATGAAGAGTCCATGGTAAACCTTAATCAACAACGATTGGAGAGACTCGGATACAAGGTCACACCCCAAACCGATTCTTCTGAAGCCCTGAAACTTTTCCTTTACGATCCAAATCAATTTGACCTGGTTATAACGGACATGACCATGCCCCGAATGACCGGCGATAAACTGACTCAAGAGATCCTCAAAATCAGGGCTGATATGCCCATCATTCTCTGCACCGGATACAGTGAAAGGATGTCTTCTGAAAGGGCGCAGGAACTCGGCATCCGGAAATACATTGAGAAACCCATCGAAATGGAAACCCTGGCAAGGTCGGTTCGGGAAGTTTTGGATGGGAAATAGTCCATGGAATCGATCCCGGATGTTGGCACTAACTGCTTCTATGTGGGTTCCTATTGTCAAGCACCTTTTTTTACATTTTATTAATCCTCCGATTCCGTTCTTTGCAGAAACATCCCCGCGGTGCACTTCTCCAGGCTTGCAAATTCTTAGTATAAAGACTTTATGCCGCGAAAGCCGAGACTTTTTCATATTGGTTGGCCGGTTCTTAATAAATCGTTTGATCAAAAGCGATTTACCAGCTTCTATCCGTGCTGACATCTTTGGCCAGGCACCTAATAATGTATTCGCTCAATGAGCGCTGATATCGCAAAAAAATGAATCTTTCGGGACTGCCGGCCGGTAATTTGAGCGCCCTCTTGCTGACCCATTATCATTCGGATCATATCTCCGACATGGGGGAACTGGACTTCATGAGCTGGGCCCAAGGCCGGGATAAGAAACTGGACGTGTACAGTCCGGAGGGTGTGGAGCAGGTGGTGAACGGTTGCAACATGGCCTATGCAATGGATTCCAGCTGTCGAACCGCGCATCACACCGAAGAGTGGATGCCCTCCAAAACTCAGGCATGATTCCCCTTACATTGGCCATCCCCAACCCGGAGGAGGCAGTCCCCTTCTTCGATCACAACGGACTCAAGGTTTCGGTTTTCCAGGTGGATCACTCCCCGGTCAAACCCGCTGTCGGTTATCGTTTTGAATACCGGAGCAATGTTGTGGTGATCTCCGGTGACACCGTGAAAACTCCCACTTTGCCCAAATTCGCCAAAGATGCCGACCTCTTTCTCTGTGAAGCATTGAACAAAGAGGAGGTGATGATGATCTCCAAGGTGGCCAAGGAGTTGAATAATTTCCGCTTTTCAAGGCAGATGCATGATGTGCTCGATTACCATATGAGCCTGGTTGAGGCGGCTGAGGTTGCCCAGGAAGCCAGTGTCAAGAAGCTGGTGCTGGTTCATGTGGTTCCGCCGGTGGAGAACTTTATCGCCAAAAGGAGTTTTCTGGCAGGAACCGATGACGTCTTTGACGGCGAGATTGTCTTGGGTCAGGACAGAACCAGCTTTGAACTGGATCCAAAATAGATTGAGTTCTATGAAATCGCTTTTACGTCCTTCGCATGTACGGACCACTCAAAACATGGTTCGAGAAAACCTGACCTCCTGGTGAAATCGGGTTGGTCAAATAGGTTCAGCTAACAAACGGTTCCACGTGACCAGCTACGCCGACGCGTGAACCGCGCCGTTGGCGTGCCTATACCATATCAGCATTCAAGTAACCTCTTGCTTTATACCGCAATTGATGGTACGTGTAAAAGTACAATAGGAGGTACAACATGGGAAATCTTTTAAATATCCTTCCAGTAAGCGATTTGAGACAGGACGCTGCCAAGATCCTAAAAAAATTACGAGAAAACAAAGAGCCCATTATCATTACGCAAAGAGGTCGGGCAGCCGCCGTCATAATCGGTGTAGAGGCGTATGAGAAATCTGAACACGATAAAGAGATCCTTCGGCTTTTGGCTAAGGGAGATAGGGAAATAGAAATTGGCGAGGGTTATGATTTAGACACTGTTCTTGCTGAAGCTGATTTAATCCTATCCCAGGAGCTATCGTGAAAGTCCGCTTCACACCTTCAGCCAAAGCCGAGTTTCTGTCTGCTCTCGCATATATTCGGCGAGATAAATCTTCCGCAGCACGCAATTTTCGAGAGCATTCCGAAACAGTTTTGCGAAGGCTTGAGAAATTTCCTGAATCCGGGAGAATCATACCCGAATTTCAAGAACTTCCATACCGGGAGGTGATCATATCGCCATACCGGTTTTTTTATAAAATCAAAGGTGATGTTGTTTGGATAGTTGCTGTGTGGCATGGTGCACGGCTTCCAAAGCAACCAAGCGCTGCACCAGACGTCTGAAAGTCTAGCGGTTCCAGCAGAAGCCGGAGGAGGCGCTGGTGAGCTTGTCGTTATACATAATAAGAATTGGAAATTTATTCAAAAATGGGAGGAATAAGCCATGGACAATAAATTAGTTAGCTTGGTCAGACCCCGGCCCGCAAATTTTGACTTCATTAATATGAAGTCGCCATTCCTTCGGGGTTGATATCCCAAAAAAGCGTTGCTGAAAATCACCCGAGATTCCTTGTTTGGCCAGTCAATTTTCATGAAACGATGGGCGAAAACAAGACCTAAAACCAGCCCCATATGATTTACCGCACAGATGTCCCTTACTGGCAAATGCCAATTTTCATGGAATTGACGCTTTTCTTCATTCGGATAGTACATCTTACATTCAATCGCCATCATACAAAATGATCGGCGGTTGGAATTTCATCCCATAAAAGAGGGCTTCGTAAAGCATTTTCATCGATTTGAACGCAAAATCTCTAAAACAAAGATCGCATACGATCCCAGACCATCTTTCGCAAAATGTCCAGGTTTCCTTCAAATTTATTTTCAGTTTTGGCTCTTTTTTTGAAAAAGAGCGCCATAATGCGTTTTTCAGGCATTTTTCATGCTAAGGCTTTACGAAAAGCAAACCTCAAGTTAAACTGATATTGAGCCTTTCAACAGGAAGCGGGAATTGCTGAGCAAAGGTGAATGCTGACTGATTTCACATGAATTCTCCGCATGCGGGACTTGCGTTTCGTGTAGACATCCTCGTTCCGCAGGTGACAGATATAAAGAATCCGAAAACCACTCCAGACCCTTCTGATAAAGCCGGCAGGGCTTGACTGCAACATGGCTTGCACCTACTGTTTCTACCTGGAAAAGGCCTCGCTTTTCCCGGAAAACCCTAGCCATCGCATGCCACCAGATGTGCTGGAGGAGGTGGTGCGGCAGACCATGGAACAGTCTGGGAGCCAAATCAATTTCATCTGGCAGGGGGGAGAACCCATGTTGATGGGACTTGAATTCTATCGGAAATGCATTGATTTTCAGCAACGCTTCGGTCGTGGACAGACCGTGGGAAACGGACTGCAGACCAACGGCCTGCTGATCGACGCCGAATGGGTTTGTTTCCTGAAATCCTACAACTGGCTCGTAGGATTGTCCCTGGACGGGCCCCAGCATGTACACGGCCATTATTGCAGGACCCGGGGCGGCGGGTCCACATGGAAAAAGGCAACGGCCGCTGTAAAGCGAATGATCGAGGCCGATCTGGCTGTCAACGCCCCCATTGTTGTGAACGATTACGCTGTCTGATTTCCGGACGAAATTTACGAGTTTCAAAAGAACCTCGGTCCATCCCACATGCAGTTCATCCCTTGTGTGAAACCGGAGAAAGACAAGCCATCCCGTGTCCTCGACTTTTCAGTCCCCGCGGAGGAATACGGGCGTTTGCTCTGCCGGTTCTTCGATTTGTGGATGGACGATTTCTCGGGCCTTCATCCTGCCACATCCGTACGGTTGTTTGAATCATTGTTTCACGCTTATGTGGGGCATCCTCCCCCTGAATGTACGCTACTCGACGAGTGCGGAACCTATGTGGTGGTAGAACATAATGGGGATGTCTTTTTCTGTGATTTCTTTGTCCATCCCACGTGGCGCCTCGGCAATGTGAAGGAAGCGCGACTGTCGGAAATGTTGAATGCCGAGCGACAATGTGTTATCGGCCGAAGAAAAGCGAACCTGCCCGGCGAAAGCAATGTCTGCCGCTGGCTTTCTCTTTGCGGGGGGGGGGCCGAAGGATCGCCTCTCGGGACAAAGCAGAGAGGCACCGAACCACCTGTGTTCGGCATATCAGACATTCTTCGAATACTCCGATGAAAGGTTTCGCCGGCTCGCGAAAAGGTGTGAAAGGCAGCACCGGATCCTGATACACAGGCATAAGATCGAACAGTGAGGCGACCCATTGACGGGAAGCCTGGCAGAAACCGACCCTGCCCCTGTGGAAGCGGGAAGAAATACAAAAGGTGTTGTGGTACATAAGTGAAGAAATCTTTGCATCAACCTGTTATTGTAGCGTAGAGTGATCTTATGGCGCGACGTTTCGCGTAGTTCCCATTACGAGATTGCGTAAGTTATGTGGGCTTGCAGCCAAGAGGGCCAGCAATAATCCGGAAAGGAGCAGGGCAATGAAAGATAAGACGCGGCGCGAATTCCTGAAAGACGGCTTAGCAGTCACAGCCGGGGTTGTAGCCTCCGGTGTACTGGGTAACGCGGGAACTGTTTGTGGTGCAACTTCTACGGGCGGGGGCAAAACATCTTCACCCTTGGAAGTCACGATGAAAAAGCGTAACAATATCATGTTGATCATCACGGACCAGCAGCGGCAGGCCCAGCATTGGCCGACCGGATGGATCGAGGAACATATGCCCACGATGGCGCGCTTACAGCGGCACGGTGTGACATTCACGAACAATTTCACGGCTGCATGTGCCTGCTCACCCAGTCGCGCCAGCTTTCTTACGGGTGTTTATCCCAGCTTGAACGGCGTCAAGCAGATCCCGCCGATTCCTCCCATGCGGTCTGACATTACGAACATTTTCAAACTTGCGGAGCAGGCTGGGTACGAGGTTGTCTACAAAGGGAAGATGCACCTGTTCACACCCCAAAGCAACCCGTCCCAGGACAGCTTTGCGAGTTACGACATCAAGTGGGCCTCCGACCACTACCGCGCCAACCGATGGAACCCGCCGGACTGCGCCATGACCTCCGGCGGCAATGTCTGGATATCCGGGGGCTGGCCGAACAACGATGCCCGCTTTGTGAGTGGCGTACCGAACACATTTAACCGACTGACACCCGCTGTGGGCGAAGAAGAAACGATTCTGCAGTATCTGAACAACTATAACCCGAAGTCAAACAAGCCGTTTTTGCTGGTGTGCTCCTTCGGCAACCCTCACGATATTTCCGTGTGGCCCGATCAGGACAAATGGGGCTATGACAACGCGGACTACGAAAAGCTTAAGGAGATTAACCTCCCCTCCAACTACAACGATAACCTCAGCGAAAAACCCATCGCCCAAAAGGAATTTCAGAAGCTTTGCGACAAGACGGCCCCCTGTTCCGGCACGCAGGACCGCATCGACTACTGCCGCTTCTACGCGCACCTCCATAACGTAGTGGACAAGCATATCGCGGCCGTGCTGGACAAGCTGGATGAGAAGGGGCTGACCGAAGACACCATAATCTTCCGTTTCGCAGACCACGGGGAGCAGAGCTGGTCCCACCAAATGGTCCAAAAGGGGTTGAACAGTTACCAGGAGACCATCAACGTTCCCCTGATCATCTCAAACCCGAAGCTCTTCCCCAAAGGAACGACCACGTCATCCTTTGCCAGTCTGATCGACCTTGTTCCCACCGTTGCAGAGCTGACCGGCGCCGCTTCCCCCGCGGAGCTAATGCGCATGGACATCTGTGGCAAGTCCCTTGTGCCAATCATGCAGGACCCGAATGTCAGAGTCCGCGACAACATCATGTTCTACACAGAGGATTTCGCTTATTACTTCAACCAGTTCTTGGGGATGAAGAATGTTTTCGAGACCGTCCCGGGCAAAATCCGCAGCATTCGTTTCGAAGATTGGATGTATGCCGTATACTTCACCGATAAGGGCTCCAAACTCCAGTATGAGATGTATAACCTGACCGACGATCCGGGGGAGATGACCAACCTGGCATGGGGATCGCGGAGACAGGCGAACCTTGCCAGAATGCAGGAACTGCACGACATGCTGACTGCAGAACTTGAGATCTACAAGGCTTTGCCTGATGGATTTCAGTGGCCGGCAAAGGCAGGAACGGAGTCCGTATAGCAAATTTTTGACCCACAAAATGGTTTTTATATGCTCATCGTGAGAGTCGGCAATGCCTTATCGCTGGGTGAGGGCTCTCCGGAAAAAGACAATGAATGATCATAGGCAAAAGGAGGAAAATAAGATGATTGCAAACAATAGGACATTCATCAGGAGGTGGACATGTATCGCGGCAGCAATTCTTCTGTTGTTCGCAGCATCTTCCTGGGCGAACGATGATTCGGCAATTTCCGTGGGTGGCGGTACACTTTGCACTGACATACCACGATTTGCCTTATGCACCAGCGCCCCTTGCCAATTTGACAAAAACGATCCCAAAACCCTGGTCTGCGACTGCGTCGTCGCGACAGGGTCCAACTGGGGAAAAAACACCTGTGAAGAGAGAATGCCTCGCGGCACCGAGCTTTGTTCAAATTTTTCGCCCATTCAGGCCGGAGAGCCTCTAAATCTAAAGGCATTGGTGTGCGACAACGAGCAAACCTGGGCCAGTTGCCTCGATGCGCCGTGCACAGTCGACCCGAACGACCCGACGAAAGCAAAATGTAAATGCCCCGTAGCAACGGATACGCCGTGGCTGACATTTGGTGGCAACTGCGATCAGGCAGAATGCAGCAAGTTTTGGTCTGCTGCGCCAACCGTTGACGGGCAGTTTCAAAAGGTGCTTGATGCATTTGCCAGCTTAGAGGTGCCAGGATCGGACTACCCGATGTGCAAATGAAGTCGTTTAGACATGGGAAGATGCTTTTGCTGGCGGCTTTTGACAAATGCCGGGGCCTTATGCTAGTCAGCCAAATTCCCGAAAAAGTGTGGATAACTGTTTCTACACAAATATTGGGTTGGCATTCATCCCATGATCCCTCCGAAAACAGCTTCCCTGGCACAACTTTTCCAGCTATGGAAAATGAAGGATGGACATGTAAAACTTTCGTTTGAAAGCTGAATCGCACATCTCTGAATAATCGCTGCTGCCGCGATTGAAAAGCAAAAAAACGTCTATGGTGTCTATAGAGCTGAAGGCATAACTGCTATATATTTGGAATAAAATCGATAAATTGCCAGCCACAATATATGGTAGTCAGGTCTAAACACTACCGCGCTCAGAAATGACCTGAGGCATCAAATTTTCTGCATGCAAAACGAAAAATTATTCTATTGGCAAACCGACATTTTTGGCTCATCGCGGATTAACGTGAGATACTGGCGCACCTACAGATCGGGCCGAAACGGCAACCGATCCGGCGCCGCTCAGCATGATCGAGACCACTATCACCCTGTGGCCCCAGGTGGTGTATGTAAAAAAGCGAATTAAACGGTTTTTTTCCCGATGGCCCGGATGGTTCAAAGAACCATTGACCTGGATCTGGCCCGAGGAATGGTACACGACCATGGATGAACTGGTTGAAAATCTTGATCAGGTGCTTGACATCCTTTCTCCATTTTTCAGCGACATTCCTACCGGGATCCAACCCGGATATTTATCTTGTCAACCGCTTTTCTGCCGAGTTTCAGGTTGAGTTTTTCAAGGATGGTTTCCTTATAGAAGGTCAATTCCTGGAGCCATATGGAATTGGATACGGTTACCGTCAACTGTTTTTTTCGAATTTTTGAAGGTTGGGAATTTTCAGCATAGGTTTCACCCACCACCTCTTTCCATACCCGCCAGATTTCAACATCGTCAGGCCTGTAGGGCAGGGTGCCGTCCGTCATGAGGGAGGTGAGCACATCCCCTATGGGGATCAATTCACTCCTGGGTCTCTTTCTTGCGGGTCTTTTTGTATATCTCACCATGCGCTCCAGAACATCAACCGACGGGCGCCATGTGAATTCGGTTATTTACCATCTCGAATCCATTGTGAAAGGGCCGGAATCTCTTCCCCTGACCATTCCGGGGAGAGGCGGAGACTGAGGAATTGGGCATAAATTTCATCCATGGCCGACACCGCTTCCTCGATGAGGAATATTTTTTCATAAAAAAGCCCGTCCGGGTCGTCACTTTTATCCTGTATGACCTTGGGCGTTTTGAAGGTCTTGAAATTCAGCCAGAGAGAGTCCAGAACGAATGACCACTGGTTGTCGCCCATGTCGAGCACCAGGGTGGCCTGGACTACCTCTTTGTTTTCCGCCAATGCGAAACGGGCCGCTTTCATTTTCTGACTTTCACCACTGCAGGTGATGGTTTCAAGGCCTCTTTCATTTTCGCCTTGAAGGGTGATTTTGCCATCAAACCAGATTTCAATGGACTTGTCG
>Ga0233437_1005489_pt1 | contig 13692 bp, 12 predicted proteins | sample SI_122_August201_FD_182714 | JGI IMG/M metagenome (GOLD analysis project Ga0233437, IMG submission 182714) | Seawater microbial communities from Saanich Inlet, British Columbia, Canada - SI_122_August2016_200_MG | ecosystem: Environmental > Aquatic > Marine > Inlet | place: Canada: British... | reverse complement strand
CGTTTTTTGTTTTAATCATGATTTTAATATTTAAACCGACTGGTTTGTTAGGTGAAAGAGTGGCGGAAAAAGTATAATGGATATTACCAGCAAGAAAATAAAAAATAAAAAGATATTACAATCCTCATTCTGTCTGATTTTATTTTTGTGTCCGTTGTTTTTAAATCTTTACTGGACAGATGTGTTAGTTAATGTAGGAATTTATGCAATTTTAGCTTTAAGCCTGAATATAATTCTGGGCCATTGCGGATTGTTTCATATGGGACACGCGGCTTTCTATGCGATAGGCGCCTATACAGTTGGAATCTTAAATGTAAAATATAATATCCCCATCCTTGTTCTCATGCCTGTGGGCGGTCTGGTTGCAGGACTTTTTGCCGCTGTTATGGCCAGGCCGATCATTCATTTACGCGGGGATTATCTTCTTATTGTAACAATAGGAATAGTTGAAATTGTAAGGATCGCTCTTGTAAATAATGTTTTCGGCTTAACAGGCGGGGCAAACGGTATTTTCGGAATAGACCGTCCTGATTTTTTCGGTTTTAAAATTAAAAGCCCTTTTCACTTTTTTTATCTTGTTTATGCCTTTGCGGCTATAACAGTTTTTCTTTTTTATCAGCTTGAAAATTCAAGATTCGGCAGAGCTCTTAATTATATAAGAGAAGATGAAGTTGCGGCAGAGGGAAGCGGGGTTGATACAGCAAAATATAAACTTGCAGCTTTTGTTGTCGGCGCTGTATGGGCAGGAATGACAGGAGCAATATTTGCATCAAAGATGACAATAATTTCTCCGGACTCATTTAATTTTTGGGAGTCTGTGATATTGTTTACAATAGTTCTTCTTGGCGGGTCCGGAAATATCAAAGGCGTTATTTTAGGCTCGTTTCTGATTATAGGACTTCCTGAACTTTTCAGAGACCTTGCAAGCGCCAGAATGCTGGTTTTTGGCGCGGCAATGGTAATTATGATGATTTTCAGAAGTAAAGGCATTCTGCCTCCTGTGAGAAAAATTTATAAAGTGAATTAAGGTTTGAAAATGAAAACATCAGAACCGGAAAATATAATACTGAAAGTAGAAACCACAAGTAAAACATTTGGGGGGCTTGTGGCTGTTAACAATGTTTCCTTTAATATAAAAAAAAATGAAATTGCAGGACTGATTGGGCCTAACGGCGCAGGTAAAACAACTATATTCAACTTAATTACAGGCAACTATGAACCTGACAAAGGCAGCATAATAGAGTTTAACGGAAAATCAATAACAGGGATCCGAACTCACAAAATTGTTTGTCTTGGCATAGCAAGAACATTTCAGACAATCAGACTTTTTCAAAACATGTCGGTCATAGAAAATGTTCTGGCGGGCAGACATTCTCAAATGAGATCCGGCTTAATTGCTTCTATGTTTCACACAAAAAAACAGAGAACAGAAGAAAAAGAAAACCTGAAGACAGCAAAGAAAGAGCTTGAATTTGTGGGCCTGGGAAAGAATATAAACGAACTTGCAAAAAACCTTCCTTATGGAAAACAGAGGCTTCTTGAAATTGCACGCGCGCTTGCAACAAAACCTCAGCTTTTAATCCTTGATGAGCCTGCGGCCGGAATGAATAGTCAGGAAACAGCAGAGCTTGTTCAAATCATAAAAAATATACAAAAAAGAAAGGTTACAATATTTCTTATTGAACATGATATGAGCCTTGTCATGCGTGTTTGTGAATCTATAATTGTCGTTGAATACGGATCTGAAATCGCGTCAGGGACTCCTTTGCAAATTCAAAACAACCCAAGGGTTATAAAAGCTTATTTGGGAGAAGATTAATTCACCGCAATTCCCGGGTCAGGGGCGCTATCTAGTTACTGTCCGTTATTAAGGGAAGTCGCAAAAACAAAGACATCGGGGTTTTTCCAGTATTCTTATTGAACAAAATGCAAAAGCATCGTTAAAATTAGCGGATAGAGGATATATAGGCGGAGGACATTAAGAATCAGGAAGGTAACTTCTTAAAGGGTTAAGATATGAAAACAAATAATAATGATCCCATGACAGAAGCAACAACGAAGCTTGCGCGTATATGGCAGGAGCGGGCCAATGAACTATTGCAGGATGATGAAAAAAAAATACAACTGCAAATGTCAAATCTTTTAAACGCGCCTGAAGATAAGATCACGCTTATAAAGATGATAGATCAAAGCTTCAGACCAAAAAGCACAAAAAGAATTGCAGACCAGCTTGCTCACATTCTTAAAAAAAACGGGATACCTAAGTTTTTCTCTTTTAAGGAACAGCAGCTTATCAAGGCTTTTTTAAGCCTGGGAAAATATACGCATCTGATTTCAGTTCCTAAAATTATTGCAGAAATGAGAAAACAGAGCGCGCGTTCTATTATTGCGGGTGAAAAAGAAAAGCTTTCTTCTCATCTTCAGGGAAGAAAAAATCATGATGTCCGTATTAATATCAACCATCTCGGAGAAGCGGTTTTAGGAGAAAAAGAAGCCCGACGCAGAATTGATTCCTATATTGCTGATTTAAAAAATCCTGAGATTGAGTGCATTTCAATAAAAATATCAACCATTTATTCTCAGATAAGTAGTCTTGCGTTTGAAAAAACAATAGATGTTTTGGTTAAAAGACTTTCCGAAATTTATCATGCTGCACAAAATAACTACTTTATAAGCAAAAACGGAACTCACGTTCAGAAAAGCGTTAATCTCGACATGGAAGAGTATAAGGATTTAAGCATCACAAAACAGGCTTTTATAAGAACCCTGGAAAAAGAAGAATTTAAAAATTATCAGGCAGGCATTGTACTTCAGGCATATCTTCCCGACTCTTTTGCAATACAAAAAGAGCTTACAGGGTGGGCTAAAAAAAGAGTTGAAAATCACGGAGCGCCAATAAAAATAAGAATTGTTAAAGGCGCAAACATGGAGATGGAAATTCTGGAATCGGGTCTGTATAACTGGCCGCTTGCTCCTTATAACAATAAGCTTGAAGTTGATGCAAACTATAAGAGAATGGTTGATTACGGAATGGAGGAGGAAAATATAAAAGCTGTAAATCTTGGGATTGCTTCTCACAATCTTTTTGAGCTTGCTTATGCTTACAACATTGCCAAAACAAATAATGTCATACCATACTTTGTTTTTGAAATGCTTGAAGGAATGGCGGATCACATAAGAAGAGCAATAAAAGAAACTGTTCCCGACATGCTTCTTTACGCCCCGATAGCACGAAAGCAGGAATTTATAAACGCAATAGCCTATCTTGTCAGAAGACTTGATGAAAATACAGGCCATGAAAATTTCCTCCGTTATTCCTGCAATATTACAACGAATTCTAAACAGTGGGATTATTTAGAAAAACAATTTATAGATTCTTATTTTTTTAAAGACAAAGCAAAACAAAGCCCTAACAGAATTCAGGACAGAACAGATGAATCTTTTAAAGAAAAAGGAACTTTTTATGAGGACAGGTTTACAAATGAAGCAGACACCGATTTTTCTCTTATTGCAAACGTTGATTGGGCAAAACAGGTTAGAGACAAATGGAAAAAATCAGAAGAAAGTGAAGTAATAAAAGTTCCTGTTGTTGTCGGAGGCTCGGAAATAACTGAAGGAAGAGATGTGAATCAATGCTTTGATCTTTCCCTGATAAATGAAAACAACAACAGCAAAATCCATATTGCAGACAGCTTTCTTGCTAATGAGGATGATATTGATACTGCAATTCAAACAGCTTTAAATGATGATGACAACTGGAAAGATAAACCTCCTTTGGAAAGACACAAAATTTTATCTCATGCTGCAAATAATTTAAGAAAAGCAAGAGGAGATTTGATCGGGGCTGCAATAGCAAGCACGGGAAAGATATTTTCAGAAGCAGATGCAGAAGTATCGGAAGCTATAGATTTTGCAGAATTCTATCCTTTTTCCGTAAGAAAAATTGAAGATTATAAAAATTTAAAAACAAAGGGAAAAGGCACAGGGCTTGTAATCACTCCCTGGAACTTTCCTGTTGCAATCCCGTGCGGAGGAATATCAGCAGCTCTTGCCGGGGGCAATACAGTTATTTTCAAACCCGCATCCAATGCAACTCTTGCTGCCTGGATTTTATGCAACTCTTTCTGGAATGCAGGAGTATCAAAAAAGACCCTGCAATTTTTCCCATGCCGGGGATCTGATATCGGAACCAGGCTTATCAGAAGACAGGAGATTGACTTTATAATCTTAACAGGCGGAACAGATACTGGGTTAAAAATTTTAGAACAAAGACCCAATGCTTTTTTAAGCGCGGAAACAGGCGGTAAAAATGCCATAATAGTTACTGCTATGTCAGACAGAGATCAGGCAGTAAAAAACATTATTCATTCTGCTTTCAGCAATTGCGGGCAAAAATGTTCTGCTGCCTCTCTTTTGATTCTGGAAAAAGAAGTTTATGAAGATGAAAATTTTAAAACACAGCTTGTTGATGCGGCACAAAGTTACAAAACAGGCTCTGCCTGGGAATATGACAGCAAAATGGGACCCATGACCAATATTCCTGGCAGGGAACTGAAAAGAGCTTTTACAGAATTAGACTCTGGCGAAACATGGGCGCTTAAACCAAAAAATATAAATCACAATCCGTATTTATGGACACCGGGAATAAAATACGGAGTAAAAATAGGCTCATATTCTCATATGACAGAATTTTTCGGCCCTGTTCTTTCTGTAATAAAAGCAAGAAATTTAAAGCACGCGATTAACATAGTAAATGAAACCGGCTATGGTTTAACGTCAGGAATTGAAAGCCTGGATATAAGAGAACAAAAATATTGGAAAAATAGAATCAAAGCAGGAAACTTATATATAAACAGAGGAACAACTGGCGCTATTGTTTTAAGACAGCCTTTCGGAGGTATGGGAAAATCTGCAATAGGAGCGGGAATAAAAGCAGGCGGTTTAAATTATACAAGCCAGTTTATGGAAATAGAAGAAACCGGAAAACCATCAACCAGCGTTATAAAAAAACAGAGCTATCTTCTAAGATGCGCTCAGGAATGGCAGACCAAACTCGACTGGAATCAATTTTCCGAACAAATAAAAGAACAGATAAAGAAAAGTGTAGATGCTATAAAAAGCTATATTTTCAATGCTGAACAAGAATTTTATCAGGAAAAAGATTATTTTAATTTAAGAGGCCAGGATAATATTTGCCGTTATGTTCCTTTAAAAAATATAGTTGTGCGTATTTCTGAAAAAGAGACTCTTTTTGAAATAATTGCAATGATTGCAGGCGCACAAACTGCCGCTTCAAATCTTCAAATTAGTATTCCGAAAGATCTGAAAAACTTAAATATAGATTTTATAAAAGGAAACGACTGCAAAAACTTAATAAAAAATGCCATTTTTATCTATGAAACAGACACTCAGCTTGCAAAAAGGATCCCAAGCATAGACAGGATAAGATATGCGGATAAAGACAGAGTTCCGCAAGAAATTTTGACAAAAGCCGCTGCAAACGGTTTTTACATAGCAAGAAACAAAGTTAAACAGGAAGGCAGACTTGAACTTCTGAACTATTTCATAGAACAAAGCATCTGCGACAATTATCACAGATACGGCAATCTTATAGACAGAACTTTGTTATAAGGGAAGTCGCAAAACAACCCCCCATTTTACTTGTCTTTTTGTCCGTATTCTGCGTTGCGACAATACACGAATATTACAATATGCGCCCATTGTCTCGCCTGGAATACGAGCAAAAAATTCTACGTAATACAGGTATATTATTTTTTCGAATTCCCTAACTTTTCGATTTACACTTTTTTTTAAATTCACCCCCGTTCACCACTTTGTTGTCTTTTTTTTAAAAAAAAGTTGGATGGGTGAAATAATAAATGTTTTATAAACTTTTAGAGGAGGTTAAGAATTATGAAAAAGGTTATGCGGTTATTTTTTGTTATTTGTTTAAGTTTGTTCGTTTTTACAGGCTGTGCCACTACCTCGGGCTGGCAAAAAGAGTTTGCCAATGCACCTGAATGGGTCAGTAATCCCTCAATTGAAGGCGGAATAGGCGCTGTGGGAGTTGCCGAAAAAAGCAGATCAACTCATAAAGCAAGAACAGTTGCTACACTGCGCGCAAGAGCTGAACTTGCAAGAATCATCAACTCTGATGTGGAGAATCTGTTAAAGGATTTTACTGAAACCGCCGGCATAGGCGATGATGAAACTATGAATGCAACATTTCTTGATGTATCAAAATCAACATCACAGGCAGCGCTAAAAGGTTCAAAGCAGATTCGCATGTGGCCGTCTCCTGATGGTGATACTTATGTTTTAGTGGCTATAGAGCCGGCCACGGTAAAAGATATTGTTAAGGAATCTATTGAATCAAATCTCAAAAAAGACAATGCTCTGTGGCAGCAGTTCAGATCTAACAAAGCACATGAAGAACTTGAAAACGAGATTCGGAAAAAATTTGAGAAATATAAAGCTCTCGGAAAATAGCAGATAAAAAAACATCTCAGTAAGGGTTCACGCAACAATCAGTTCACAATATTGGGAGTTGAGTCGCCTGCCTGACAAAGCGTGAAAACGAAGGCATATGTCTCCGTTTTCACAACGCAGTCAGGCAGGATGAATCGGCTTCCAGAACGTGAAGTTATTTTTGAGTGATCCCTAAGTTCAGATTTTTTAAGGGCAGGTTCAGAACCTGCCTTTATATTTTAATGAGGTCTGAATTATAAACTTTCAATTTTCATAAGGAGTTAAATAACATTATGTCTTATCTGAATAAAAATAACAGGATTTTCTTTTTTGTTTTTACAGCAATAATACTTTTTTGTTCATGTGCTGTTAAACCGCCCGGTTGGATTATGGATCCTTTTATTAAAGACAAAATATGTGCTGTGGGTGTATGCGGGCCTCATATTAATGGCTTTCATGCTCAACGCTATACAGCTATATCCAGGGCTTTTGATGAAATAGCAAGACAAAAAGGTGTAACCGTTGATGCCAACTCAGAGCATTCATTTGCCAGTATCGGACAAAACAGTGTTTCACAACTCTCAGAATACAGTGTTCAGACCACAACGGGTCAGGTAGTATCTGCAAAACTTTATGATACATGGTTAGACAGAAAAACAAATATGTTTTATGTCCGGATGTATTCTGAATAGCGCTGTATTTTCAGACCTCTCTTTTTTGATCAACTTTTTGGACAAATTGACGGTTTTTTGTCGAACTAATTGGATATTTATAAGTCAACCAATTGATTTTTTAAGCGGCACAGGTGTTCGTTTATCAATAATTTATGTAGTGTCTGAACATTAAAGTGATTTATACCCATTTTCTGAAACGAATTTTTTACTACCATTTTACTATTTTTGCTTATTTTCAAAAAACTTCCGTTTCAAGAAAAGAGCAAAAATCTAATAATATTAACTTATAAGCAACTTTTCGGTCAGACGCTATGTAATATTCTCAAAAAATTATTCCATTTCAAAAGTATTATAAGGAAAGATAATAAATATTTAAGGAGTTAAATTGAAAGAATATAACCCATATCTTAACAGAGGCCCTGTACGTAATGAGGAAATGTTTTTTGGCAGGACCAAAGAAAAAGAGAATATTTATGAGTATTTGCAGGCTTTAGAAAATGTATCAATAGTTGGTGAACCAAAAATCGGCAAATCCTCTTTACTTATCAATATGTGCCGGAAAGATAGTGTCAGGAATATCTTTGGCCCTGAATTTTGTATGGTTTACGTTAACTTGCAGGATATTGGCGAAGTCTCTCTGGAAAATTTTTATACCCTTATACGGGAGGAATTAATAAAAAATGAAATTGAAGCTGACTTTAACAGCTCAAAAACTTTTCGAAACTTTATAACAGACAGGTACGAAGATTCAGATGAAAAATTAGCACTCTGTCTTGATGAGTTTGAAGTTCTGACTAACAGCAATTTAAAACACGACTTTTATTCATTTTTAAGAGGTATTTCAGTAAAAAAGAATTTTGCCTTTATAATTGCTTCACGACAGTATTTGTCCCAAATATGCCAAACAGAAAATGCGCTTGATTCAGAACTGTGGAATGTGTTTCAAACTTTTGTATTAGAAGGGTTAAGCAGCGAAGAAGCTAAACAACTTATTGAAGTCCCGTTTCAAAGGGTAAATCGTGAATTGCCTATCGAAGCAGAAAAGATTCTTGAATTAACAAAGTATAATCCATTTAATATTGTTGCTGCCTGCTATCATGTTTTTGATGGAGTAACCTCTATCAATGATCTAAAAAAATTATATAAAAAAGAACTTGATCCACATGATATTCGACGGCAATCTGTGCTTTCAAAAAAAGCCGTAAGGGTGATTTGGTTTTTTTATGGATTAACTGCACTGTTTATCATAATTTCAATTTTGATATATTTATTAAGAGGTGAAACAGGATAAATGGAATATACTGAAAAAAATGATAATTCAAATGAATGGAATTCAATAATACTTGCCTTTATTAGCAGCGTATGGACTAGTGTCAGTATAGAAGATATCAGACCCTATAACCCTTCTTTTGAGCTTTCGAATTTTTTTATTTTTATTATTGCTGTTCCTCTGGTTTTTATCTTTATTATTCATTTTCTAAAAAATATTCATCTTAATATTATAATTTCAACAGTAGTGATTTTTCTTATTTGTTTATTTGGGATGCTTCCTACTACTACTTTCTGGTATATTATTTATATTTTTGTACTTTTCATGTTTTTTTTCTTCTTTTTCATGAAAGTTGATTTTTTGTATGAAATAAAAAAGATAGGCTTATGGATAGCTTTACACGTTGATATTTTTTTAATAACAGCACTAACTTTAAGATTGCTTGAACTATATGAATTGATATGAAAAAATATTCCACTATTTTTATATTATTATGCTTTTCTCTCTGTATTTTTCTCCAGAAAGCAAATGAAGCTTTAGCACAGGAGAAAAATTCTAAAACATTTGAAGAATATTTGGAAGAAGGCAAGAGGTTTATAAAAACACATAAGTCGCCCAGTCGTCAATTTTTAGCGTTTCAGGAATATGAAAAAGCTGCAAAATTAGCGAAAACTGTTGATGAGTTTATTGCTATTGGGAGGGCGCACGATGAGCTTGACATTGAGAATGTGAATACAGATGATCATGCACTTAAAAACTATCAAAAAGCAGCAGAATTAGCCGCCAGCTTTAGCTCTTACTTAACACTTGCAGATGAATTCTTATCTTACGATACCAGAGATAAAGCAAATGCGGAAAAGATGTTTAAAAATGCGGAAAAGCTTGTTTCTAACTTTGAAGAGCTTTATCAACTTATTGAGCTGTTGAACAGACAGTATCTGCTTGATGAAGACGGCTCAAAAAAACGTAAATTGATTAATCAGCTAATAAACAATCAGGGAACCAAAAAACTTGAATCACTTCTTGCCAGATTTAATACCAATTCCGAAAAAAAATATTCTGAACTTTCTGATATATTATTAGAAAAATTAGAAAAAAATCGTAATATACTGGCTGATTATGGCAATTTAATAAAAGAAATAAAAAGCGAATCAGCAAATAACCAATTATCAAATTCAGACCTTAAAAATAAGCAAAAAACTTTAGAAAAAGAGCTTCAGGAACTATCTTCTGAGCTTAATCAAAAGATTCTAAAATTTTCTATATCAAAAGATTCTGACAACAATGTCACATGGAGTCAGATATTATTAATCCTTCCCTTAATACTCTTTATAATACTACTCAATAACATAATATGGTGGCGCCTCTTCCGCAGACAAAAGCAATATAAAGACATAACAAATCCATATAAAGCGGGTCAGGCTCTTGGCAAAGATGACTGGTTTTTCGGCAGGATAGATATTTTAAATTTTATAGAAAGCAATCTTGTAACTGCAAAAGCCCCTCATTCCATAACACTTTACGGAGTCAGGCGGATGGGTAAAAGCTCTATTTTAAAAAGAATTCATTATGCTGATTATTTATCTGTTTATATCACTTTTGATGACATTGCCATTGATATTGAATCAAACAATAATTTTTTTGTTGAAGTAAAAGAGGTTATTCAAGAACAATTGGCCGGACAGAGAATCGCCATGCCGGAGCAGGATGTAACTGATAAAAAATCGTTTGAAAAGTTTATGCTTATGCTCAATTCATCTTTAAATAATCGGCGCGTGATTATTATGATAGATGAATTTCAAAAAATATCGTCACTTATCAGGGAAAACAGGCTGTCTGAAGATTTGCCAGGATTTTTAAGAAACCTGGTTCAAAACTTGAACAATATTGGATTTATCTTTTGCGGAACAGATGCAATCAAAGAGATGACAGCAGACTACTTTGCTGCATTTTTCAATTTAACTCTTTCCAGAAAAGTCAGCTTTTTGGATAAAAAAGATGCAATTGACCTTGTTGTCAAACCTGTTCAGGGTGAAATCAAATATCATAAAAGAGCCATTCATCGCATTATTGACCTCACCAACGGGCACGCGTATTTCGTTCAATTAGTCTGCCATGAACTTGTTTCAAAAATTAAATCCACATCTTCCCGATGCATCAGCAAAAGACATGTAAATGAGGTTGTAAACGAATTATTGGAAAAAGGAGATGCATATTTTTCGTATGCTACTGCTGCTAAAGCCGGTTTATTGAATAAATTACTCCTTTCAATTATTGCTGAAAAAACAAAGAAAAAAGAATATATTCAACTTGATCAAATTCTGAACATTTTAAAGAACAATCAAATCAATGATATTCAAAGGCAGACAACGCTTGATAAACTGCGTGATTTGTGTGAAAAAGATTTTCTTGAAGAACAAAAGGAGCAGCCCGGATTCAGACTGACTATCGGTTTGATCCGATTATGGCTGCAAAAAAAAGCTCCGCTTACAAAAGTCATAAGCGAATATAATAAAAATCATACTCAAGAGGTTCCTGCAGGAAAGGTTTTTTGAAAAAGTCATACACCGTATATTGTGTAGTTTACACCTTGCATCCCAATATATAGTTTGTGAAATCAGATATTTTTATTTCTGCAAGAGCCTCATGTAACAGTTATTTTTTTCTAAACCCTCATGGAACAACATACAGGGAAGCCGCAAAAACAAACCCCCCATCTTGCTTGTCTTTTTGTCCGTATTCTCTCCGTTGCGACAATACACGAATATACATGGACCCATTGTCGCGCCTTGAATGCGAACAAAAATTCTACGTAGTATTCAGGTATATTATTTCCTGCTAATTCCCTTAACATTTCTGAAAAAAAATTCCATAGTCGGACGGGGTTTGTAACCTTGTCCGCAAAGTTTAATTGCAGCCTGCAATTAAAAACAGGATAATCATGGCTCATTCCCACAATTGATAATCAGCGCGGCAGCAGTGGAAAATCGCTGCAAAAACTGATTGGAGTAAACTTCATGCCCACATTGTTATTAAAAAACGGATTTAAATTCTTCTTTTATGTCAATGAACACGAACCTAAACATATCCATGTTGCAAAAGGCGGCAATTTTGCTAAGATTGATTTAAAAACCTTTGAGGTTTCAAAAAAATTTATGGAACCCGGCGACTTGAAAAAAGCAATTTCCATTATCAAAGAACATCAAAAAGAATTTGAAAGGAAATGGAATGAATACTTTAATAAGAGGTAAATCGGTAAATTTTGACAAGAATTATCTCCACGTAGAACTTAACGATAAAAGAATTATATCGTCTCCTATATCATGGTATAAAGAATTAGAAGAAGCATCTATAAGGCAGTTGGCAAATTATCGGTTTATTTGCAGAGAAACCGGCATTGAGTGGCCCGACCTTGATTATCACTTGAGCATTGAAAGCATGCTGTTATCCGAATTAGAAAAAAAGGCAGCCTAATCCTGGCTCATTCCCGCGTTTTACACGGCAACGCAAGCCCGGACGCTTCACTTCCAATAACACAAAAAACAACCGCAGCGGGTAATCAGCGGCTGCAATGAAAATCGCCGTAACAAGTAATTGCTATAATCAATAAAACTTTAAAAGGAGAAACAACTATGCCTGCATTAGCAAAAAACACCGTATATTTCGATCCGATAATAAGAGCATCGGAAACATTCCGATTCAAAAATAAAGAACTTAAAACCGCAGATCAAGATGAAACTGCTTATTTACTGGCATCACCGGCTAATCGGGCACACTTGCTAAAAGCAGTCGATAACATTGCTCATAATCGAAATCTGGTAACCATTAATTTAGATGAACTGAAATGAAGAAAAAAATTATCTTTGAACAAACAGCCTTTCAGGATTTTACAGAATGGGCAGGCATAGATAAAAAACTATACCGGCGAATTGTTAATTTGATTAAGGATATTATTCGTGAGCCTTATTCCGGTATCGGTAAACCGGAAGCATTGAAACATGAGTTGAGTGGCTATTGGTCCAGAAGAATTAATGGAGAACATCGTTTAGTATATAAAGTTGACGATGAATTTATTACCATTGCTTCCTGCAAATACCATTACGGCTAATACATGCAAAAAGAGAACGTTTGGAGATAGTCAGATTTTTTCTTTTTCTTTAAGACAGGGATTCGGATTCTGATAATATTGACAGCGCATGGGAAGAAGAAATCAGAGCCAGAATCCAGGCTGTTGACAGTGGGATGGCTGTTGGTATTGATTTTGACAAAGCAATGCAAACAATTGAAAAGCGTCTCTCATTATGAAAAATAACAATCATCCAACAGGCATTTGATGAGTTATAGTACATTTCATATGACTTAACACAGTTTTTTTTAAATAATATTAATTAAATACAGCGCTAAAGCTCAAAAATTAGCACGAAGTCATGGTGAAACACACTATAACCCGTTTGTCATCTTTTTTTAAAACTGTAAGGAGGGGTCAAATTATGAATATCCGGAAATTTGCATCATGGAAACCTGTAACAAGATGTACTTTAATAATTATATTAGCTTCTGTCATGTTTGCCTGTAGTGTGCCGTTTGTTCCTCCTGAAGAATCAGTTGAAATTGTTCCGCAGGGCGATTCATCCTGGGTTAATTCAATTGCGATCAGCTATGATGGCAAATTTCTTGCCTATGGAGGCGGAGATAATGCTGTTCGTTTGTGGGACATAGAAACAGGCAAGCTTTTGCAAACTTTAGAAGAGCATTCAGATCCTGTCAGTCTGGTAATGTTCAGCCCTGATGGCGAATTTATTGTATCAGGAAGTAATGATAATACAATTATATTATGGGACAGGAAATCAGGAAAACCAACGCAAACATTTGATTGGAACTCGGATTGTGTGAATTCAACAACATTCAGTCCTGATGGCAGGTTTATTGCGTATGGGGGTGAGGATAATAATATTTACTTATGGGATATCAAAAAAAGAAGACCTTTCCAGACTTTCAGAAGTCATTCGGAATGTGCTAATCCAATAGCATTCAGCTCTGATAATAAATTCGTTATCCATGGAGATACAGATGGAATAGTAAGAATATTGGATTTAAATACAGATGAAACTATTATAAGTCTGATTGTTTTTGAAGATGACGAGTGGATTGCTTATACTCCAAAGGGTTATTATGCCTGTTCGGAAAAAGGTGACGAACAGATTGCCTTTAAGGTGAAAGACAGTCTCTATGATGCTGGATGGGGAAGTAAAGAAAAGCACAAAAAATGTGCTATTTTGT
>Ga0233437_1005486_pt1 | contig 13695 bp, 18 predicted proteins | sample SI_122_August201_FD_182714 | JGI IMG/M metagenome (GOLD analysis project Ga0233437, IMG submission 182714) | Seawater microbial communities from Saanich Inlet, British Columbia, Canada - SI_122_August2016_200_MG | ecosystem: Environmental > Aquatic > Marine > Inlet | place: Canada: British... | reverse complement strand
GTGCTTTTTCTCCAATCTCTGCAGTTCTAATTTTAACTAGCTTGTTGATATCATATGAAAATATGACTCCGTCTCCTTTTTCTCCTGACTGTCCTGATTTCTGAATTGTTTCTATGACTGTTTCTTCGTCTTTATCAGAACAAAGAATCTCTATCTTTAATTTTGGAATGTAATCACTTGTCTTGTTTCTCACTCCTTCATGTCCTTTGTGAATTCCTGTAATTTGCACTTGATAAATTGAAAATGTAGGAATGCCTATTTCTGATAATTCATGTTGAATATCGTGCATTTTTATCGCTCTGACTATTGCTTCGACTTTCTTCAATTCTGATATTACCTATGCCTATAGATTTTTTTCAATATTTATACCATTTCTGCTTGTAATCATTTAAAATTCCCCTTACTTTGTATTCAATTATGTATAAACTCTCATTGATTACTGGCGATGGAATCGGTCCAGAACTATCAGAATCTGCAATTTCTGTGTTAAACACAATTCATGATAAACTTGATTTGAAATTAGATGTTACAAAATTATCTGCTGGGGATAAAGCATTAGAGCAAACAGGACATGCACTCCCTGATGAGACAGTAAAGTCAATTAAAAATTCTGATGCTTGCATGAAGGCACCTGTTGGTGAGAGTGCAGCTGATGTGATTGTAGTTTTAAGACGAATGCTTGACTTGTATGCAAATATCCGACCTGCAAAATCATATCCTCACATGCCTGCATTGCGTGATGATATTGATATGGTAATAGTTCGTGAAAATACAGAAGATCTTTACACTGGAAAAGAATTTAGCTTGGGAAATGCTGCAGTCGCATTGAGAATAATTTCTGAATCTGCATCAAAGAGAATTGCAAAATATGCGTTTGAAACTGCTACACAACGTGATTCTATGAAAAAAGTAACATGTGTTCATAAATCAAATGTGATGAGAATCACTGATGGATTATTTGCAAAAGCATGCACTGATGTCTCAAAAGATTATCCTGATATTGCATTTGAGGAAATGTATGTTGATGCATGTGCAATGAATTTAATTCGTCAACCGGAACAGTTTGATGTTGTAGTTACCACAAATTTGTTTGGTGATATTTTATCTGATGAATCCTCTCAAGTGGTTGGAGGATTGGGAATGGCACCAGCTGCTAATATTGGAGATAATTTTGCATTGTTTGAACCAGTTCATGGAGCTGCATTTGATATTGCAGGACAAAATATTGCAAATCCTTCATCGTTTTTACTTTCAATTAAAATGATGCTTGATTGGTTAGGGGCAAAACACAATGATTCAAAATGTCTTGAAGTTGGGGCAAAACTAGAATCAACCATATTTGATTTGGTAAAATCGGGCGTTAAAACAAAAGATATTGGCGGTGATGCAACTACTATGGAATTTACAAAACACATTACTGACAATCTCTAAAAAGGCAATCCCCCCTTTTACGTACAAAAACCTGCGTTTGACTAACGTAGGGCGATGGTTGAATTATGGAAAATCTTTTGGAAGCTGAACTTCATATTCAAAATGTAATTGTCCTATCGTTATGCCCTCTTGATAAACACTGAATATTTTTCCTAAAGGAACATCATTAAAGAAAGACATTGTGATACTTTTCTCTTTTTTAATTACACCTCTCTTAATTTTAAAAAATTGCTTGATTATGGATGAACAAATTTTGATAACATTGAATTCTCTTTCCACGGAAATAGATTTAGAATGATGATGTAGTTTATGATGGTCTTTGAATTGGTCTATTTCAAACCATTCTATCATGTTGGGAGATGTTCCAATAGGTTTGTTTTCTATGGATAGACTCACATTAGTTGTTGTACGTCCATAGAATCCATGTTTAAAGACGTTATTTGCCATATGGTCATCATATTCTTTTATGATGTACTTTATTGAATTTTCTAAAAAGGAGATTGATTTTTCAACTTGTTCAGAATCTAATTCTTTAAACGGATAAAAATTTGATTTAAAAAATTCTGTATCAAAATATTTTTTTGAATTTTCTTTCATAAACTCAAATTCTTTTTGAAATTTGGGAAACTTTAATCGGATAAGTGGCAATAACGGATAAAAATGCTTTTTCTTTGCAATTATCAATAACCTCAACAAGGTTTCACAACAATGTAATTTAGTTGAAAATATTTCATATAATAAAAAATGGCTTTCTTTATTTTCACCTAAAATAGATTCTCGCAGAGTAGAATCATCAATTAGTTTTTTTAAAATTGTTGCTTTATTTATCCAAAAATCTTCATCAAAACTAGTTATATGATTTATTTCAGAATTACGTATTGGGTCAACCTTATTCTCAACCATAACAAGAAGTCTTAATGTCTAAAATAAAGCCATTGTCATATTTTCTTTGGGTCATCAATAGGAAATGAAAACGGAGTTGAGATATTCCTCTCATTCAATCTCACATCAGAAAGTTTACCCCACCAATGCCTGCCTCTATCTCCATTTAGTTTCAAGTTCTTTTTTACTTTAGAAAACGAACCAATCTTATCAAGGGTTTTGTTCTTGATGTTCATCTTGATAGTTCCTACTCTAGTCTTTTCAAACTCGTAAACAAGTCGACCTTTTGAATCCATTTTAGTTTCTTTGTGAATAATGGTTTCATCTCCAAGTTGACCGATACCACGAGATTTCTCAAAGTATCCATTCTTGGCATAGAATCCACTTTGCAAGGCGTAGATCGACCCCTCAAAGTCACAAGAAAATTCCCCTAGTTTCTTTGAATCTAGTTCAAGTTTCTTGGTAGTAGTGATACTATCAGTATACATCATGACAATATCATTTTCAATTCCATGTTCCATTACTGCACGATAAAGCATAGCTCTTGTAATTCCCGTAATGCTAGAACCAATAATTGGATTAAACAGATTTCCAATTTTGTTTTCTGTTGTTTGCGTTGTTTTTCCATAAATTGAGTTTAGAATAATCTTGATAGGAAGTTCTAAGGGGTCGCCTTGTCGTTTTAGTTCCTGTCTTTTCTCGTAAAATTCTTCTATTACTCGCTTGAATGGATAAAACGGATTACTATCTACATACTGCCAAGATTCCAAGACCTCAAACCATGATAAATCCTCACATGATTTGAGTTCGTCTAGTGTTGCATATGTGATAAATTTTCCATTAGGAAAAATAATCTTATTTCTAACTTTGAAGAAAAATGGTGTGATATGTTTAGTTTCAGGAATGTTACATTTGATTTTAAAAAATCCTAGTAGGGCATTTGGTTGAACTCTATTTGATTGAATCCAATCACCTTTAGTAAAGTCAGGAATTTTTGTTAGTGCATACGGATATGCTGAATTAATGTCGTAGATGTAGGCTTTATCAGTAAAACCCCTAGTTACAAGTTCTATTCGCCCACCAACGTAACAGTTCCATGCTAGTTCTTGAACTTGTATTGGAGTATCAACAAACTTTGGAATAATCGCGCCATGATTAATCAAAATCTTTTCTGCCAAGTAACCACTACTTATCCAATGAGAGGGATAAAACAAAAACGCCTTGTAAAACATATTGACCCAATGAACAGATAGTTCTTGAGTGAGAATACAATCATCAATGCAGTAAACTCTCATTTGTCTTTTGTGTCGCTTGTAGTAGTCTTTGCTAAAATCACTTCTTGATTCTTTCATTACTTCATAGTGTTTTGGTAATAGTTTTTTGATGTTATTTTTGTAAGCCTGTTTTAATGATGATTCAGAATAAAATTGTGCAATATCAAAAAAGTTTACAGAATGTTTACCTTTTCTAATTGATAGTTTTCTTTTCTCAATGTAGTGAATGGAATACCCTAGAATCTTACATCTACCTGTATAGTAGAATTTGTTTAATGCCTTGTCTGTCAGTTCTGTAAGTATCAATCTTAGAACAATTCTTGCGTCAAAGTGTAGATTCCAAAAGAAACACCAAGAGCCCTCATACCTTTTAGAAAATAGAAACTTTAGAACTGCTTTGATCCTAGAGGTTTCAAGTCCGATATAGTTTCCCTCATTATCTGCAAGAATTAGTAGTTCACCTTTTTGCGTGGTTTCAGTGTCTAAAGCGTAGATTTTACGCCTATCTGATGATGCTTTTCGTCTAAATTGAACCCTCTTTCGTAGATGTTTGAGTAATGGTCTTTTGGGTAATGATTCAGCAATCAACTTGGATTCTGCCAAAACACATCATTGATGTCGACATCTTCCCCTCTACGTCTAGCAAAGAACTGGCTAAACATTTGTCTTGGTGTGAACTGTTCTCTTAGTTCTGGATAGGTATCTCTTACTAGTTTGATGTAACGCCATACGCCTTTCATGAAACTAGAACGTCTTTTGTTTGCATTATCCATATCAGGAGATACAAACTCAGGTTCGGGTGTTGGAACTGCAATCTTTTCTTTCTCTTTGTTTAGCCTTTTTCGTAGTGATACTGCTTCTTTGATGTGTAGTCCTTTGAGTTGCTCTAGAATAGCATTAATTTTATTTAGCTCTATCGATACCATTAATCATCATCTCTTTTCTAGAAAAAAGGGATTAGAGAACAATCTCAAAATCCCTTAAATCGTTTTCTGGATTCTTGGTTGACTTTCTCAACCAAGTTTTTATTTTCAGGAAAGTTCCTGCTCTTACTTTGTTTTCTCTTAGGAGTTTGTTGTATGCTCGATAGAGAATCTTGTTGGCAGATTTTCCCTTCAAAGGAATGTTCTTATCTATCATATCGACCTTAGCTAGAACGTTCCAATCATACATTGTTGGGAATGGTTCGGGGTCGATTATTTCGACAGATAAAGTGTCGGGATTATCTTCTCGACCTTTGTAGTCTCCCCACTTCAAAAATGGTGGGAATGAGTTTTCACTCAATTTTTTTTTCTCCTGAATCTTTTGATTCAACCTCTGTGACATCATCACAGAATGGAGTAACCTTGATGTAGTTTTCATCAGGGCTTTTTACTAGTTCCACTTTAGCCTTTATTTCAGAATCAGGCGATACGTCACAACCACAATTCTGCAATAGGGTCTTGTCTAGTGTTATGACCCTAGAGTAGTTTTGGCGTGGAACTCTTTTTTCACCGAAATCAATTACGGTTTCGGTTTCAGTAGTTTGTTTTACCATGTGAGAGGATTCCAAAGTAGTGCTTAAGTAGGGTCAAAATAGTAGTTATTACGTTGGTAAAACGACTTCAAACAAAACAAAATGAGGTAAAGGAATGGTTAGAAGCGACTTATCTTATGCCTATCAAGGTTACTCCTCTTAACTTAGGAATTATACAAAATCCAACGATTTTTAGCAAATCTGTACACCATAAAGCCTACAAAAAAGGTGTCGCACGTGCCAAAGATGATTTAAAATTATTAAATTTCTTTTTGGTTAATCTTAGACCCAAGTATAGAAGTGAAATTACCAATAGTCAAGAATTTCATAATATGATACAACAAGTATTCGATATTGGAGTAGGAAATTTTTATGATATGTCAAAACAAGAAAAGGAATCTGCTAATGCTTTTGCAGTTCAAGTATTATCATATGCCCTTAATGTAATGGTTAGAACAATGCCACCAGAGTTTCTAAAACCAATCAAAGATAACACAATGCCATTAAATAATTTGTTAAAGGCAATCTATAATTTCTCAAGAAACAACAACTTGAAAGAATTACCTATGTTTAGAGAATTAGATTTCCCAATTACAGAATGAAATTTATTTTATTCAAATTATAATAGTTTGATCAAACCTTATCTATTCATACTACTCTAAAGTATCATCAAAGTATCATGAAATACATCATAAGTGTATCAAAAACATACAAACATCGAGGTAGGTTCATCACTCACAAACCAAAAACAAAGAAACATTGGCAAATAATGTATTATGACATTGATGAAGATACAGAAGAACTAAAACTCCAATCAAAGTTTGTAAATCCTATTACTGCATTTTATTACAAATTTAAAAAATATTACAAAAGAAAGTTCTATTGTTTTGAATGTGAAAATTTCTTTGTAACGCTAGTTAAGAAACGACAGAAAGAAATTGAATGTCCTTATTGTGAAGAAGAATAGTATCTACGAACGTAATGTCTAGTATTTTTTAATTAGTAAATTGTATACATTTTACGGAAATGATAACAGTTGAAACTATATTTCGAATATACGGACACAACATTTCCCGTATACAATTCGTATACGTAATACGGGCAATATTATGACTAAAAACAAGGTAATACACGCACGAATTGATGATGATATACACGATAGGCTATTTGAGAAATGCAATGAATTAGGTTGTAGTTTTACTGATTATATTGAATCAATCATTACTGCATCACTAGAAGATGAAGAGTCTAGCGATATAGACCCTGAAATTATTAAACCAACCATTACGATAGTAGATGTCTAAAGAATATCAAAGTAAAATTTATGATAAATGTCCTTTTTGTGATAGACCGTATCGTAAGCGTAAAAACACTATTGATAAGCAAATAGTCAAAAAATGGCTTGATAATTACTTTAATTCTTAGACTCTAAACGCCAACACGCTTTAGTTGTGACAAGTGGGTGGTTAGAAAAACTTGATGCTTATTTAAATAAATTGACAAATACCTCATTTATTTTCAAAGATGTAACCGAGTTTATCGACAAAGAGTAAAATACATCCAGTCATTCAAAACGTGATATAACTAAAAGTTATGATGTATGTTTGTTGTAAGAAAACGTTATAATGTAAATCATGTATTTTTTAATTAGATGTCTAAAGACAAAATTATTCAACGATTCAGACATACTGGAATTGTGGTTAATGACATGAAAAAGGCATTATGGTTCTATCATGATATTCTAAACTTCGAGATAGTGATGGAAAGATACGAGTCCAGTGATTATTTTAAAAAGGTAAACGGGATTAATAACGAGGCAATGACCGTAAAGGTCGCAGTTGGGGATGGTACAGTAATAGAATTAATACAGTACAAAAATAGTGGCGACTGGATTACACCGGGTCACACAACAATAGGAAAGATGCACCAATGTTATCTAGTAAGTGATGCTCGCAATCTGTATGATGAATTAAAACAAAAAGGAATGAAGTTTATCTCAGAACCGGTACAGTCTGACATTGATCCTGCAATAGTTTGTAGTTGTTATGATCCTAAAGGTAATTATATCGAGTTTGTGGAAATAATAGGAGATATGCCGGAGGGTCTACAATGAAAAGAGGAGATGTTAAACATTGCATCAAGCATGACTTTGTGACAAACATAGAAAAATATTGGCAGGAACATTTGGAAGAAGAGCATGATGGAGATAAGCATGATAGATAAGAATTTTGTAATCAAACTTTTCCCAAAGTACCGAAAAACACTTGACCTTATTAATAGAAACCCTATGTTCTTCGAGTTTATAAAAAAAAATCCTGCAAGTAAGGAAATCACAAACAACCGATTTGATATGTTTGATGAATCATTACAACACATTTCAGAGCCATTGGATTATTTGGAGTTTGGGGTATATCGTGGAAAAACAATGAGACACTGTACAAATATTATGAAGCATAATGAAACACGTTTTTACGGATTTGACTCCTTTGAGGGGTTACCCGAAAACTTTCAGTCAAACCACCCAAAGGGAAAATTCAGTACAAACGGCAACACACCTGACATAGAGGATTCACGTGTCCATTTTATCAAGGGGTGGTTTAACGATACATTACCAGAATTTCTAAAGACATACGACTCCAAAAAGCCAAAGGTAATTCACATGGATGCAGACCTTTACAGTTCAACCCTTTTTGTACTGACACAGATACACCCATACCTTAGAAAAGGCGACATCATAATGTTTGATGAGTTTGGTGACTTGTTAAACGAGTTCATGGCATGGCATGACTATTCCAGAAGCTATCATAAAAGATTCAAGGTGTTGGCATCATTTCAAAAATACAAGAAAATATCCCTAATCCTCTCTTGAAATGTTGACTAAATTTCAACAATGATTAAAATGGTTGAGTTGAGATTATAAGTTATTTACTAAATCTCATTAAGAGGCTTAAAAACTGATGGAATCATAATATGCCTCATGTGAGAAGAAAAAACAATACAAGTGAATTGAATAATATGGATTCTGTCAATTTTAAATGGTAGAATTATTAATCATATACAAAAGTAAAGTTAAATCACTTAAAGTAAAATTTGACGGTAAATTGAATATTGAAATCAAAATAAAATTTAGATTTTAAATTCATCGATCTTGCCATTACAAAAATCAGCTAGATTCTGAATCAGGATTTTAGCAACAGTAATTTCCTGAACTGATTTCAAACCATCTTTAGTAAACGCACCATGTCTGTATGCGTATTTCCTTTCTTTCTGGAATGTTCTTTCCAATAATTCTAAAAACTTTCTAATCAAATCATACTCTAACACGACTATTCCATCTCTAGTATAGGCATACTGTTTCTTGGATATCCTATTACGAGACTTTGCATCAGATAACTTCCAGACAGAATAATCTACTAACCATCGAAATGGTTCCATTACATCATAGACTAGTGATTGAAAGGATGTGTGATTTTTGTGCATAAACCCATAGTATGCATCAAGACCCACTCCATTGATGTATGAAGATATTTGTCCTGCCAAAACTGCATATCCATAGTTTAGAAGTGCGTTAATCACATCAGTGGCGTTTTTCTTTTCAATTCTAACAGAATTTCTTTTCTTGAATCCAAACCGTACATCGATTAGTTTGGTGTAGTTATCAAAGTAATATCTAGAACTTACTGCCTCACTTATTCCTGATTTTTCAAGTTTATTGATATTTTGTAATATCTTAGGATTATTAGTTGACTTTAGAAATCTGATTTGTGATTGTAGTTTTGCTTTTAGAATTTGTTGTACTAGATAGTCTCGCTTTGTTTTATCTCGAAACGTATCATATTGTGCAATTCGGTATTTTGTAGCAGTTAGTGAATCTCTTATTCCATGACAAAACGTAACTTGCTTTCCACGATTATCAAGCAGTACAACAGTACGATTATTCTCAGATAATAATGACAAGCTCTCAGTAGAAATGTATCCTTTACCTTGTAGAACTATTCTATCGTATGGCATATCTTTTACAAACCATTCTTCTATCTTGGGTTCTGAGAATGGGTCGTAACAGTTCTTCAAAATTATCTTAGAATCTTTAACAGAAATAGAAAATCCATATCCTTTTAGAAATTTTACATGAGAATATTGTTGCGTCATACGAAAAACTGATGAATTTTACTATTTAGAAAATCTCCAACAAATCATACCATCGCCCTACGTTAGTCAAACGCAGGTTTTTGTACGTAAAAGGGGGGGATTGCCTTTTTACTGACAATCTCTAAAATTACCAATTTTTATTAATCGTGGATTTTTCTCTTTTATCATGGCAAAATGTTGTATCTGTAAACTTGTCGAGGGACCACTCAAAATCTCTGATGGTAATCCTGCATACAAGGGAAAACCTATCTGCAAAGAATGTCAGGGTTATCGTACGCTTTTAAAAGAAACAAAATAATCTATTCTGATTTTTTGGGTTTGTTTTTCTCTGCCCATTTCTCATACATACTGATAAGCTCATCAACATCTTTACCGTCTTCAGAATATGTGACAATTACTCCAAACGTTCCTTTTTTGTCATGTCCTCGTGCAAAATATCCCCAAAACGAGTCTGGTAATTTTTGAAAACTGTTTGAATCATGTGATACTCCAATCAAATTATTTCCAATAACCTCAACTACTTTTTTTGCATCTTCTGCTTTAATCATAATTTATGGTATTTCTCATGCAATAAAAATCTGAATTCCAATGTACAAATTCTACTAATTCATTCTATGATGGGTTGTCATTTTTTTGAGCGTTTGGACAATTCATGGTGGGATTGACATGACATTGAGAACAAGTTTTACTACAGCACTCACTTGCTCTATGCTCAAATTCTCCTCCACAACACAAACATTTTGACATCATCATTTGCTTTTGTACTGTTATTTAGCATGTTGTACAAAAACCAAATTTAGATTCTAGATGTCTCTTAATTTTAAAAAATCTTAAGAATTAATGAATACTTTGGAGTTTGATATTGACATCATCTCTATCATTTCAATTGATATGTTTTCTTTCTCTGAACTGTTCTTCATTTCAGTATGATGGGTTTCCCTCAAATGTTCTAGAAATTCTGACTCCTCAATGTTGTTGCGTTTGTAATTACAAGATGGAAAGATACAGTTAAAATTCAATAATTATAATTTGGTCTATCTATTTTTAAGAATTATTAATCATCTCATGGTGACATAAGAAATATACAAAATTATTGAAACAATAACTGAAACCCCTATGATTACACCTCCCTCTTTTTTTGAAAACACGCTTGCTCTAAAACTCATGATTTCATCAAATCTGTTCTAAATTTAAGGGCAGTGGGATTTTAAATTTAGTTATATCGTGTTATTCTCTTTTCTCTTTGATTATTCTGGTGACTTCATTAACTAGGTCCACATCTTTTTTTGCCAACGCTTGCAATCCTTGTCTATACTCCTCATCCCCCCATTTGTCTTGGGCGAACATTTGTTTGACTAGATTTACAATATCTGATTTATTTTTCTGATGATCATGTCGTGCATTATCTAGATTATCCATAAGTTACACTCTATGGTCTTAATCTGTCTGGGTCTCTTGGGTATAGTACCACTTCACGGACATTATCTATTCCAATAAGTATGGTCATCAATCTGTCTAATCCTAGACCCCAACCTGAATGTGGTGGCATTCCCCAATCAAATGTTTTAAGATGGTCTGTAAATTGTGAAGGATCCAATCCCTGCTCTTTTAATCTATTTTTTAGCAACTCTGAATCATGCAGTCTGGTTCCTCCAGATGACAATTCTAGGTATCCAAATTGCAAATCAAATGAGCGTGATAGGGTGGCATCATCATCTTTTTCTCTAATGTAAAATGGTTTTAGACTCATTGGCCAATCAGTCAAAAAGTAAAATCCTGGGTGATTCTCTCCAATAATTCTAAGGTGTGCATCCATGAGGTCATCTCCGAATTCTACTTTTTCTCCAGCTTTGGTTAACTCCTCTATGCACTGTTTGTACGTGATCCTCTCAAATGGTGCTGTTGGAACCTCTATGGTGTGCTCAATTGCTTCTTGTTCTTTTTTACAATTCTCAGATACAAACTTGTAGACTTCAATTATTAGAGATTCTAGTACATCCATCACGTCTGTATAATCCATAAATGCTGCTTCAATATCGATACTTGTGAATTCTGTTAGGTGTCTTCCTGTATGGGAATTCTCTGCTCTGTAAAAATTTGAAATCTCAAATACTCTCTCTAATCCAATCGTCATTTGCTCTTTGTATAATTGTGGACTCTGAGCAAGGTATGCTGTTTCTCCAAAGTAATCTAGTGAAAATAAATCTGCTCCACCTTCACTTGCACTGCCAATAATTTTCGGTGTTGTAATTTCTATGAATTTTTTATCAACAAATGTTTTACGTAATATTTGCAATACATGATGTCTTAGTTTGAAAATTGAAGCTGTTTTTTGATTTCTCATATCTAGTGCACGATGATTTAGTCTTGTATCGATGTTACTCTCCAACCTGCCAATTGGGTCTACTGGAAGTGGATGAATTGCTTTTCCTAAAACTTCAATCTCTTCTGCTTTTACCTCAAAAGAAAAGTCTCTAGCTTTAGTTTCTTGAACAATCCCTTTTACACTTACAACACTTTGACGATTAATTTCTCCTAGATTATCATTTAATTCCCCCTTTACAATAACTTGAGAAATTCCTGAAACATCTCGTAATGTGATAAATGACATTTTTCCTAATTTTCTGAGATCTTCTATCCATCCTCCTAACACAACTTGTTTTCCGATTAACTCAGTTGCCAGTTCTGAAATATCGTGAGTTTTAACAAAAACCATCTTTTTACCTACTTTTTAACCTCAAATTCAATCTCAATGTCAAGGTTTCGGGCATTTTTGACAATTTCTACTACTTTTTTTGTATCTATTGGAAATCTCGATGTCCATTTACCTGAAACCACTGCTTTTGTTTTTTGAACACCTCCTGGTGCCCAAACTAAATTAACTGATAGTATTTTTATTGGAAAAAACAAATCTTCTATGAATCTACTGTCTGTCTCATCAGCTTCTACTAGCCAGATTTTACCTTTGAATTGATCTTGGAGTAGTTTGTAGAGTGTACGGCTTTGTCTAATTGCCCTTATGTCATCTTTTGCTAATGCTAAAACAAAATTTCCTTCAAATTCCTTACACGAATACATTGAAAAATTCTCAATTTCTTTATTTGATTTTGCAATATTTGCAAGAATGATTGATGCATCTGCATCTGACTGTGAAATTATGCCTGTACTTATTTTCTCTTCACATTGGGGGCAAAGAACCGCATTTTTTGCATCAAAGGTACAAATTGGGAATTTCATTTAAATCGACTTTCTCATTCTGATAATGTTGTTTATATCCCTTGATGTAAAATAAAAATTCTAGATTGGATCTAAAAAAATAATGGTGTTTCTGGAAATCAAAGGACTCTCATCCCGATACTCCTCATCTAAAGGACCAGTATACGCAGTTGATGATGTTGACTTTACATTGGAAGATGGTGAATCAATTGGAATTGCAGGTGAGAGTGCATGTGGGAAGAGTACTTTGGGGTTGTCCCTTATTCGAATGTTATCTGGAGGGAAAACAGAGGGCACTGTTTCTTTTGAAGGCGAGTCTCTATTGGATATTTCAGAATCTGATTTTAATAAAAAATTTAGATGGAAAAAAATCTCTATGATTTTCCAAGGTGCTATGAATTCCCTAGATCCTGTTTTTACAATTAAAGACCAATTCGTTGAGATTTTAAAACAACATAATTTTGATGGCGATTCTGATAAAGTCATTTTAGATGCAATTAATTCTGTAAGCTTGGATGAACCTATTTTGAAAAAATATCCTCACGAGTTGAGTGGCGGTATGAAACAAAGAGTGATTATTGCAATGGCTTTACTTCTCAAACCAAAATTTGTAATTGCTGATGAGCCAACCACTGCACTTGATGTTTTAATTCAAGCACAAATTGTGAATTTATTAAAAAATCTCAAAAAAGGCGGAATGTCTTTTATGTTAATTACGCACGATTTAGCCGTTTTATCTGAAATTGCAAATAAAATTGGTATTATGTATGGTGGACAAATGGTTGAATTTGGTTCTTCTAAAGAAATTTACAACAATCCAAAACATCCATACACTCAGGGACTCTTAAAATCAATTCCTACACTACGAGGTGATCCTCCAAAATACATCAAAGGAATTCCTCCCAGCTTACTTGATGCTCCAACTGAATGCAGATTCATTGACCGCTGTCCGTTAGTTATTGAAAAATGTCATAAACTTCCACCCAAATTCAAAACTGATACTGGGTATGTTCGATGTTGGCTCTATGAAGATAAATGATATCTCATTTTTTATTAAGATATTCACGGTCAATTTTTTTTAAATAAATTTCTTGAATTTGCGTAATTTCTCTTTGTATTGTATTTTTACAAATCATTTTTGCATATTTTATTAAATCTTGATTATTTTCTATTTTCTCAAATTCTTCAATTTTTTTAAATGAATCTTGCTCAAACTTCATTACATCT
>Ga0233437_1005483_pt1 | contig 13698 bp, 9 predicted proteins | sample SI_122_August201_FD_182714 | JGI IMG/M metagenome (GOLD analysis project Ga0233437, IMG submission 182714) | Seawater microbial communities from Saanich Inlet, British Columbia, Canada - SI_122_August2016_200_MG | ecosystem: Environmental > Aquatic > Marine > Inlet | place: Canada: British... | reverse complement strand
CATTTCTTTTTGACCGAACGTTGCCCTTTGGACGCTGTCTTCCCTTTTGAATCCTTGGCGACGACCTTGACGACCTTCTTTTTTCCGTCTTTCGTCCTGATGATTTTCTTCTTCACCTTGCCCTTTTTCTTGGACACGGGTGCCGCAGTATCCATGGGCAGGTCGTCCAGATCGCCATCCATATCCTCGGGCACCTCGTCCTCCCCCATGAAAGCGCTCATCTCCTCCAGCTGTTGGGCGAGTTCGGCCTTGCTGCGCTCGGCGATCTCCTGATTGGATTGCGGCGGCCAAGTCAAAAAGAAATCCTCCGCAGCCACGTTCAGCATCTCTCCCTTCAGGTAGCGCTCGAAGGTAGAGGCGATAATGTGGGCTTCCAGCGGTTCCAGTTCCTCGGTCTCATCCAGAATCACTTCCGTGACTTCGTGCAGCAGCAGCGCATCCAGCAAGGTGAACTGCTCGCATCCGCCGCTGCTGGCGGCATCTTGATCCCAGTTTTCCAGCACCTGCCGAACCGCCGTGACCAGATGGATCTCGCCGCCCTTCTCATAGGCTACCGTCTTGGCTTCGGCCAGGGGCTGTAGTTCGGTGCTGCGCACCTCGGTGAAAGGATGCCCGATCAGCTTCAGCGGTTGCTCATTGGTGGGGCTCAGACGATCGGCTATCACTCGTCCAACCTGGGCGGGGTGATTGACGATGAAATCGAGAAGGCTGTCCGCCTTGGGCACCCAGATGGAACTCAGACGCTTCGCCTGACTGCGCAGCAACGTCTTGTAGTCCTCATCCCCTTTGGGTGCGGCAAAGACCGCGCCGATCTTGGCCTTCTTTTCATCCGGCCCGTCCATCTTTCTGAACTGGAAGGTCCCGAGCCGTTGCAGTATCTGAACGCGACTCCGCAGTTCCGCAGGAGCGACGTCGATCAGCACCTCGAAGAACGCCTCCATGCCGTCTTCTTCGGTCCAGGTGCGAAACTCCGTCGCATTGCGCTTGAGCGAGTCCATGCGGTCGTAGAGCCCCTTGATGATCACATCGTAATCTCTCTCTTCACCACTCGTATGGTCGTAGAGGATCTGGGTATCTGGATCGATCGCCTCGACGCTGGCCAGTATATCCTCCACCGGCGGATTTTTGCTTCCGTACCAGGCTCTTGCCATGCGATGCCTTCTTTTCAAATCGACATCTCCCGCGCTGTTCGCTTTTTTTGTTGGGCGGCTGCTCCGAACTCCCACCGCATCGGGCGGACAGAGTTGAATCCCGGAACAACCGCTATCTTTCGCTCTTCTAATGAGTTCTGCAAATCAATTAAAGGTAATCAAGCTGAGGGGATCTTTCAAGCCGGGTTCCTTTTGTCGGCCCTCAGATCGAATCCCAAACCCGCAAACCATAGCGGCTCAGATAGATCGGTATGTTCTGAAAAAGCGGGTCGGCCTGTTCGATGGCGGCGATGAGATCCCGCTTGGCGACCGACTCTACGCCGGTCAGCAACGTCACCGATCCTCCATCCCCACCGGCACCATTCACCTTCCATCCCAGGGCGCCGAACTCCCTGGCCAAACCGATGATCTTCTGCGCATCCTCTCCCACCAGTTCGGGATGGAGACGGGCCTGCGCCTCGGTGTTGGCGGTCACCTCCCCTCCCAGTGCCGCCAGATCACCGGCGTAGACCGCATCTCGGGACAGACCCGCAGTCTGACGCAGGTCCTCCAGCTTTTGGCAGTCCGACCCCGCCCCCTCCAGTTCGGCGATCACCTTGCCATGGACCTCGGTCGAACTGTGCGCCCTGCCCAGAAAAATCAGCATCAGCCTCCGCTCCAGTTCCCACCAGACCGTATTCGGCACGTGCAACTGTGAAACCGCGGCGTGCGGATAGCGGAACATCTCGATGTAATTGATGCCGCCGAAGGCCGAACAGAGCTGATCCTGGATGCCGCACTGCTGCCCCAGCATCTCCACCTCGATCCGCTGCGCGGTCAGCGCCACCTCATACGGGGTCATCCGCCCTGGAGTGAGTTGGTCGAGAGCGCCGATCAGGGCTACCGTAACCGCCGCCGAAGTCCCGGTGGAGGCGCCGGCCGGCGCCTCGGAGAAGATGTTCACCTCAAAGGCCACGTCGTCGGGGATGGACATGAACTCGATGGCCGCCTCGAGCAGGGGGTGGTGGCTCCAGCCCCCTTGCCGGGTTTCGATGGAGTATCGTTCGCCGTAGTTCTCGGCGTGCACCACGATGCGATCCTCCACCTCATCCCGCCTGAAAACCTTGATCTGCGACTCGGCGTAGGGATACACCCCGATATTGAAGATCGCCCCGTATTCGGCGAACCAGGTGTCGGTCCAGCCGCCGTTGTCACAAATGCGGATCGGCGCCACGCAGTTGATGACGCGGATCGGAACAGCCTCCTTCATATCCCCTCCGTCGATGACAGTAGCTTTGGCTTACTCTTTAATATTCGCAGAGGATCAGGATCGTCAAGACCGCAGTAATCCTTCAGCTCCTATGAACACGGAGCGCGTATCGCCTCTCCTCCCCATCCTCCAGCTCTTTTCAGTTTCGCAGACTGCGCACGAGGGCGATCAGGCGCTGCGCGTTGCCGGCGAAATGGTCTTCTATCTCCGCGCGCGTCAGCCCCAGCATCTGGGCCACGCGCCGCTCCTGGCGCAGCTGCTCGTAGACCACCAGCGTGGGCGTCGGATCGCAGTGCTCCAGTTCCTCCTGACCCGCATAGAACTGCCAGGCGCGACCGTAGGTGATGTATTTGCCGCGCGCACACCCGGCCACCACGTCATCCGAACCGAACATCACTCGCTGCCGATCCTCGCGCGTCATCAGTAGATAATGGGAATACAGATCGTTCACCGCCGCACTGTCGTACCAAATGTTGGGCAATTCCCTCAACACCTCGATTCCCTTCTCCAGAAACCAGGAGTTGAATCCCCGCGCACCGTGCGCCAGAATCCACTGAACTCGCGGATACCGCTGCGTGAGCCGGCGCAGATCGGCCAGATTTTCCCGATCGGCCGGCCCTTCCTTCCCCGCCAGATGCAGGGTTATCGCCATTCCTTTTTCGTCGGCCACCTCCACCAGCACTTCGGGAAGAAAGTCGGCAATGCGGGCATTCGTCATATCCGGAGCAAAGGTGCGGTACGGTTTCATCCCAAAAAAACCGTGCTCCTCCACCTGCGCCGCTGCCTGTTCCGGCGTCATATCCGGCGTCACCACCATACTCGCCGCCGAGTGCGGATCTCCCGCCATCTGCTCTGCCAACCAGCGGTTGTGCCCCTCTTCATCCATCCCCGGAATCGGCGTGGCCAGGGCCAGAAAATGGATCTCCCGTCCGGGAAACAGCTTCCCCGCCCACTCCAGATGATCCTGGTAGTCGATCTCCAGGCGCAGACCGGTCGGGGGGCCGCTCAGCTGCCCCCTGTGCGCTTCCGACCAGAGGTGGACGTGCATGTCGTAGACCACCTTTGGAACGAACGCCTCCAGTTCCTCCTCCCAGATCCGGCGATCGAAATCTCGATATTCGAAGGTATTCATCTATTGCTCCCGCTATCCTTTCTTTTTTTATGTGTGCTGCTCGGCACACCAGAAATGCTTACGCCAGAGGCAGTCCCCCCTGGGATTGACCTTTTGTCTCATCTCATTTTCCCCTCTCCAGCCACCTGGATAACTCCCCCAAACGCCCACCTGCTAACGACCTATCAAATCCTCCCAAGAGTTGCCCAAGTCGTTGAATCACTGTATCTTCTATCCATTAATACGGAGCAAAAAATGTTAAATAAAAACAAATCAATTGCGCTCTGGTTGTTCGTCGTGAGCGCGCTTATTGTTTTCATGGTCATCTTCGGCGGCTGGGTGCGGCTGACACGCTCGGGACTCTCCATCGTCGAGTGGAACGTCGTTACCGGCATCCTGCCCCCCATCGGCACAGAAGCGTGGACAGATGCTTTCCACAAGTATCAGCAAACCCCGGAGTACATCCGGGTCAATGCCGGCATGGAACTGGATGAGTTTCGGTTCATCTACTACATGGAGTATACCCACCGCCTCCTGGGCCGAATCACGGGTCTGGCGTTCGTCGTCCCCCTCTTTCTCTTCATCACCCGGGGCGCCATTCCCATACCCCGCCTGCCCGCCTTCGCCGCCGTCGGCCTGCTCTTCGCCCTGCAGGGCCTTCTCGGCTGGCTCATGGTCCAGAGCGGCCTGGTCGATCAACCGCACGTCGATCACCTGCGCCTGAGCCTCCATCTGAGCACCGCCCTATTGCTGCTCTGCTGCTGCCTGTGGCTGGCCTTTGGTTATACCTTTGGACAACCGGATCCCGAGCAGCCCCGGGTTTCGTCCCGAATCCGCCGCCTCAGTATTGCTTTGCTGATCGCCGTCGGGCTGCAGATTTTCGCGGGCGGACTGGTCGCGGGCTTGCGGGCGGGCCTAATCTCCAACACCTTTCCCATGATGTTCGGACAGCTGGTCCCGGACGGCCTCTGGCGGCTGCATCCCTGGCTCCTCAACCACCTGGACAACCCCGCCACCGTCCACTTCCAGCACCGCTGGTTCGCCTTCGTCGTCCTGATTCTGGCCACCGTTCTGATGCTGCGCGCCCGTCTCGAAATTCTCCCATCCTATTTGCGCCCCGCCGCCACCAGCGCCCTGCATCTCACCCTGATCCAGGTTCTGATCGGCATCGGTGTCATCGCCATGCACGTGCCGACGTGGATGGCGTCCCTGCATCAGGCCATCGGTATCGCTATTCTGAGTGTCAGCCTTCTGGTCTGCCACCGAGCCTTCAGGGCTTAGTTCGATTCTACATTGGGCCCGGAGACCTGTTTTTCGTATCCTTCTGGTAATATAAGGTAATTAGAGACTGAACGGCGGGATATAGCACTCGTCGCTACCTCTCAAAAGGCGAACCAGATACCGCTTATGCCGGTCGGACAAACGGATAGGAAGGGGCTTTATCGGGTCGGGTGCCGACTCCTCCTCGGATTTTGTCTGCTCGTCACCGCCGTCCCCGCACACACCTGCGATATTCCCGTCTTCCGCTACGCCCTGGAGAACTGGCCGGCAGATCCCTATCGAGTTCTGGTATTTTATCGGCATGACCCGCCTCCGACGACCCGCTCCCTCCTCGACAGTCTGCGCCACTCGAGCACCACAGGAGCGGCCAATTTCGCGCTCACCGCCATCGACCTCTCCACTCCACTCGAGCCGCCTCTCCGCCAGCTGTGGGATGCCCAAGCCGACCCGGTACTTCCCTGGATGATCGTCGCCTATCCGGGCGCACCCCTGTCGGCACCGCCCGTCTGGTCCGGTCCCTTTGCCCCGTCGACCGCCTCACAACTGCTCGACTCTCCTCTGCGATCGGAGTGCGGACGGCGCCTTCTACAAGGGGAGACTGCCGTCTGGATCCTGCTCGAAAGCGGCCGCGGAGAGATCGACGACGCGGCGGCGGAGAGACTCACCACACACCTGGCCGCCGCGGAACAAAACCTGGTGCGAGACTCTCTCGCCGTCGAACCCGAGGATCCGGAAGCTGCAGCCCGCTCCGCACTGCAGCCCTCTTTCTCCCTCCTCCGCCTCTCCAGAGCGGATCCCGACGAGCGCATACTGGTGGCCATGCTGCTCAACAGTGAATGGGATCTCCACCTCACAGATCTCCCCATCGCTTTCCCCGTCTTTGGAAGAGGGCGAATCCTCTACGCGCTGGTCGGGGACGGCATCTCCGCCGACAATATCCACCAGGCCTGCGCTTTTCTCGTGGGCGACTGTTCCTGCCAAATCAAGGATCAGAATCCAGGAACCGATCTGCTCACGACCGTCGACTGGGAGCGCGAACTGGCCGGCCGCCTCGGTGCAGACCCGCTGCCCCTCGTCGGCATGGGCACCCTCGCCGGGCTGGCCGATACTTCCATCGCAAAAGCCCCAGAAACCCTTACCCCGGTTGCGGGCGGCGGCTCCCTGCGACGCAGTCTGCTGATCATCCTGCTGACCGGTGCTGCAGTCGTGGCTGCCGCTACCGCTCTGATAAAGAGGAAACGCCCGTGATGCGCGCCCGAGAATTATTAAATTCGGCGTTCTCGCCGAGCGACTTTTTACAGGTTAAGGCGCGGGCTTCAGCATTCTCTGAACGCCCTTCAACTATCCTGGATTCGACGAGCAGATGAGCATCTGGAAACTGGTGATCGCGGAGATCCTCCACCGCAAGCTGAACTTCGGCCTGGGCCTCCTCTCGGTCGTCGTCGCCATCGCCTGTCTGGTCGGTGCCTTTACGCTGCTCCGCGCCCACGATCTGCGCACCGACAGAGTCATCGCCGCTAAGGAACTGGAAACCCAGAAACAGATGGCTGTGATGGAGGACGACTATCGGAAGATCATGAAGGAACTCGGTTTCAACGTCCTCATACTGCCCGGGGATCAGAATCTGGGTGATCTCTACGCCCGGGGCTACGCATCCCACTACATGCCCGAAGAATACGCCCACCGGCTGGCCGCGTCGGATGCTATGTCCGTCCGCCATTTATTGCCCAGCCTGCAGCAGAAACTGGAGTGGCCCGAGCGTGGACGCACCGTCATCCTGGCCGGGGTGCGCGGCGAGATACCCCTGCTCCACTACGCCGACAAGGAACCAATGCTGGTCGCCGTTCCCCCCGGCACCATGGTCCTGGGATACGAACTCCATCGCAGCCTCCAACTCGCGGAGGGGGACCGGGTGGAATTCCTCGGCAGAAATTTCACCGTCGGCAGGTGCAACGCCGAACGCGGCACAAAGGACGACATCACCATCTGGATCGATCTCCGAGAAGCACAGACTCTCCTCGGCAAAGAAGGGCAGATCAACGGCATCCTCGCGCTCAAATGCCACTGCGAAGGCTCCTCTCTCGACCAGTTGCGCCGGGAAATCGCCCGCCTTCTACCCGAGACGCGCGTGATCGAATTCGCCTCGCGGCTCACCACGCGTGCCGAAGCCAGGGATCGGGCGACGCGCACCGCCAGGGAGAGCATAGCCGCCGAACGCGCCCACCGGATGCGCCTGCGGCTGGAACGCGAAGAACTGGCCGCCGTGCTGGTGCCCCTGGTTTTGCTCGCCAGCGCGCTGTGGATCGGTTTTCTCTCTTTTACCAACGTGCGCGAACGGCGCGCCGAAATCGGCATCCTGCGGGCCCTCGGTCTGAGCACTCGCCCCATTCTCTCCATCTTTCTTCTCAAAGCGCTGGCGATGGGGGTGCTGGGAGCGCTGGCCGGCTATGCCCTCGGCTTTGTCGCCGGCTCCTCCTGGGACGAGATCTCTCTCGCCGATCAGCCGGAACTCTTCGATCCCCTCATCCTGCTGATTTCCGCAATTTCCGCTCCCCTGCTCTCCTGTATGGCCAGCTGGCTGCCGGCGATTCTGGCCAGCCAGCAGGACCCGGCGCTCGCCCTCAAGGAGGAGTGAGAGATGATCCTCCAGATGAGCGCTATCGGCAAACGATTTTCCAGCCCCGAGGGAACAGTGCAGGCCCTGGAGTCGGTTTCCCTCTCCGTTGCCGCTGGAGAGCTGGTCGTCGTGGAAGGACCGAGCGGTTGCGGCAAGTCGACGCTGCTGCTCGCTGCCGGAGGCCTGCTCGCCCCGGACCAGGGTCAGGTACGCGTCGATGACCAGGATCTGTACGCGCTGAATCCCGAGCGCCGCGCCCGCTTCCGCGCCCGCAGCATCGGCTTCGTCTTTCAGCAGTTCCATCTGATCCCCTATCTCAGCGTCTTCGACAATGTTCTGGCCCCGAGCATGGCACTGCCGCGGCCGGAGGCTGAGAACCGCGCACTGCAGCTGATCGAAACGCTCGGCCTGAGCGACCGACAACGACACTTTCCCCCCACTCTCAGCACCGGCGAGCGCCAGCGAACCGCCCTGGCGCGGGCCCTGCTGAACCAACCACAGCTCCTGCTCGCCGACGAACCGACCGGCAACCTGGATCCGCAAAACACCGATGCCGTATTCGCGCACCTGGCCGAATTCGCCCAGGCCGGAGGCGCCGTCCTCGTCGTCACCCACGACGCACAGGCCGCTCGCCATACAGGGCGCGTCGTCGCTCTCCGCGGTGGCCGCATGGTCGACGATCGCAACCATCAAACACTACAGCCGGAAGAGGGCGATCAAAATCAGAGGAGCGTGCCGTGAAGATGCTGCGACTGCCATTCGCCATATTCGGGATCTGCCTGGTCCTCCCCCTGAACCCGCTCCCCCTGGCAGCCGGCGACTGGCCCATGTGGCGCTACGATGCCGGTCGCACCGCCGCCGCTCCCGACGAACTCCCCTCCCAACTCCACCTGCAGTGGCAGCGGCAGTATTCTCCCCTCGAACCGGCCTGGGAGGATCCACTCAACCGCGATCTGATGCCGTTCGATCGGGCCTACGAACCGGTCGTTCTGGGCAAGCTCCTGTTCGTCGGTTCCAATTCCCGTGACTGCATGATAGCCCTCGACACCGAAACCGGTGCCGAGAAATGGACGTTCTACGCCGACGGTCCGGTGCGCTTTCCCGCCGTTGCGCAACAAGGAAAGATCTACTTTGTCAGCGACGACGGCCATCTCTACTGCCTCGAAGCAGAGAGTGGCCGGCTCCTCTGGAAGTTCCGGGGTGGTCCTGCAGACGGCAAAATCCTGGGCAACCGCCGGCTGGTATCCACCTGGCCAGCTCGCGGGGGACCGGTATTCGCCGACGGCGTCGTCTATTTCGCCGCCGGCATCTGGCCCTTCATGGGCGTCTTTATCCACGCCCTCGATGCCGAAACCGGCGAGCAGCTCTGGACCAACGACAGCAGCGGCTCGCTCTACATCCTGCAGCCGCACAACTCTCCCGCCTACGGCGGCATCGCGCCCCAGGGAAATCTGGTCGTCGCCGGCGACCGGCTCCTGGTCCCAGGCGGGCGCTCCGCACCCGCCTGCTTCGACCGCCACACCGGCCAGCTCCTCTATTACCACCTGGCCCGCTACAACAAGACCGGTGGCGCCTTCGTCTGCGCTCTCGGCGACCGCTTCGTCAACTATCATCGGGACGCGGTAACCAGCCTCTACGACCTGCAGACCGGCGACGCCCTCATTCCCCGCTTCGGTCGCGTTCCGGTCGCCACCCCAGAGGCCCTCTTCTGCCTCGGGGATACCGTCCAGGCATTTGCCGTTCCCAGCCTGAGGGAGATCGAATACGACCGGCAGATAAAGGATCGCAAAACCGGCGAAGAGACGACTATTCGAGCCAAGAAATGGGTGATCGATCCCCTCTGGGAATGCCCGGTGGACGCCAGCGGCGATCTGATCAAGGCCGGCGATCGGCTCTATGCGGGAGGCCGCGGCGTAGTCTCGGCCATCGATCTGGTGGACGGAGGCAAACCCCTGGTCGTCTGGCAACAAGAGATCGACGGCACGGTCGCCCACCTGCTCAGCGCCGACGACCGGCTTTTCGCCGTCACCCTCGAAGGGCGCATCTACGCCTTCGGCGGCGATCCCCTCCCACTGCGTCGACATTCCCATGTCGCCGGCGCTGAGCCACCCGACGCTTCCTGGGACCCAAAAGCCAGAGCCATCCTCGCAGAGACCGGCGTGCACGCCGGCTACTGTCTGGCCTACGGACTCAAGGATGGACATCTGATCGAAGCCCTGGCGCGCAATTCCGACCTGCACATCATCGCCGTCGAACCCGATCCAGACAAAGTGGAGAAGCTGCGGCAACAGTGGGATGCGGCCGGTCTCTACGGCAGTCGCATTCATCTCCAGCCAGGTGAGCTCTCCACCTTCGCAGCCCCTCCCTACCTGGCCTCTCTGACTATCTTCGAAAACCTCGAAGCAACCGGCTACGGCGAGGATAAACCGTTCCTCGAAAGACTCTATCGGAATATGAGGCCGTACGGCGGCATAGCCTGCCTGCCTGTGGATGGAAAGGGATTCTCGGCTCTTTACCGCCGGGTGGAAGAAGCCGACCTGCCGGGAGCGCGTCTGCGCCGAGCCGAAGACTTTTCCCTGCTGACCCGCGAAGGGCCTCTCCCTGGTGCCGCCGACTGGACCCACCAGTACGGCGATATCGCCAACACGGTCAAATCGGACGACGCTCTGGTCCGCCTGCCCCTGGGCGTGCTCTGGTTCGGCGGCAGTTCCAACATGGACGTGCTGCCGCGCCACGGCCACGGTCCGCCCGAACAGGTGATGGGCGGCCGTCTCTTTATCGAAGGACTCGACAGCTTCAGCGCCCGGGATGTGTATACCGGACGAGTACTGTGGCAGCGCCGCCTCCCGCACCTGGGCATCGACGGCATCTACTACGATGGCACCTACAAAGACACTCCGCTCAGCACCGCCTACAACCAGGTACACATCCCCGGAGCCAATGCCCGCGGCACCAACTTCGTCGTCGCTCCGGACAAGATCTACATCACCCAGACCGACCACTGCCTCGTTCTCGATCCGGTTACCGGCGCCACCCTAGATCGCATCGAACTTCCCGCATCGCAGGACGCCCACCCGGAGTGGGGCTACATCGGCGTCTACAAAGACTATCTCATCGCCGGCGAAGGGCGCGTCCACTTCACCGACTTCCTCGATCAGATCCCCCCGGAAAAGCGCCGTCCCTTCTACGACCTCGACCTCACTTCGAGTCGGCGCCTGGTGGTTATGGACCGCCACTCCGGCCAGGTGCTGTGGACCTACGAATCCGCCCTCAGCCTACGCCACAACGCCATCGCCGTGGGCGCCGACCGGATTTTCTGCATCGACGCCATGCCCGAAATGGCCGCCGCCGCCCTGAAGCGCCGGGGACGCAAACTACCCGGAGGGCCGCGCCTCCTCTCTCTCGATGTGCGCACCGGAGCCGAACTGTGGCGCAACAGCGACGGGATCTTCGGCACCTGGCTGAGCTATTCCGAAGAGCACGATGTCCTGCTGCAAGCCGGACGCAAATCCCGCGACACGGTCTACGACGAACCCGACAGCGGCATGGTCGCCTTCAAAGGTGGGGACGGAACCCGCCTGTGGCGCAACGAGGCGACCTACGGCGGCCCCGTCATCCTCCACGGCGAACAAATCATCACCGACCGCTACGCCTACAGCCTGCTCACCGGCGCACTCCAGATGCGCCAGGATCCGTTGACCGATGCGGAAGAACCCTGGCAGTTCAGACGTCGCTACGGTTGCAACTACGTCGTTGCCAGCGAGCACATGCTCACCTTCCGCTCCGCCGCCGCCGGATTCTACGACCTCGAAAACGACGGAGGAACCGGCAATCTCGGCGGTTTCAAATCCGGCTGCACTTCCAACCTGATCGCCGCCAACGGCGTGCTCAACGCCCCGGACTACACCCGGACCTGCGCCTGCAGCTACCAGAACCAGACGTCGCTGGCGCTGATCCATATGCCCGAGGTGGAAATGTGGGTGACCTATTCGGGGGGGCAAAACGAGGGGGGAATAAAGAGTATCGGCATCAACCTGGGAGCCCCGGGCAATAGACGCGGATCTGACGGACGCTTCTGGATCGCCCATCCCCTGCTACCCCACATAGAAAACCCGGAAAAAGAAGCCGGCTTCGCCCCCGACGTCGAGATCGAATTCAACGGTCCCGGCTTCTACACCCACCACGCCTCGCGCATCGTCGCCGGCGATGGCCCACAGTGGGTGGCCGCTTCTGGGTGCAGGGGTATTTCACACCTGGAGCTGAAACTGGGTGCCGAGAGATCCGGAACCTGCGCCGTCACTCTCCACTTCGCCGAACCGGATCACGACGCGCCGGGGCAGCGGCTCTTCGACGTGCTGATCGGGGGAGAACGGCGCCTGACCGACTTCGATATCGCGCGCCAGGCCGGAGGGCGCAACCGCTCCCTGGTCAAGCGATTCACCGGGGTCCACATAGATTCGGGAAAGGTCGTGGTCGATTTCACTCCAGCCCGATCGACCACCGCCACCGCTTCCCTGCCCCTGCTCTGCGGCATCGAGATAACGCCGGACTCGCCCTGATTGTCCCGTCTGATACCGAATTGATTTTCGGAGATCCTATTGTTCGGCAATTCTCCTGCGGAAATCCCGGTAACATCCGGACATCAGTTCAGCAATCTGGTATGAAAAACCTTCCCAAAACGCGCGCTGAGTCCCGGGTGCAAACAAAAAGAGAACCTCTGAATGCACTCGCCCCGCATGCATCCGGAGGTTCTCTTTTTTTGCAAGTGATTTCAGGCTCTATGCCGGGTGTCCATCACTGTCTTCTCCCTCCACATCCTCACCCGCCACCAGCTGCGCTACCGCCTCCATCAGCTCGCTCAATTCCCCCTCGCGGCGGCGCGCGAAAGCCCGCCAAAACGCCCGGGATGCCAGATAGGAGAGGATCAGCCCCACCGGCAAGAGCTTCAGGCCGGCTGCCACCGAGCGGATGCTCAAGACAAACCCCCCGAAGGCGGCCGTCAGGAATAGAACGGTGAAAAACGCGGCGAAAAAGATAAACGCGGCCATCCCCCCGTACCGGGCGAAAAGGTGGATGCGCGTCTCCTCCGCGCCCGCAACCACCGTTACTCCCATCGATTCTACGTCGCTGGAGTTCTCCCAGACCAGGCTCTCTTCGTCCATCCGCCGCTGCCCCCGACGGTGCGTGCGTCGAGTGATCAACTCGACGATCTGATCGAACCGCTCCGCGGAAAAACCGGCTTCGACCCGCCGCTCCAACTGGATGGTCGTCGGTCCGCCGAGAAGCACCGATCCCACTGAACTCCTGCCCTTGCGCTCTGTCTGCATGAATTCTCTCATTGAAAATGGAGCACTCCCGACAAATGGCCCGCATCGGCAGAAGAATGTATCGCCAATCCCGGGCTTCTACCGAATCATACCACTTGCCTGGAAGATCTCCTCAAAACCGTGGAATATGTTCTCCTCCATCAGCAAATACCCCTGGCCGTTCGGATGCACGTCGTCGTACATCAGATCCGCCTCCCACCAGATCCCCTCCAGGATGTAATCCACCAGGGGTAGCTCGTATTCTTCCGCCAGGCCGGCCAACATCTCGTAATAGGCCAGCGCCTCAGAGACATCCCTCCCCAGGCGGTGCCCCGGCGGCGTCAGTGCGATCATGTCCGGATGCAGGAAGCCCAGCAGCGCCACCCTCACCCCGCGTCGCTGAATTCCTTCGATCATGGCGACCATATTGACACGCGCGGTCTCTACCTCGATGCCGCGAATCAGATCGTTGCCTCCGAATTCGAGTATCACCAGTGCCGGATCGTGATCAAAAATTCTTTCTAGGCGCCCGAGCCCGTCTCCGCTCGTCGACAGAGGAACCCCCATGTTGACCACCGGCAGGCGCAGACGCTCCTGGAGCAGCGCGGGATAGGCCGAATCCGCATCACAGCTGGCTGGTTGGGGAAACTGCTTGCAACCCGAACCATAGCCGAAAGTCAGGCTCGTCCCCAGACAGACGATCGAATTCTCGGCCGTCCACGCGATCTCCCGCCCATCGTCACTGGCGACCGGATCGACCGACTTGCCGCTATCGCAGGCCGACAGCCAGACGGCTAGCCCGACTGCCAGCGCGCCAATCAACAGACGACTGGAGCCGGCTCGCATCAGTCCCTGTTGCGACGGAGAAGCGACAGCCCCCCAAAACCGCTGATGATCGCCATGTAGAACCCGAAGTCGTACCACCAGCCGGTATTGTAGTATTCGTAGATGCGAATGCGCGGATCGAAAAAGCCCCATATCAG
>Ga0233437_1005482_pt1 | contig 13706 bp, 7 predicted proteins | sample SI_122_August201_FD_182714 | JGI IMG/M metagenome (GOLD analysis project Ga0233437, IMG submission 182714) | Seawater microbial communities from Saanich Inlet, British Columbia, Canada - SI_122_August2016_200_MG | ecosystem: Environmental > Aquatic > Marine > Inlet | place: Canada: British... | reverse complement strand
TGTCTTTGAAGTCCATTTCAGGACCATTTCAAGCAAAACTGATTTGTTTATGGGTTTTACAATATAGTCGTCCATCCCTGTTTCCAGACACTTCTCACGGTCTCCTTCCATGGCCTGCCCGGTCATGGCCACAATGGGGACCCGTTTCACGCCCTTTTCCGTTTCAAATGCCCTGATGGCCCGGGTGCTTTCCATTCCATCCATTTCGGGCATTTGAACATCCATGAAGACCAGGTTGATTTTCTCAGGTGTGTCACGGTATTGATCCAATGCCTCTCTGCCGTTCCCTGCGATCTTGACCTTGTGCCCGGATTTGGTTAACATTTTTTCGGCAAGCTTCTGGTTTACCAGATTGTCCTCCGCCAGAAGGATATGCACTTGTTTTTTTTCATCAGGTGGGGCAGACGGTTGTGAGGCAATCGGTTTTGTCGAGACAGTGTTATCAATGGGAACTTCTTTGGTGAGGGGAAATGTCAGGGTAAAACAGGTGCCTTTCCCCGCTTCGCTTTCCACTTCAATGGGGACCCCGTGTTTTTCAAGGATCTCTTTGACAATGCTCATCCCGAGGCCGGTCCCCACCTCACCGCTGGTGCCGCTCTGGGAGGTGCTGGTAAACTGATCGAACAGGTAGGGGATCTTGTCCTCGGGAATGCCGATACCGGTATCGACCACTTTGACTTGGACTTTGCCCCAGGGACCGGGTTCAATGTTGAGATGGATGGTGCCGTTCTCAGGGGTGAATTTGATGGCATTGGATAACAGATTGTTAAACACCCGACCCAGACCGCTGATGTTCCCCATGATGACGGCATTTTCACATGGGTCCTGTACCTGTATGGTCTGGGATTTTCCGGCAGCCATCTGCCCCAGCGAATTGACGCTGGTTTGAATGACATGAGACAGGGCGATGGGGTCCATTTTCAGCTCCGCCTGCTCCGCCTTGGCTTTGCTGAGATCCAGGATATCATTGATGAGACCCAGGAGCACATTCCCCGAGGATTTAATATGGGTCAGTCCCTCCCGGTCTTCGGATTCCAGGTAATCTTTTTCAAGCAGCATGTCCGCAAAGCCCAGGATTCCGTTGAGCGGTGAGCGCAAGTCGTGGGAGCAGACCGCCAGCAGGTTATCCTTCATGTGGTTGAGGTCTGTCAGTTCGTTAACCATATTGCGAAGGTTCTGGTTCAGGCGGTTTCGTTCCAGGTGACTCATGATCCGTGCCAGCAACTCCTCCTTGGCAAAGGGTTTCACCAGGTGGTCTGTGGCACCCGCTTTGAAGACTTCCAGCAATTCGGATTGTTCCGCACTGGCGGTGAGAAAAATCACAGGAAGATCCGACAGGTTCAGTTCTCCTCGAATGCTGCGGGTGAGCTGGCAACCATCCATGCGGGGCATGTTCAGATCGGTAATGACCATGTCGATTTCACCGGCCTGTTTTTTAAGGATATCCAGGGCTTCCATGCCGTCTTCCGCCTGAATAATGCGAAGGCCTTCGCGCCGCAGGTATTCGCATACGATATGACGTGCCACACCGCTGTCATCCACCACCAGGGCGGTCATGCCCTGGACCAGTTGCGCCGGTTTTAATACTTTATCAACGGCCGACAGGACGGTCCCTTCGGGAAAGGGTTTGCTGACAAAATCCGCGGCTTCCAGTTGGAACCCCCGTTTCCGATCCTCCATTGTATCGTTTCCCGTGACAAAGATGACGGGCATGCGGTTGTCCGGGCAGTGGGAAAAAAACCGGGCATACCGTTCCCCCCGGAGTTTCCGGCAGGTGTCAAACCCGTTCATTTTGGGCATTTCGATATCCAGGGTCACCAGGTCCGGAGGTGATGGAGTGGCCAGACGGGCCAGTCCCTCAAGGCCGTTTTTGGCCTCTATGACCTCGTATCCGCCGCCTTCCAGCTCTTTTCGAATGGTCTGGCGAATCATCCGGCTATCGTCAACTACGAGTATCTTAAAATCATTCATGACTTTTTCCGCTTTTACAATTTCAGTTGGTAAAAGATGGACTTCAAATACCTCTTGGGTTCAAACCGGGGATAGACATTGGTCAGGGATTCGGTAGACCCTATGATCAGGTAGCCGTCATGTTCCAAAACGCCGGCGATCCCGTCAAAGAGTTTCTTTCGATCATCAGGGTTGAAATATACGCCCACATTTCTGCAAAGCACGATGTCGAACTTTCCAAGACCATCAAGGGAATTCAACAGATTCAATTTCTTGAAAGAGACCATGGCCCTGATTTCATCCTTGACTTTCCAGACCTTCCCGTCGGCGGCAAAATATTTCCCAAGCAATTCACCCGGCAGACCGCGGTCGATTTCAAATTTATTGTACTCCCCGCAACTCGCCCTGGCCACGGCCCTGTTGGATATGTCGGTACCCAGCAATTTGATATCGTACTTTATGATATCGGGCAATAGCTCCCGCAGCACCATTGCGATGCTGTAAACCTCCTGACCTGTGGCGCAGGCAGCACTCCAGATACGGATCGGAGTAGGAAAGAAGCCGGAAGATTGTGCCGTCCGGGCGTCAATCAGATCGGGCAGAATTTTATGTTGAAGCAGTTGAAAGGGCTGTATATCACGGAAGAAGAGAGTCTCAGCGGTTGTAATGCGATCTATGATCTCTTGCTCGATAGACCTGCCCGGATCGACCCTGGCCTTATGGCATAGATCAAAGAATGATGAGCAGCCTTCTTCTTTTACCAACCCTCCGAGTCTGGTTTCAAGGAGATACGATTTGCTGTTGTCAAGATTGATCCCTGATATATCGTGTATGTATTTGCAGACAAAATCGCATTCTTCGGGGGTTATTTTTATCATTAGCCATCAGTTATCAGTCTTTGGTCATTTGTCAATAGTCACTTGCTCTGGGTATGGTTTATCAATCCGTTTCCAATGGTAAATGACAGTTGGCAAATGGCTAAAAACTAGGGATGAATCGTTCTCACGATTTCTTCCGCGATTCTGTCGAGGGGTGCCACCACGTCAACAATTCCGGCTTCAATGGGCTTTCTGGCCATTCCAAAGACAACACTGGTTGGCTCGTCCTGGGCAATAATTGTGGCCCCTTTCTGCTTCATGAGTTTCAGACCTTCGGTGCCATCGTAACCCATACCGGTCATGATAACACCCGTGGCTTCCCCTTCGAAAAGACCGGCAACAGATCTGAAAAGATAGTCGGCGGAGGGCGTACAGCCATTTTCCGGGGGATCGTCGGTAATTCTGATAATTTTGTTTTTCCCGGTTGCGTCGTTGACAATCTTCATCTGTTCACCGCCGGGGGCTATGAATACCGTGTGGGCTCTCAAGCGTTCCCCATTCTCGGCTTCCTTGACTTCGATGGAACATTTCTCATTCAGCTGTTTTGCCAATGCCTGGGTAAACGTGGGGGGCATATGTTGTACGATTAAAATGGGCGCCTTCAGATCCGCTGGAATTCCCGTGAGCATGTCTGCCAGGGCAACAGGCCCACCCGTGGAAATGCCGATGGCCACGATCTTTGATTTCTGCCTCTTCCCACTGGTGATTGCGGTCATGCGTTGAACAACTTCACTGAGACCCCTGTCAGCTTTGGGTATCGTCTTTTTCCCTGGAAGCGAACGCTTTTTTTCGAGGATTTTCCGGACTTCCCTCAGACGGGAAAAAGCTTTTATCATTGGGGTAATGACAGCGAGCAGGGCCTTTTTATTCTCTACTAGACTCTGGCTCTGTGGCTTTAAAATAAAATCAAAGGCCCCCAGTTCGAGAGCCTTCATTGTCATTTCACCACCTTCCGAAGTATAGGCGCTAAGCATGATAGCCCCTATGCCTGGGGCTTCTGACCGCATTCGTTCCAGGACCTCAAGACCGTCCATTTTAGGCATGTCTATATCAAGGGTCAGGAGGTCCGGTTTCAAAGAGGCGATTTTGGACATGGCGATCTCACCGTTATGAGCCGTACCCACCACCTCAACATCGGGCAACTCAGCCAGGATATCGGTCACAATCTTGCGATAGAACACCGTATCATCGACTACGAGAACCCGGAGGGATTTATGGTTTGTCATTTATCGCTTATCCTTTAACATTTATGATGCCTAGTCCTTCAGCACGGCTTCCACGTCCAAGACTCCGACCAGGTGATCTTTGGTCTTGAAGACACCTTTGAAAAAATTTCCCTGCAAAACGCCGATGTTGGCGGGAGGCCTTTCCACTTCATCCGGGTTCACCTGTACAACATCGCTGAGCCGTTCAACGAGCAACCCGATCTGCTCATCCATGGAATTGACAACGATATTGCGGCTCTTATTGCTCAGGACCATGGGAGGGAGCCCAAGTTTGTATCCTAGGTCAATAACCGTTACAATCTGGCCCCTCAGGTTTAGGATGCCTCTCACATATTGCTCCGCCTGTGGTACCGGCGTCCAGTCCAGGAGCTTGTTGATTTCCTGGATTTTCAGGATGTCGATACTGCACAACGCCGCTCCCATATAGAAGGTGGACAGCTCCAGGACCTCGGTACCTGTTCCGGTTTGTGCCGGCTGCTGCATCATGATATTTTTACTCCGTCTCCTAAACCTTGAATTTTTCCGTCATCTGTTTCAGCTGTTCGGCCAGTTTGCTCAACTGTTCGGCACTCGTATTGACCTGGGAACTGCTGCTGGACATCTCGTTGGAGGCCTGATTTACGTCGGATATGTCTTTGGCGATCTCCCCGGCCACAGTGGAGCTTTGGCTCACATTTTCGGTTACCTCCTGAATCCCCTGGGCAGCCTGGGCAACATTGCCCGCAATTTCTTTGGTTGTCACCGACTGTTCTTCAACCGCTGTGGCAATAATCGAAACAATCTCGTTTACCTCGTTGATGACGGTAGAAATCTGTTCAATCTGTTTCACGGTTCCGTCCGTGGAATTCTGGATTCCCTCTATCTTTCTCTTTATTTCATCGGTGGCTTCGGCCGCCTGTTTGGCCAGTTCCTTGATCTCGTTGGCCACAACGGCAAATCCTTTTCCAGCGTCACCAGCACGGGCTGCCTCGATGGTGGCGTTCAGGGCCAGGAGATTTGTCTGTTCCGAGATTTCGGTTATTGATTCAGTGACCTTCCCTATTTCCCTCGCTGCCTTGCCTAGTTCGTCCACCGTTTCTGAAGCACCCTTGGCCTCTGAAACGGCTTTTTCGGTTATTGAGCGTGCCTTTTCCGTGTTTTCAGCAATCTCGCTGATGGTTGCGGTCATCTCCTCGGATGCAGTGGCCACCATATTGATGTTGGTGGATGCCTGCTCAGTGGCGGCAGCCACCGATGTCATGTTGGTGCTCATCTCCTCTGCCGCGGTGGCAACGGTGTTGGATTTACTGGAGGTCTGTTCCGAGCCGGAAGACATCTGCTGAGAAATGGCAGAAAGCTCTGTGGAAGAGCTTGAAAGAGTGTCGACACCCGTCTTGAGGTCTTTGAACATGGTTCCAAGGCTCGATACCATGAGATTGAGCGCCCCTGCCAGGATCCCGATTTCATCTTCCTGGTCAATATCAAGTTCATTGGTAAAGTCTCCATCTGACATTTTTGTTGCGAAATCGGTCCCTTTTCGTATGGGCCGGGTAATGGATCGGGTGAACAGGAAGGCTACCCCGATTATGGCAAGAATCCCCACGATGCCAACAATAATGATGTAGCGTTGGAGCATCTTGACAGCAGCAAATGCCTCTGCCTCATCGATCTCGGCGAGGACCGCCCAGGTGGTATCCCCAATTTTCAGGGGAGTGTAGGCCGACACCACCGGGTTCCCATTATAATCTGTTATGATTCCTTCTCCCACTACCCCCGAAAGTGCCTCTCTACTTGCTTTGGTATCTACTTTTCCTTTGTTCGGATTGGCAAAAGAGGCCTCTACAGAATGATTGGTGGGGTCAAGGAATGAATCAGACCGCATAAGTTTGTCACTCCCAACCAGATAGGTCTCTCCGGTTTTGCCCATGCCGGATCGTTCACGCATGATCTCGCCGATACTATCGATGGAGATCTGTAATGCCACCACGCCGATGGTCTCCCCATTTTCTTTGATTGGCGCTGCAACAAACTGGGCAGGGATTCCCCCTGAAGGTTCGTAGGGTTTTGTGTCTGAGAGGGCTGTTTTTCCTTTTTTTACCGCCTGGCTCCATACATTTTTCAATGAAGAGTCAAAAGCATCGACCCTTCGGGCGAAATCCGGTTCCTTTGTGACCGTAAAAACAGCTTCGCCCTGCTCAGGGGAAAGGAGAAAAACGTCATAATAGCCATACTTATCCATATAGTCATTGAATACAGGGAAGTACTGGTCGTGGATCCTTCGGTATTCCTCCGGCGCGCTGTATTTCTCATCACCATGGCCCTTGAAATTGGCTTTTGCCGATTCCCCACCGGATGAAAAAGCGGCGTTGAGATCTTTGAATGCCTGTTTTATATAAGGGTTGTTGGCAAGGACCGCGGCGTCACCGAGCCTTTCTGAAAAATAGCGCTGGATCTGATTTTTCTTGACATCCCTGATGCTATGGAGCTGGTTAAAGGCCTGGTCAGAAAGAGCATCGCTGGCATAGCGCAGGGACACAATACCGATAACCGCGAATGGAATTATTCCCACGGCCAGAAATGCTATCATGAACTTTACTCCAAGCCTCATATTCGCAAATTTTAACATTTTTCCCTCCTTTCCGAGATCGTCGAATTAGCTCTTTCGGGCCCTGTCCAGATAATGATTGATACTTTCAAGAAGTTTTTCTCTGTCCAATTTAATCTGATAGTCATCAATGCCCACCTTTTTACCCCTGGCGATATCCCCGTCTTCTGCCAGGGTGGTCAACGCGATCACAGGAAGATCCGCGAACCGTTCATCATTTCTTATTTTGCGTGTCAGGCCAAAACCGTCCAGGTTAGGCATTTCCAGGTCGGTGACAACCAGGGATATCTCGTGGGTGTGCTCCTGAAGAAGATTCCAGGCCGCCATTCCGTCTTCTGCCTCTAGGACACGGTGGCCATCGTCCTCCACACATCCTTTGATCTGGCTGCGGAAGAAATTTGAGTCTTCCGCAATAAGAATTGTTGCTGCTGCCATACCCGGTGGAGGGGATTCTTTTTTTTCCGAAAACCAACCCGGATTCAGGGTATGAATGATGTCGAATATGTCCACCAGCATGGTGGTCTGCTTGTCGATGATGGCGGACCCCATGATTCCAGTCTGCTTCAGGGTGGTGTCATCCACCGTCAGAGAAACTTCCACGGCATCCACCGGGCCAATGGCCATAAGCCCGACCTCTCTGCCGGCAAGAATAAAGACAATGGCGAGGAAATTGTCCCGATCCGCCAGTGGCTTTACTTTGGCTACCTGGTCAATGGTAAATAAGGAAAGGCTCTTTCCGCGGTATTGAATAACCCGCTTACCACCCACGTCTTCCATGTCTGCGGTCCTGATTTTTGTAATGCGGACCACCTGATTCAGAGGAACGGCAAACTGTTCGTCTTCCGCACTTCTGAAAATCAGCAGGGAGTGCAGATCCCTGGTATCTTTCCTGGCATCATCGGCTCTTCTGGTCAGCTCGGTGGCCCTTGCGCTTTCTTCAACAAAGCTGAGGCTGGCTATTTCTGCAAGTTGACCCACATCCAGTATAAGGGCCACTCTGCCGTCGCCCATGATTGTGGCGCCGGCATATCCTTTTGACTGTTTGAAATGACGCCCCAGGGGTTGTACAACGATTTCTTCCGAGTCACGCAGCTCGTCAACTACCAGCCCGTATTTTCTTTCACCGGTGGAAACCACGGCGATGTTGAGGGCGCTTGCCACCCGATAACGCCGGTCAGGCAGGGCCCTGGAAGCCGATTTGAGATCGTTCGTTTGGGGGGGAATATCCCGGGATGAGGCATCTTCCGCCGTCGGATTTTTTCTGGATCTCCTGTCCGCGATATGTTCTCGTCTGTCGTTCCTGGGTGCTTCTCCATCAGGATGGAGATAGGTCCGCTCCAGACCGATGACATCAGACAGTCTCACCAGAGGAAGGAGACTCGATCGGAGTCTTACCACTTCGGCCCCGCCTACCAGCTCTATCCTGTTTTTAACCTGTTCGGCGGGGATTCTGATAAGTTCCACCAGATTGACCTGGGGGATTGCATAACGCTCTCCTTCAGTTACGATGATCTGGCTGGGGATAATTGCCAGCGTAAGGGGAACTTTAATCTGGATAGTAGTGCCTTTTCCCAGTACGGAATCAATATCGATCTGCCCTCCGAGGCTGTCAAGGTTGGTCTTGACAACGTCCATGCCCACACCCCGACCGGACAGATCGGTTATCTCCTCTACCATGGAAAACCCTGGCAGAAAGATCAGATTCACCTTCTCCCTATCCGTCATGGCCCGGGCCTGGTCTTCTGTTATGAAGCGTTTGGCAATGGCCCCTGACACGAACTTTTCAGCATCAAGGCCTTTTCCATCATCCGATATCTCAATGATGACCTGCCCTGCCTCGTGATATGCCTTCAGAGTGATCAGTCCGGCCCCGCTCTTTCCGGCCTTTCCCCTCTGGTCAGGGGTTTCTATGCCGTGATCAACGGCGTTTCGGATCAGGTGTGTGAGGGGGTCGCTGATTGCCTCAATGAGGGTTTTGTCCAACTCCACATCTTTCCCTTCGATCTTCAATTCCACTTCCTTGCCCAGGTTTCTGGCAATATCCCGCACCACACGGGGAAATTTGTTGAAAACATTCCCCATGGGCTGCATCCGGGTAAGCATGATGGTCTCTTGCAGTTCCGAGGTGATGATGTCGATTCTTTTGCCAATGATTTCCGAAGAACGAAAGTCTCTGGCAGGTATGGCCTGAAGGAGTTGATTCCGGGTCAAAACCAGTTCTCCGGCAAGGGTCATAAGGGAATCGAGTAGGCTCACGTTTACGCGGAGGCTGGTTTCGGGAATGGATGTGGGGATGTCGGCCGGTGCCGGGTTGGGTTGGGTTCCAGCTTTTATGGGGCTCGATTCAGAGGGTTCGGTTGTGGGAGATGGATGTTCAATGTGATCGTTTGTTACGGGTTCTGAAACCTGAATGCTGTGATCCCCGGCCCGGCCGTCCTGGGAAACCTCATAGACATGGTCCGGGTCCATCTCGAACAGGTTCGCTACATCCTCCGGATCCAGTATGCAGGCGAAAAGCATGGTCAAAGCGTGTGGCGGCTGGTTCTGGTCCAGTTGGTGCTTTAACACGGTCCCATAGGATCGGGCTTCTTCCAGCACGCCATCACCCGGTTTTCCTTCATCTTGTGCATCATGGGTCAATGGGATTTCCAGAAGATAGACAGATTTTCCCTCTTGTTTCATCTCCCTGATCTGTTCCAGGTCAGCGGGTGAGGCGGTCAGCCCCGGGCGGCCGTCCGGAAATGAAAGGAAAACGGGTGTTTCCGGGGGGGCCGAGGCTGTTTCCTGAATAGATGGTTCGGGGTGGTCCGTAATGGAAGAAAGCGCTCCCACGTGATCCGAGATATCCATCTCATCACTTTTTTCCACATGGACCAGAAGGTCTTTGAGCGCATCGGATGACAGCAGCAGAAAGTTGATATTTTCAGCGTTGGGGACGAGCTTTTTATTCCGAATCAGACCCAGAACGCTTTCCATATGGTGGGAGAGGGTTTTGATGTTTTCGAGACCAATGAAACCCGCGCCCCCCTTGATGGAGTGGGCCGCTCGGAATACCTTGTTGACCCTTTCAACATCCATATGGGCCCCGGCCTTTTCTATTTCCAACAGATCCGTTTCAATGCCGGCAAGATGTTCCAGGGATTCGTCGATGTAGGCTTTCAGCGTTTCGTCGTCACCTGCGCTCATCGGGGATACTCCACAGAAAGAGGACTGGGCACGGACTGGCAAATTTTGTACCAAAAATAGCATCTACCATTACAATTGTCTATTTTCAAGAAGAATTTTAGATGGGTTGGCCATTTTACCCGAATCTTTCGAGATGTTACCGTTTATTTTAAAAGTAAATTTTCAATTCTCTGACGATCACGCCCATGGATCAATTCTACGAACGTTGAGCCCAGCTCATCAAAGTCCCTGGACTTTTTTCTTCATATGGATACCTTATCATTCTCCATGATTCCCGGTGAGACTTTCGATGGCCTCTGCCATTTTTTGAACCTGAATCGGTTTTGACACATACCCGTCCATCCCTGCATCCAGACACTGCTCCCGGTCGCCTTTCATGGCATGGGCCGTCATGGCGATAATGGGAACGCGTCCACCGTTGGTTTTTTCCGTTTCCCTTATGGCGGCGGTGGCCTCAAACCCATCCATTTCGGGCATCTGAACGTCCATCAGAATCACATCAAATTTCCCGGGGCTGAAAACGTCCACGGCCTCCCTTCCGTTACCGGCCAACGCCACCTCGTACCCCATTTTCTTGAGGAGTTTCAGAGCCAGTTTCTGGTTCACCAAATTGTCTTCGACCACCAGAACGTGCAGCCGGGCATTGATTTCCCGAATGGAATGCTTTGTGACGAGCGATTGTTCCCCTTGATGGTCCCCACCCATATTCAGCACCGTCAGGACCGCGTCGAACAGCTCGGATTGCTTGATGGGCTTGGTCAGGTAGGCCGAAATACCGAGTTTTCTGCACAATTCCCCATCTCCCCTCATTCCCACGGAAGAGGTCATCATGATGATGGGGACAGCCCATTTCGGGTTCGCCGATATTTCAGCACCCATGACAAATCCCCCCTCTTTCGACGAAATGGCATCCAGCAACACCAGGGAAAAAGGGTTCTCTGAAGATCTCGAATCTTCCAGGGCCTGAAGCGCATCTTCACCTTTCACAACCGTAGGCGCCATCCCCCAATCCAAAAGGGTTTCCTCGATAATTTCCCGGTTGGTGGCGTTATCATCAATCACCAGAACGGATATCTCTTTTAAATCCTTAAACGCCCTCCTCCTTCGAGGCGCAGGGTCCTTCTGCAAACTGAATACGGCGGTGAAATGAAAGGTAGCCCCTTCTCCCGGGTCGCTTTCGACCCATATTTTTCCCCCTAGCATGGCGGATAATCGGGAGGAAATACTCAATCCCAGTCCGGTGCCGCCATACTGCCGGGTGGTACTCTCATCGGCCTGGGAAAAGGCCTTGAAAATCTTCTCCTGCTTCTCAAGGGGGATGCCGATGCCGGTATCCTTGACCTTGAAGTGCAGAAAGACCTCATCCTCGCTTTCGTCTTCAATGGCCACTTCCACTACCACCTCCCCCTTTTCGGTGAATTTGAGCGCGTTCCCCGCCAGGTTCACAATGACCTGGCGCAACCGCCCGGGGTCCCCCACCAGGGCAACGGGGACATCCCCATGAATCCGGCAGGCCAGTTCCAGGCCCTTGTTATGGGCCAGATAGGCCAGGCTCTTAACCGTGTCTTCCACGGCATTGCGGAGATTGAAATCGATCCGCTCAAGCTCGATCATGTCCCCTTCAATCTTGGAAAAATCCAGGATGTCATTCAACAATGACAAGAGCGAATCGGCGGAAGACTTGACCATACCGAGATATTCCTTCTGTTCGCCGGTCAGTACCGTATCGAGACAGAGTTCCGTCATGCCTATGATCCCGTTCATGGGGGTCCTGATATCGTGGCTCATATTGGCAAGAAAGAGACTTTTGGCCTGGTTGGCTTTTTCCGCCGCCGTTTTGGCCCTGGCCAACTCTTCCTGGGTGGTCTTCAGTTCGCGAATGGCACTTTCCAATTCCTGGTTTTTCTGGACCGCATTTTCGAAAGAGGAGAAAAGGAGGTCCACCATCTGCATCCGGTCCGAGGTAATGGTGTATTGTTCTCCACCGAAATAGATTTCAAATCCCCATTCCCCGAAGGCGGTCTTGCGGAGCTCCCGGTTGATGAGCACGCTCTTGATCCTGGAGATGAGAAATTCCGACTGGTAAGGTTTTGTGATGAAATTGTCCGCCCCGCATTGCAGCCCCCGGATCACGTCTACCGGGTCGGAAAGGGAGGTCAGAAGGATTACCGGGATGTCTTTGAGTGACCCATCATCTTTAATATGGCGGCACATGTCGTAGCCGTCCATTTCAGGCATGACAATATCGCTGATCACAAGGGTCGGCACATGTTCCTTGAGATAATGGAGTGCTTCCCGGCCGTTGTTGACCACCGCAGCACGGTAATCGTGCTGTTCCAAGATGAACTGAAGTTTCAAAGCCTGGGTCAGGCTGTCCTCCACAACCAGAATTTCGGTCTCATTATCCATATATTTCCCTTCATCGATGGTCATCAAGCCTTAACAAAATCCGGATACAATTCCTTCGCGCAATCGGGACAGATGCTGTGGCTGAACCGGGCTTCCGAGTGGTCGGCCACATAGGCCTCAACCTGGCTCCATGCGCCTTTGTCGTCGCGTATGTTTTTGCAGTTGGCGCATATGGGAATAATCCCCTGAAGGGTATCGATGGTATCGGCGGCTTCCTTCAATTCCTTGTTCACACGTTCCAGTTCCCGTTTTTGCCGGAGACTGTTCTCGTAGGTGGAAAAAAGAAGGTCCAAGATCTGCATGCGGTCTGAATTTATGAAATGCTTTTCCCCGCCAAAAATGACCTCAATCCCCATCTCGCTGCGAACCCTTGACCTCAACGTCCTGTTTACGAGAATATACTCCACCTGGGAGAAGAGCAACTCGGGATCGTAGGGCTTTGTAACAAAGTTGTCCGCCCCGCACTCGAGGCCCTTGACAATGTCTTCCGGCTCGCTCAACTGGGTCAGGAGGAGAACCGGAATATGTCTCAGGTCTTTGTTGTTTTTGATCTTCCAGCACAGCTCGTAACCATCCATCCCCGGCATCACAATATCGCTCACCACCAGATGACACAGCCCTTCCGTCAAAAAGGCAAGAGCATCTGCGCCACTGGTTGCGACCGATACCTTGTGACCGGTTTCCTCCAAAAGATGCTGCAACCGGATCGCCTGGGTTGGGCTGTCTTCAACAATCAGGATCTCGGCTGATTCATCTCTTTCTTTTGCATGTGTCATGGGTTCCCCCCTGGATTGTTGATTGGTGATCCGGCCGTCGTAGCATGTGCTACTTTGGCGAACTCGGCTTGTCCATTGAATTCAAAAAACCCGTGATGCCTTCCGGTGAAAGAACATGGCTTGCCCCATTCAGTTTTACCGCCTCGGCCGGCATGCCGTACACCACGCAACTCTCTTTATCCTGGGCAATGGTGATCGCCCCTTTCTCTTTCATCCGGGTCAATTCCACCGCCCCATCCTTTCCCATCCCCGTAAGAAGCACACCGACCGCCCCGGGTCCATAGGCATCGGCAAGAAAACGAAAGAGGTACGATACAGAGGGTCGAACACCGTTTTCAACCGGACCATCCCCCAGAGCGATCCTTCCCGCCATGGTCATCCCCATATGACAGCCATCCGGGGCAAAGTAGACGACTCCCTTCCTGATCTGCTGTCCATCCGAGGCGATCCTGATGGCAAGCCCGCATTCTTTGTCCAGCCATTCCACCATACCCTCAATGAACCCCGGCGCCATATGCTGGACAATCAGTATGGGCGCGGGGAAATCCCGTTCCAGCCCTGAAAGGATATCCTTGAGTACGGGAGGTCCTCCCGTTGAAGCGCCAATGGCCACAACATCCACTTTTTCCCGCAAAACCGCCGTTTTGGCCGTTGGCAACACTCCGGAACCGCTTTCCCGTTTTTCCAGGTGTGACAA
>Ga0233437_1005481_pt1 | contig 13710 bp, 6 predicted proteins | sample SI_122_August201_FD_182714 | JGI IMG/M metagenome (GOLD analysis project Ga0233437, IMG submission 182714) | Seawater microbial communities from Saanich Inlet, British Columbia, Canada - SI_122_August2016_200_MG | ecosystem: Environmental > Aquatic > Marine > Inlet | place: Canada: British... | reverse complement strand
TCATTTTGGTATTAATAATTCTGCAGACCCATATTTTGGATTTAATACAATAACTCCTATTGATAATTTGAATAATAATAATCATATGCATTGTGCAGGTCCTGAATATATTCAAGATATTACACTAACAATATTAAATTCTGATTTTTATTCAGATGAATATTCTGCAAAAAATACACTTGGAAGTTATATTAAAAATGTTGGAGGAACAGATATGAAAGGTAGACTTGTAATATCTGTTGAGAATAATAATAGTGGCTCTTGGATATTAGTTAATGAAACTGTAAACAATAGTTATGTTACTGAAATATTATCAAATGAAAAATTAGATGTACGAAGTTATTGGAATAATGCAGGTGCTTGGAATACAACAAACAATTCTATTGGATATTATAGGGTAAATATGTCTTTATATCCTTATAACTCAAATATAGTACTTGAAAATGATAATAATACTCTTATGACTACATCATACATATTTACAATTGACAGAGACAATGAAGCTCCAAAATACTCATTATTATCTCAATCTAAAAATTTAGTATATAGAGGAGGAATAATTAGTCTAGATTCATATTGGACAGATAACTTCCAACTAAGCCAAGCAATTTTATCAACAAATGAATCAGGTATATTTAAAAATAATACTTATGCACCATTAATAAATTTATATGGAAATGAATCTTGGTCAAACTTTTCAATTTCAGTTTTACCAAATGCAACAACTGGAAATATAAGCTGGTTATTATATGGTTTAGATGTATTTGATAATACTAATAATACAAATGTTAACACTTTTGAAGTCTGGGCATGGACTCAATTAAACCAATCAAAAATATCTTCAAGTGAAACATATATTGGGGAAATTGTCAATATTTCGTGTCAAGTTATAGATTTTAATTCAAGTCAAGCGATAAGTGGTGTTAATGTTACTTTTTATTCAGATAATATTTATCCAATACCTGGAGGAATTGGAACTTCAATTACAGGAAATGATGGTTGGGCAAATTATGAATATTCATATGCAGTAGAAGTTGTTGAAAAAGTATATTGTAAAATCTATGATCAACATTATTTCAATGTTACAAATATAACAACTTTTAATGAATCTATAAATGTAACAAATGCAGTAGTATTTCTTAATGTTTGGGATGATACAAACTTTTCAACTAAATATGAAAATGAATTAGTAGTTGTATATGCAAATTATACTGATGAATATTTAAATCAAAAAGATGGAGAATGTATACTTTCAATAGAAGGATTAACTATAAACATGACAAAAAATGTAACACAAAAATATTATTTATACAATAATTCATATTCAAATCCTGGTGAATACCCATACTCAATTACATGTGATGCAGTTGATGCAGGGCCGTTAACTAGAATTGGTTCTATTATTATTAATGATTCATTAGGTCCAAATATAACACTAGAATCGCCATTAAATGCCACAAGTGTTTTAATGGGATCAAATTATTTTATATATAATCTATCTGATGGTACAGGAATAGAAAATTGTTCATTTTTAATTGATAATGTATCATTTTTTACAAATTATACTCTACCTTTGAATCAATCTAATAATTTTACTCACTCATTGAATCCTGGTAATTATTCGTGGCAAATAAAATGTTATGATAATTCAAGTGCTTATAATTTAGGTATCAGTGATATTTACAACTTTACAGTAAATGGATCAATTATAAACTTAACATGGATTACTGCGCCGGTTGCAATATTTAGAGGACAAAATGATGTTGAATTTAAAGTAAACATCTCAAACACAGGTACAATTAATGCTAATGGTAATATTACAATCCAAATACCTGAGCATTGGAACTTTTCAGCAGGATATAATTATACTATTAATTATGCTGATATAATACCAAATTCGTGGATAAATGTTTCATGGTTAATTAATGTTAATATGACTGCACCTATTGTTCAAAATAAAATAAACATTTCAACTAATTCACAATTTGGATTAGATGATAATATTAGTACAAATGTGACCGTAAGTTCAGTTGATTTGGAAGTTAGTAGAATTTTTTCCCCAGGAAATAACACTTGTACTTATCAAAATTTGATTAATATTACAGTAAATGTTACTAATCTTGGTATAAATAAAACAGATGTTAATACAAGTTTACTGATTGATGATGTTTTTAATCAAAGTATCTTAAATAATTATTCACAAGGTCAGTCGAGAATACTTGAGTTTTCATATAAATTTACTCAAGAAAAACAGTTTAAAATTTCTATTTTTGTAAATGAAATAACTGATACTTATCAAATCAATAATAGAAAGGATATTTATGTGAATAAGTACTATCAAAATATTTCCATATACAACTTAGTATCAAATTATGATGAGGATAAATATAATTCTACTGTTCATATAATTAATAATGTAAATTGTTCACTTGAAAATATATCAACATACAATTATATTCCAAAAAATATGAATATAACTTATTCATCGATTGTGTTTAATGAGACATTAAATGTGTCTATAGTTCAAAAATCATATATGTGGGAAACTAATCTTACTGGATTACAATCAATTAATTATTATTATAATTTGTATGGATGGAATGATTATTCAGTTAGTGAAGCACAAGTATATGGGTTGAAGTAGGAATTATTTTGACTTTTGTTTTTATATGTTGGAATACCACCATTCTTTAGTATGGTGGTTTACTATGTAAACCATTTATGTATATGTGGTATTCTGACCATGATCAAAAACCACCTATCCTACCTGTGGTATTCTGACCATGATCAAAAACCACCTATCCTACCTGTGGTATTCTGACCATGATCAAAAACCACCTATCCTACCTGTGGCATGTAAAACATGCCACCATACTTTAGTATGGTGGTTTTTGACAAAAGTGATAAAATATTTTTTAAAGATTATAGTACATATGCAACAATATTCTTTTGTATTCTATAATTTTTTTAAAGCGGATTAATATACAAAGTGAATTAATGTTTGTAATAACTAACTTGTTTTTTTATTTACAATTAAGTATTTAGATCGTTGTAGTAAGAAATATTTTATGATATTTAATTAAATCATGTTTTATTTATGGAGAAATAAATTCAATAATATGTTAGGTGAACATATTGATTTATTTAAAACAGAATTAAGGATATAAGTAAACTCTTTCTGTACTGATAACATCAGGTGTAACGAATTCAGTTAATGTTGGAGTTCCAATTTTAGGTATAAAATTTAATCTAACCATTGAATCTTCACCAATTATTCCTGGTGCTTCATAACATAATCTGATGATATCTCCACGTTGTAAGTTTCCTGCAACATGATTTGTACCTTGTGTTTCATAAATTACACTGAAATATCCTTTCCCATATTCATATGGTGTTAATTCTACTTGATCAGATAGTGGAATTATTTTACTACCTGCACAAGCTGATTGAATTGTTAAAGATGCATATGTTTGATTTACATCTTGAAAAGCTTCACTGTTTAAATTTATGGTTTGGCATGCATCATTAAGGTCAATTCCAAGTGGTATGCTAAGTGTTGTTCCTGATCCTAAAATTAATAATGCGTGTGTATTATTAACTGCAAAATAATCATCTAGATTGTCGTCATCATAATCTTCTTCTAATCTTTGTGGATTTTCAAAAATTTCTAAATAAATTCCTGGGTCTACATCGGTTATGAAATCAGGACCACTTCCCGCTGTCCTCCAACCTTTCATGTAACCATAATTACCAATTTTTAAGTTTGTAAAATAAAATCCATCTCCTGGATTTGATGTGATATCTGGATATGAATTATTATCATTTTGTAATTGTACATAAATAATCCCATCAGTAGATAATGTGAATTGTAAATAACCATCATATGCTATTGGACAAAATGTACCAGTGCCATCACATGTTCTAACATAATCATCAGCTCCATCATCATCTAAATCAATACCTATTCTTTTGTCTTGTTGATCTGGATTTGCATTAACTCCTGGACCAATAAAAACGTTTCCAATACCTGTTGGTAAAGAATTGTTATTCCAAACTTCAAGTTCATCAAATTCAATTTCATTCCATGTATTATAACCTATTGAATTATTTTTTATACATATTCCATCAGTTCCTCGATATTTTAATGTTGAAGTTCGATCTTTTGTATTTACTGAAAAAATTATTTGATTAAGTTTAATTGCATCTGAACCAGGAGAAAGTTTTACGATTTGTCTAAAATCTGTTAAATTTCCATTTTGTCCATCTGTTGCACTAATTTCTATAACTCTAGCATTAGTTGATATTTGAGATCTTGCTTGTTGACCAGTTGAAAGGCTTTTTTCTTGGAGTGAACCGGCAGTTTGAATTAGTACTCCTGCAGCAACAGCAGCGACTAGAAGCATAGCTATAAAAATAATTAATGTACCAACTCCCATTTCTCCTTTTTTGTTTAACATATTAAGTAAAATATACTTTTTTCACAATTAATTTAGTAAACAAGTAAATTAGTTTATAAATGTTGTGTTTTTAATTTTTAAATTTCTGAAAAATCATATAATTTTTAATGTATTTATTTATGTATTAAATTTTGTTTCATATGATCAAATTGAGTTTTTAAATGAGAAAAAATTTGTTTGTATAGGTTTAAATCTCTTTCAAGCTTTATTTCTTTTTCTTTTAGATGTTTAATTTCAGCTTCTAAATGTTGAATTTTTTTATCTGAATTCATAGTTATCATATCCTTTTGATCTTAAATATGAATTTGATTCATTAATAAATTTGTGGATATCATGTGTGAAATGATTCATTGAAAGTTCAAGATGTGAAAACCCTTTATTAATGTTTCTTATTTCTTCATGTAAATTATTAACTTTACTTTTTGTATTATTTTGTATTATTTTTGGATATAATTTATATATTGCAAACGAAATTATTCCAATTGAAATTATTCCAACAATTATTCCTAATAAATATTTATTATTTAGCAGACTATTTTTTTCATTAATTACATTTATTTTGATTTTTTTCATATCTGTATTTTCTAAATTTTTTCCTGTTTTAATTTCAATTTCAAGGTCGTAAATGCCAAGTTCAAAATTAGATGTATCTATATTAAGATTAATTTCTTTTTCATTATTTTGCATTTGACCTTCAACGGTATCACCTATATTTTGGTCGAAAATATTGTAACTAATTTTGTAAAATGAAAGTTCTTTTGAAGGATTTTTTATAGTTAAGTCTAAATCTAAATTTTCTCCAACAATAACTTCTTTTTCTTCAATCTCATCATTTTTTTTTTGGGTAATTTTGAATTTTCCTTCATGATAATTTGATTCAAGATCATTATATCTAAATTTGGCAACATATTTGTAATTACCTGGATTAAGTTTTGTTGTATCGTACATGATAGATAAATTATAATCTTTTTTTGGCATAATAATGATGTTACTTTCTTGTCCAAATTTTTCTATTAGTTGGTCATCTTTATATATTTCAATTATTGGGCTACCTCTTGCAATAATAGTTCCATAATTTTCCATTTGATAATCAAAATATAATATATCATTTGTTTTTTGGTCGTTAATTTTAATGTTTTTTAATGTCAAATTTTCAATTTTTTCACCTGGTATTGAAAAACTAAGTTTAAATTTTCCTAGTTCATGATTTAATGATAAAAAATTTAGAAATAATATATGTTCTTCGGGTGATAATGTATTTGGTAAAGTGAGTGTTAATTTTATATTTTTTTTATCATTTGGCCCGATTTTAAAATTAGTTGGTTCAATTTTAATATTATCGAGTAAATAATAAGAATCTTTACTGGGCATTACTTGTACATCATAAGTATTTGAATCTGGATTTATAACTGTTATTATTACATTATAAGGTTTATTAAATTCAACTTTACGTATTTCAAATTTTTGTGGATTTATTGTTATTAGTGCATTTGACATAGGTATAATTATTAGTATTAATACTATTAAAATCCTCAATTTCCCACGCATATATTATTACCCAGAAATAAATTTGTTAATTCACTATATAAAGATTTATCACCACTTTTGTGTTAGAAAATTATAACATAGTTCACGCGTTAAATAATTGCTGTTTTTATTTTTTGTTTTTAAAAAAATAAGTATTAATTAATATATAATTATATAATACAAACAAAAAATAAAAAATTTCATCTGTACAATTATTTTTCGCGCTCACTAACAATAACATTTATATAATTACTATAATTTATTTTTTTTAAAATAGCAGGTAATAAATTTTGAGGTGACAAAAAACTTGAGTAACGACAAAAATTTTATGGATTTAACTAATAACGATACATATATTTCTTCTTGTTTAAAATTTGTTAAAAATAGTCTTTCAAATTATAAAGATATTGGAAAGATTAAAGAATCTCAGGAAGAAATTAACGCTTATGATAATTTAAAATTCATTGAACCCCCAAGTAATGTATTTATTATGGATAAAATAAAAGAAAATGAAATTTTAAGAGCAAAAAAATGTATTATCGAAGGGAAATTTTTTTCAGAACATACTGCAGCAGGAGAAGCAACAAGACTTGGTCTTGGTACGAAATATTTAATTAATATTTCAAAAGATTTATCGGATACAAAAATTGCAAAATTGATTAGTGAAGAGAAAAAAATTCATGTTTCAGATGAAGAAATTATTAATGAGTCAGGTTGTAAATCAAATGAATTATTAAATTTATCTCTTGGATCAAGACATATGATTCAATTTTCTTTTGATATATATCAAGTTGCAAAAGAGATGAATGTAAATCCTTATGACACATTACAAAAACAAAAAATGTTAATAATTTTAAATGAAACAACTTGTGAAAAAATAATTGCTGAATTTGTAAAATATAATTATTTTGGTTTTTCTAGGGAGAATGTTTATTTTATGGTTCAAAATAGTTATCATGGGTTTAATCATACAAATGATGGATTTGAGTATGATAAAGAATCGCCTAAGAGATTACATAATCATGGTCAAATGGTTATGCAACAAACCATGGATGATCAGATATTTAATATTGATACTAATGGCAGTAAAATTTATTTTAAGGCAGTAGACTTTGGTGAGATTTTAAAAGGTATGGATGATAAACAATCATTTAACATTGAAGATTTGGGTTTTTTGACTTCTGCAATTGATTATGAAAGTTTAGCTTTAGCATTATCCAAATCTGATGAAGGTTTTAGGATGGTTATGGAAATTGTTGCAAATAATCCTTCAAACCCACAAAAAGGTGGCATGGCAACATTTGATAAAAAATTACAACGAAATGTTATGATTGAAGCGTTTCAATTGAAAGGTATTAAAAATAGTGATATTAAATTTTTAAACAAAAATTTTAATCATTATCCAAAACCATACGAATCTTGGATCGAATTAAAAAAAAAAGGTTTAAATATGTCAATTGATATTAAAAATGAGTATGTATATTTTCAACCCGTACAAGGTGATATAAATTTTTTAGTTAAAACTGAATTTGTTCAAAGAAAAATATTAAAACCAATTCTAGCTTGGAAAACATCAGCGACTACTCCTTTGACAATTAAATGTATGAGAAAACAAGATTTGCAAGATGGTTTTTTGGATTATGTTAAAAAAATGATGAAAGTTGAAATTTAAAAATGATAATAACGCACCATTTAAAAAACAATGCCCTAAGGAAAAGGGTAGATGAAAAAACTAATTTTTTTTTATCAAATGTAAATGGAGGATATACTATTTTTGGAACTGATTATAATGATTCAAGGTATAATGGTGTGATATTTCGAAAGAATGAAGATTTTTATAAAGTAATTGAATCAATTAAACTAGGTGAGGGTGAAGTTCAAGAATTGAGAAATAATTTATTTAATATTGAAAGAATTTATGGAAATTGTATTGAAAGATTTTTTACTAATCATACTGATTCTATCTTATATGAAGTACTAAATTACAAAGGATATATTGATTTAACTCTTGACTGTCGAAAAATTTATGATTTTGATACTCAAGGTAGAATATATGAAATTATCAATGAAGAGGGTTGTATTGTTATTAAATATACTAAATATAAAAATAATTCTTTATTGGAAAAAGATTATGAAATATTTTTAGCAATTAAAGGAGTTGATGATTATTTAAAAGTTGATAATTGGAAACAAGTGTCTTATGATTTTGATAAAAAAAGAGGAACATATCCACATGAATTGTATGTTTATGATTCATTAAAAATTAAAATTGACAACAATATTAAATTAGTATTTGCTTATTCAACAGATAAACAAATTGCAATTGATAATGCAATATATTCAAAAAATAATTTTGATTTTATTAAAAAAACTAAAGAAAATTATATTACAACATTGACTGATACAAAAATTGGTACAAAAAATAAGGAAATTAATTTTGCTTATAAAACAAGTATTAAAGCAATGGATAGTTATTTGGTTAAATTGAATTCAAATTTTGGTTTGTATGCTGGATTTCCCTGGTTTACTCAAATTTGGACTAGAGACGAAGCAATTTCATTAAAATCATTAATAATTGAAGAACGATTTATGGAAGTTAAATCAATTTTATTTAGACAACTTAAAAAAATTTTATCTGATGGTCGTATTCCAAATAGATTTCCACATTCCGATTTAGGCAGTGCTGATGGTGTTGGGTGGGTTTTTAAAAGAGTTTATGATTTTATTAAAATATTAAATGAAAAAAACAGATTAAAAGAATTTTTGAGTCATAAAGAATTATTATTTATTCAAAAACAACTCAGTATGGCAATTAAAAAATTACTGAAATTTCATTCTAAAGAAGGGTTATCATATAATGAATCACTTGAAACTTGGATGGATACATATTATAAGGATGATGACAGAAAGGGTGCTAGAATTGAAATTCAGGCACTGAGATTGTCTATGTATAAATTGATGGTTTTATTATGTAAGACTAATCATGATCCAAAAGAAAATTTATACCATGAGTTAATTGATATAACTAAAGATCGAGTTAAATCAGTATTTTTAAAAAAAAATATATTGTGTGATGGAAAAGATGATGTAACTTTAAGACCAAATATTTTTTTGGCATATTATATATATCCTGAATTGTTAACTTCAAGAGAATGGAAAAAATGTTTTGATTCTGCATTAAAAGTTTTATGGTTACCGTGGGGCGGTGTTAGTACAATTGATAAAAACCACAAATATTTCGTTGAAGAGTATACTGGCGAAAATAATCAAAGTTATCATAGGGGTGATTCCTGGTTTTTTGTAAATAATTTGGTTGCAATATGCTTGTTTAATCTTGATAAAAATAAATATCGAGAGTATATTAATCAAATAATTGTTGCTTCAACAAATGAAATTCTATTTAAGGGAGTTATTGGATACCATAGTGAAGTAAGTTCTGCAAAAGAATTAAGGGCCCAGGCTAGTCTTGCACAATGTTGGAGCTCAGCTACATATGTAGAATTAATTAAAAAAGTATTTGAAATTTAGATGTTGTATTGCTATTATTATTATTTATTGTTAAATTTTATTATTTATTTTCTTTTTTCTCTTCAGTCTCATCATTTTCTTCACTTGCTTCTTGAGCCAGTGCTTTATCTATTTCTTCTTCAGAAAAATCTTCGTTTTTTAAGCGTGTTCTGATTTGTATGTCATCTTTATTAAGAATCCTTAAAATTTTGATCATATTTAATATTGCAGTATGTTTTTCTTTTTCTTCAATCTTTTTGATTTTAATTTTTATTGCATCAAGTTTATTTTCTTTTTTGAATAAATTAATTAACTTATCTTTATTTTTATATCCAAAAAATCCCCCTACACTAAGTAATATAATCAATACAATTACAACAATCCAGTAAATTAAATTACTTATTTCTTTTTGTGGTTTACTAATAACTATTGCTCGAAAGTCAATATTTTTTTTTTGACCAAGAGCAGTTATTTCAATAACATTTGTTTCGGTAATGTTTTTCCCTTGTATTATATTATTGTAAATTGAAATATTTATTTTATTATTTGGATCAATAGCAAAATTTGTTTTACTAAGTTCAAAATCTAATGAATTTTTTAAAAATTTCACATTTAAATCTAGTGTTTCATCTAAATTATTTTCAACAACGAAATATTCATCTTTTTTTGTTTCATTAATGTATATGCTTGTAGTACTTATGTCAAACGGGAAATTGGCATATCTGCTAATACTAACATCTACCGATATTTTATTTGAATAATCACCAGAAGTACAATCAAATTCAACATTATATGTTTTTTCAACACGTTCTGGGCTATTAAATGTTATATCTAAAGCGAGTGTATTTGAATTAATTATAATATTTTCTTTTGATGAAATGTCTTCATCTTTCCATTTAATTTTACAATTAAAATTATGTCCAGTTTTAATTATATTAAAATTTGCTTTAGCAGTTGTTCCAAAAACTAAAATATTTTCTTTTTGTGAACTTATTTCAAGTTCAGGAAAATTTGTAATCATTACTGGGATTTTTGCAAGTTCTTTATCATAATTATATACATATAAAAAACCATAAATATTTCCTATATCGCTTGATTTTTTAATGATTGTTTGTCTGATGTAAGAATATGAAGATAAATATTCTTGTTCTTCAATTTCAAGAATTTCGTTTAAATTTTCTGAAAATTTAAAACTAATTTCATTTAATTCATAAGTTGTTGGATTAAATAATTCTATTTCTGTTGTTTCTTGTTCTATCATGATTAAAGACGGATTGGATTTTACAATTGGTCTTGCATTATTTTTAAGTACAATGAATGCTAAAGCATTTTTTTCAGTAGAGTTCCATGCATTATAATCATTGGTTAAATTAAATGTGAAATCAAGTTCTCTAGCATTAACCCATTTTTCAGCATCTTCAATTATTTCATCTGTTCTATTAAAACCTGAATTTAATAATCCTAACAATCCATACCCTGTTGGGATAATATTATCCATTTGATTATCATATGCACCCCAACTACCAATATTATTTTGTTTATATCTTAGCCATGACGTGGTATTATAATTATCAGCGACATATGAATAAAGTGCAGTATCAGAAATATTATTATCATTACCAATCGACATTTCTCCTGTTCTTTCTGGTTTTAATTCTGAATTTAGATATTTCATTGCAAGTTCTTTGTTACTTTCTGAAATATTTGAAATCATTGCAAATAATGTTGTTGTTAAATCACATTCACCCCATTTATAATCATTACTCCAACAATTATATGGGGTTTTGTAACTCATATTATCTCCTTCATAGATAAAAACAAGTTCTTCTTCTGCAGTTGATAAATTTGCCTGAAAATTTTGATCACAAATAATTAACAAATCTTTATTTGGGATGGGAGTAATTTCATATGTTGTTACTTTATTTTCATAAAGGGTAAAATTATTTTCATTGTATAAATTTTCTTCATAAGATATTAAACACGAAGTGTTTCCTGATTCATATGGTTTTATGTTAAGTGACCATGTATCATCTTCTAAATAATAATTTTGATTTTTTTCTAAAAATAATTCACCATCATGCATAATTCTATGTGTTGTATTAAATCCTGCAAGTGATAAGTAAGCCATTATTTTTGCTGTTTTAAATACGCTACAGTCATCGTTAGGCCAACATTTATAATCATTATTTCTATTGAGTTTTAGCCATTCAAGACCTAAAACAATTTCATCATCAAATATTTCTTTGCTATGGGAAAGAACCCAAAGCCCGGCTGCTGTTGCTACTGAATCTTTCCATCCACCATCACTGTATTGATTTTTTGTTACTAAATCTAGTATTGATGATAATCTGTTAACTTTAATTTCTTTTTGAAGGGTAACTAGCTCTTCGTCTTTAATATATTCAGATTGTATGATCATCTTTTTACATTCTTTATTGTCTAAATTAAATGTACCTATGTAACAATTTTCTTCATCTAACCATCTTATAACTTCAAGGTCACTAAAACTGTTATCATCCATACAAATTACTGATGATTTAATTGGAATATTTTCTTCTTCAATGCATGTATAAAAAATTAAATCTTCAACGCTTAAATATTCAGCTGGAACATATCCATGGTCAATATATGGTGAATCCGGTCTAATTAAGAATATATCTCCACCTCTCATACTATATGAAAACGTTTGTGGAATAATTAAAATAAACAATAATATTAATATTAAGGAATATGATTTACTTTTCATTAGTAAATTAGGTAAATGATTACTATAAATATCTTCTTTTTTACTTTGAAGTGGTTTATTTAATTTTTTTATCATTTTCTTCTTGAAAAAAGTGAATCATCAACACTTTTATATTGGTTAGTTTCTGTATGGGATTTGAGCATATGAATATTCATTGTTAAATCTAGTTTGTTTAATTTTTTTGTTATTTTTGGTTTGAAGTTATTTGGTATTTCTGGAATGATGTCATGAATTTCATTATATTCATCAACCGCTTCATGCCAAACACCTGTAAGTGATTTGCTATAGGCAGAACGTATCATATTGTTTAAATTATAAATTTCTAATTCATAATATAAATGACTAATGATTGGTTTAAGATCATTTTGTAATTTATTGTCTACATTATTAAATAATTCAAGTACTTTTGGATAATGTGATAATGCTTCTTTTGTATTTTTTTCATTTAATAAATCCATCACATTATGTAATATTCCTGTTAATTTTTCATCATTTGATTTAATTTTTAATGAATTCTTAGTTTGAATAAAATTTTGTACTACTTTATTTCTCATTGTTTGATCTTTATAAAATATAAAATAATTTCCAGATATCACAATCCCAATTAAAACAAAAATTAAAAAGAATTTTCCAGAAAATGAATCTGAATCAAGTATTGCAAATCCAGTTATTTTATTATTTGGATGATTTAAATCTAAAAGTGCAACAGAATTAATTTTCACTAATTCATCAATATTTACATTTTTATTAATAAAATATGAAAATTTTTCATCAAAATTGGTATCAATTTTTGCTATTGCTTTATTATTTATATTTTCAAAACCAGTTGAAAATGATAATTTATCTGTTGATTTAGCAATATAACTTGGTATTAATTCAAAAAAGATATTGCCTTTTATTTCTTTGTCATCTACTTCTTTTGTAACTATTGACATGAACATTTCATGTTGATCAAGATAATTTATTTTTATTATATTTAAATCTGTTTTTACATGTAAATTTTCTTGAGCTTCTTTAACATTTTTAATATATTTTTTTAGTTTACTTTTTGATAAATTAATTTTTTTCCATGTTAAATATTCCTTTACTGCAGTTTCAACATCAGTTTCTAAAGTATTTATTTCATAATGTTTTTCATTTAGTAATAATATATTTGTTGGAGTTTTTGCTTTGATGTTTTTAAAATCTAATAAATATTCACTTTTTTTTCGGTTTTTATCATTTAGATTTATTGATAATGCTTGAAGATCAATCATGTTTTGTTTTAGTTTTTTAAGTTCAGATAATGATTGTTCAAGTTGTGAATTTATTTTTAATAATTCTACAATTTCTCTTGTTGTACTATCAGAACTAACAATTGATTTTTTGAATGTATTAATTTCTTTTATTGCTTGATCAAATTCATTAACTTCTTTATTAACTTCAATAGTATTTGTTTCACTTACTGTTTCGTCTTCATTATTATTTTCATCT